>Ga0123354_10000581_pt1 | contig 37793 bp, 23 predicted proteins | sample TergutLab28metaG_2_FD_97872 | JGI IMG/M metagenome (GOLD analysis project Ga0123354, IMG submission 97872) | Labiotermes labralis P4 segment gut microbial communities from Petit-Saut dam, French Guiana - Lab288 P4 | ecosystem: Host-associated > Arthropoda: Insects > Digestive system > Gut ... | reverse complement strand
CCTGGGCCAGCCCAATCCAGTCCATATACCCACATCCCACCTCCTGGAGATCCATCCTAATATTATCCACCCAACTACGCCTAGGTCTCCCCAGTGGTCTCTTTCCCTCCGGTTTTTCCCCCAATACCCTATACACCCCCCTCTCCTCACCCATACGCGCCACGTGCCCAGCCCATCTCATTCTCATCGATTTTATCACCCGCACAATATTGGGTGAGGAGTACAAATCATTTAGCTCCTCGTTATGCAATCCCCTCCATTCCCCCGTTACCTCGTCCCTCCTAGGTCCAAATATTCTCCTCAACACCATGTTCTCAAACACCCTCTGCTTCCTTTCCTCCCGCAATGTCAGCGACCAATTTTCACACCCATACAAAACAACAGGCAAAATTATATTTCTATATATCTTGATCTTTAAATAAATTAGTTTCTAAAAACTAAAAATAACAATAGAAACAACAATTTTCACTCTACTGTGCAATTGCATTTTTAATTACGCTTATGAATTCGAAGTGGATTACACATAGTTGATTCCAGCACTTACGTTACGTATTACTGTGTACCGTTTGTAGCTGTTTGAGATACAAACTGTACTATCAGGGCAAACCAAGTAACACGTCGGTTAGAATAAGATTCGATAAAAATCGTATTTGCAATCAGATGCAGAATAGCCTACAGAGAGTTGTAACAAAGAGGGACCAGTGAGTCGACTGATTGATTTTAAAATAATTCATTAGTTTTGTGACGATGGTATATCACTTACAGACAGAACTGCTACGTTTCTGTCTTATGTTCATCTTCTGGTGTAAGTGCATCCCAACTTTTTGTGCTGTAGACGGAAACAGAACACTCATTACATGATGTGATGCAAGCGCTAAAATTTATGTGTCGCAAGTTACCTGAAAACACAACAATTTTTCAAATCCTAAACGCGTTCGGCCGTGGGACACACGTGATAACCGCAGAAGTAAGAAGTTTTGCTAACAGACAACAAAGTCATGTACAGTTGGTGATAAAACAATATATTTTTGGAGGCAGCTTATTGAAACAAGCACAGTTACCGTTCTTCAGTGACCCGTGGCAGGATTGATAGAAAGCTTGGATGCTACAGAGTACCCGTGATGTTTGGTATGCTGTTCTTTTTATTATTTTTGTATGTAATTTCACACGATGTCAACACATACACATACAAAACTGATTAGCTCTGCTGTGCCTTCGTTGCATTATTTTAGTTCAGTTTGCGCTCAGAGTTTGATGCCTTTGACACCGTGTTTCATCTGAAACTACCGAACTGTTTCGTAAATTTACTTCCTGCATTGCGGTTTCTGCTCTCCGCCGTAACCAAATTAGCTGACATTTACTGCTCGGTAGGATAAGCTTGTAGGACTAACTAGGATATAAGCTAACACGTGTATTTGTCTCATATAAACTCTGTGTAAACCTTATTTACACAATCCTATTCATGCGAAGATAATTTGCTTGTGTAAGCTTAGGCTATGTATTTTCTGCCGTACTCTTGTCTTCACTCAAGGATGATCTACCTATAAGCAACACTTTATACAATGATGGAACACGTGCGACGGAAGATCTCGCTGAATAGACATTTCTTGCTTCTGTTGCTATTGTTTCTGCAACTAATTAGCAATAATTTATGAGGTATGTAAGCCTCTCGTTTAGCGGAGCGTTTCTCGCGAAGAAACTAGCTAAGATAATGTAATGGATCCGGTTCCATCCCAGTGTTCAATGCACCACTCACGTTATATAAGTTCGTTGCTGCTACAGTATATATCCAGTAATTAGTCCTTGTTTACAAAACTGTAACCGGTTCAAATCTGGAATTATTATAATGAATTGTTTTCGTCAGCTGTTAGCAATATCTAGTGATATGTGAAAAGGCAGTAGTGGTTGAAACGAAGTTATTATCCAAATAATCGCGTGGAAGGACTAAGGAATCCCATGAAACCATTCAATTGCGGTAACAAGTCTCCGAGACGACACGAATGCAGAGTGGTACACACTCGACCTCAACTTTCGATGCATCTGCGAACTCGCATTTCTGTGAAGACGTGGACATGGCTTTGAACTACGAGGGTGTACAGGCCACGGTTTGCATACGCTTGATCTTTTGGCACTCTACATTAGAAGTCTCGGGCTGGAACGCTCATGGCTTGGTCAAGCTTGGAACTGAATGTCTTCATATACATGCCTTGGTCAGAACCCTTGCAATGAACCTAAGTATCAGTCACGCACATTACGCGGGTTATGTTAACTAATCTTCCATGGTAATTGTAACAAATATATATATATAAGCTAAATCGTTCCCGTTAGGTCCGATGTGGCGTAGAGGGTTTGTAGAGGTATACTCTACTCTTCCATGACCGCGGCACTAAAAGGGAGTGAGTGTTCAGCAGCAGGCCCCGGCCGCACTTTACCCCCGGGAAAGATCCGGTACCCATTGTACAGGAGGCTGGGTGAGCCCCAGGGCTCGTCCCCATCGGGATTCGATACCGGACCGTCCAGCCCGTAGTCAGTCGCTATACCGACTGAGCTACCTGGCCCACACACACACACACACACACACATATATATATATATATAATTTCTGGTGAGAATAGGCTCATTGTTAGGTCAATGGGCAACCTTGGTTACACTTGTTAAAGAAAGTCTTATCTGGTTCGCTTGAATGTGGAGTGCGTTTCTCCGAAACGTCGAATCCCACATCTACCAGTCTTTGTAAAAACCCCCGGGAAAAAAACGAAGACCACAAAGCAATCGACAACCGCCGTTAACACCTAAAATATGTAATGTTAATGTATGTTAAGCGTCAATCCCTTCCTAATAATACACGTCAAAAACGATATGCACATTTAGACACGTACATGTATTGTGATACTAAATTAAATGTAAAATGAATATGTAAGTTTAATGTTAAGAAAGATTTAATGTTTTTGTATGTATATCAAGCAGCCGATAACTCCTAAACATTGATTTCAACTTTCAAATATGCGCATGTCTAAATCAAGAAGCTTATCATATTTGTACGATTGTTCTGATTCACAATTGTCGTGCATTCAACTTAATATAATCAGGATGGTGTTCATACCAGTTGCAGTCACGGGTTCTATCAGCATTCATTGCGTGGAATATACTGGTATAATGTAGTTTCCACAAGTGGCAATGCTGTTCCAAATTCACGGAGCTCGATTCTGCTGTTTACACAGGTAAGCTGAGAGACGACATTCAGAGTTTCTGAACAGACAGAGCGTTCTGTAGCAGACGTTTCAAAGAAGATGCAGCAACAGATGTAACTTTCTGTCTTCTGGCATGTAGTCGCCATCTAACAGGGGTCGTAAAAGTCCTGATCACGGCTCAAGCAGACCGGTAGTGACGGACTCTGTACGTGGAATAGCCTAACATAAAGTAAAGGGAAATGAAACTTTAAATACTTTGACCTTGAAGCCTGTACATTCAGTGAAGCAATAAAATATATCCGTATATATAGGAGTAAGGTTATGTTTTTCAGGAATGTGACTCTGTGTCTATTTTAAAAGGGGTCCCGAAGTTTCGAGACAACGTAGTGCTTTCATGTTCAGGGGTCAGTAAGGTCGTACTGACCAATTGAAAGCCAACAGAAAGAGTCGCGTTTTTTTAAGTAGGTCTGTACCTATCCAAATCAGTGGATTCTCTCCGTTTTCCTCATTACTTCGCATTTCCACAACATTCAGTCGAACGGGGAAGAAAATTCTTTAAACCATTTAACCTGACTTGACGATTTCCTCTGGCTTTTCGTTTGTTTCAATAACATCAATGTACGAATATTATAAACATTAATTGTCATGCTGTTTAATTTTGACATTTAATGATATTTTCCTGAGTTTCAATTACCTACCAATGATTTCCCTAAGAGTCAGCTCAGATCTTCTGTGCGTAATAATAAATCCTATTTGCGCCCATCTGTAGTTCATGGAATAATAAAGTAAAGAAAATGTACCACTACAGTTTTGCATAGACTTTGCACTTTATCTGAAATATATTTTTTCACGGTCCCAAAAAGTTAATTCAAAGAATCACGAAACAACGCGAACGGATTATAAGCCTAATTCTTTGTTGCCTGTCTGTATCTGTACCGTGATGTATATTGGTAATTCCTGATATTCATCACATTTAGACTGTTTATTTCCCGTGATCTAGTCCAAACGTAGTTTTTACTCTCGGTAGGTCTATGACCTGGTTTGCTGTGTCAAGGAAGTGCCAATGCCAGAATTGAGAGAGCAGTGTGAGATTGCAGCCTGAAATATGATGATTGCCTTGTGTCGGTAACGACTGCGTGGCAGCAGGATGTATGATGTCAGCCCCACGTCAACAGTATCTGGGAAACGGGGCGTTGCCTCTGAGAATCAAATTTCTAGACCTGCTGTCCATACTTATAATGATCTGGAGCTCTCTCTAACCCCATGTAGATAGGCTCATGTGGAGAATCTTATAGATAGTCGCCTAGCCAAATAGACCCTTCACGCATTTCGAATATTCATTAATATTTTCACAAAATTCCGCAGCTTTCGAAACCTTTTGTAACATTTCATCGGCTTTTTACTTAAAATTTTACACGAATTTCAGATCTGAAGGATCACTTCTTGTCGGCTCTCCGTGACGTATTTGTGATATTTTCAGCTGCCCCATGCCGTCTGGAAACCGTCTTTTCCACTTTCAACCTGGAAAAGCACAACGCCTGCTTAAGATCGGCAGATCTTCGTGTTAACTAAATTAAACACATTTCAGCATCTAATATACCCACCCAAGAGATGTGAAGTAAAGAGTGAAATTTAAGAGTGATCCAAAAATGCACGGACGAACCAGCGCGATACACGAAAAAATGGACATAGGATTTCCGAAGCACGGTTTCCGGATTACGGTTGTCTGACCAATGAAGAAAATGTGCAAAGTTACTACCTTGAAGAATAAAAGACCAACTTGATGTAACTTGCTATTTTATTTTACTTCTTATGTACTCAACATGTTTCGGACATTAATATATCCATCATCAGGGGCTTGCGACTGTGCTGCTGAATTACCACATCGGTCGTTTTGTTCTGTAAAGACGGAGGATTTAGCGTTAGTGTAAACTGATGGTGTTTAGTGGTGTGTGCTTGGTGTGATGTGCTTTGTCGCTTTGTTGTAGTTGGTAGGCGTATTTTTATTGACGCATGGTCCAATAAACATAAGATTATTTCCTTGGGTTTCCATGCAGGCATTGCAGGAGACAGTTTGGGACACTACTTTGTTCCACCGCGTCTGACTAAAGCTGTTCATCACAATTTCCTACGAAATGTCCTTCCAAAGCCTTGTAAGATGTGAATCTTCAGACTAGGATTTATTGATAGTTTGTGCATAATAATGCTCCATCACTCCTTATTCTTGAATTTTGGAAATTCTTGAACCAAGTGTTTCTGGACAATGTGTGGGACGAGGTGGGCCAACAGCATGGCCTGTTCGTTCCTCTGTTTTATATCCTTTAGACTTGTACTCCTGAAGACTTATGAAGTCCACTGTTTAAACTAAAGAAGTCACTTATATCTAGGACTTACAATAACGAAGCCGAGTGGATTTGAGGTGATTCATGCGACACCTGGAATTTTCCAGCGAGTGGGGCGGTTATTGTTTAGATATGGAGCATCCTACGTTGACGCTCAAAGTGAACACTTAGAACTTTTTCTGTAATCATCACGAGGCCTAACTCGGAAAACATGCTGCAGAAGGCTTTTGCTTCTAAATATTTTTCTTTTATTGTGGGATGGACTCGCCTTCTGTGGGTTTGGTCGTGCATCTTTCTTTCACTCTGTACAATTATAAGTGGGTCCCTCTCACCACGGTATGGCGCTTCCTCAGGTTGTTGAAGGAGGAACGGCCTCCAATGTGGAGGATAGCTGCGAATATATTTAAAAAGCAGTCGTGGACAGAAAGCAAGGAATGGTCTCCCAACGTGGGGGCTGGGCGAAGTGCTAACATCTCACCGTAAAACTTGGCCTTGTTTCGAAACGGACACATCCGTCTCGAGCCTAGGCTGAAGATTGATACAACTTAAGAACTGGAAAAGAGACATGATATTTGGCAAATGGAATGCTAGGAACATGTGTAGGTCAGGGTCACTTACAACAGTAGCCAGGGAATTAACGAGGTATAAGTTAGATTTAGTGGGTGTACAGGAGGTCATGTCGGACAAGAGGCACTGTAAGAACAGGGGATTATATTCTTTCTGTGGAAAAGAAACGAAAATCATCAAATGGGAACAGAAATTTTGTACACCACAGAATATTATCGGCAGTTACAAGAGTGGAGTTTGTTAGTGATAGATGTTATATATAGTTCTGAAAGGTCGCTAGTGTAATAAAATGTTTTTGAATGTACATGCACCAGATATGAGGAGAAAATTGAGAGTTTTTATGACGAACTAGAGCAGGTTTTCAATCATTTTTCTCAGTACCGTACGAAAATTCTCTTATGAGATTTTTAATGAAAAACTGTAGAGAGGGTATATTTTGAAACTGACAATTGGAAATGACCGTCTCCTTCAGGATAGCAATGATAATGGTGTTAGACTAGTAAATTGTGTCACATCAATAAATCTGCTTGTTAAAAGCACGACGTTCCCGCGCCTAAACGTTCATAAACACACATGGACCTCTCCTAGTGGGAAGAGTCACAACCAGGTTGAACACTTACTGATAGGAGATGGCTTTCGAGTATTCGCGATACACTATCTTTCAGGGAAGCTGACTGCGATACTGAATACTATCTGATGGTTGCAAAAGTTGTGGAAAGATTGGCAGTAAGTAAACAAGCTGCACAGAAGTTTAATGTGAAATGATTTAATCTCAGGAAGCTTAATGAGCTGGAGGTTAGGAAATAGTACCAGATTTTGATCTCAAACAAGTTTGCAGCTTAGAGAACTTTAGAGAACTTAAGTGATAGCAAGGACAAAAACAGGGCTTGGTAAAACATTAAAGAGAACATCAAATCTTCAGCTAAAGAGAGTCTACGTCTGTATGAATTAAAGCAGCATAAACCGTGGATTAATGTAGAATGTTTATGATTGTTAGATCAAAGGAATCAGTGATTACAAAATTAAAACCAAAACAATGTAGATAATCTAAACAATATAAGACGTACAGCTAGTAGACATTTAAGAAAGGAATTGACGGAGTATCTGAAAGCATAAATTGATGAACTTGAAACTGACAATAAAATCAAAACTATCAGAGACATCGAAAACTTTAAGAAGGGTTACTGGCCTATAATTATTATAGTAGAGGATGAGAAGAGTGATTTTGTAATAGATTTCTTCAGTATTGTGACTAGGTGGAGGAACCATTTCTCTCAGCTGTTGAATGTAAATGTGTTTAATGTTGTTAGGCAGATAGAAATACATACAGCAGAGCCTCTAGTGCATGAGCCGAGTGCCTTTGAAGTTGAGATGACAACTGAAAAGTTAAAGGGACACAAATCGCAAGGTATTAGAGCAAGGGGTATAACAATCCGCTCTGAGATACATAAACTTATTAATCCTATTTGGAATAAGGAGGAATTGCCTGAGGAGTGGAAGGAGTCGATCATTGTACCTATTGATACTAAGGGCGATAAAACGGACTGTAGTAGGTAATACAGGCACATTAGTTTTGTCAACTACATACAAAATTTTGTCGAACATCCTTCTGTCAAGATTAACTTCGTATGCAGAAGAAATTTCTGGGGATCATCAATGTGGATCTCGATGCAGAAAGCAACTGCTGGTTATATATTCTGCATTTGTAAAATACTTGAGAAAAAATGGGAATTCATTGAATCAGTGCATCAGCTGTTTATAGACTCGAGAAAGCCTACAATTCAGTTAGAAAGTACATCTTGTATAATACATTGTATTCTCATTGAGTTTGATATCCCCATGAAACTGACAAGGCTAATAAAAATTTGTCTGAATAAAAAATATAGCAGAGTTCGCGTACGCGAACATTTGTCTGATAATATTTCCTATTAATAATGGTTCTAAACAAGGAGATGCTTTAAAGCCATTGTTTTGCAACGATGCTTTAGAGAACGCCATTAGGAGCGTTCAAGTAAACCAGGATGGATTGAAATTTAATGGTACACATGCAATTCAATTTATGCTGTTGATGTTAATATACTGGGCGGAAAAGTACATGATATAAAGAAGATCACAGGAGCTTTAATATTTACGAGTAAGGAGATGAGACTACAAGTAAATGCTGATACAGTTAAGTACATGGTCATGTCTCGAGATAAAAATGCAGGACGGAGTCACAGTATAAAATTTGACAGTAGTTCCTTTGAAAGCGTGGAAGAGCTCAAATATTTGGGAACAATCCTAACGAAACAAAATTCTATTCAGGAAGAAATTAGAGGAGATTCACGTCAGGGAATGCTTCCTATCATTCGGTGCAGAATCTTTCGTTCTCCAGTTTGCTATCCAAAAATATAAAAATTAAGATATACAGGACTATAATTTTGCTTGTTATTTTGTACGGGTATGAAACTTGGTCGCTCACATTGAAAGAAGAACGTAGGCTGAGGGTGTCTGAGAAGAAGGTGCTGAGGAAAATATTTGGGCCTAAGAGAGACGAGGTAACAGGGAAGTGGAGAAAACTACATAAACAGGAGCTTAATGATCTACACTCATCACCAAATATTATTCGGGTGATCAAATCGAGAATAAAATGCTGCGTACGGCATGTAGAACGTATGGGGAGAGGAAAGGTGCCTACAGGGTTTTGATGGGGAAACCAGAGAGAAAGATGCCACTTGGAAGACCCAAGCATAGATGGGATGATAATATTCAAATGGATCTTCAGGCAGCGTAATTGGAGGGAATGGCTGGATTGATCTGACTCAGGATAGGGACAGGTAACTGGCTCTTACACAGGCGGTAATGAACATCCGGTTTCCATAAAATGCGAGAAATTTCTTGACTATCTGCCAACTGGTCAGCTTCTCAAGAAGGACACTGCTCCATGGAGTCAGTAAGTCTGTATAAGTAGAGGACTTTCTAAGTTTTAGAGTAAACTAGTACCAGTGTGGTAGTTACACTGGGGAACTACAATCAGCTGGGCGAGACCACCGAACGAAATTGTACAGAGTTTCAGTGAAGAGCCCTGGAAGAGTCAGGGTACTGGTTATAATCCAGAAAAACGGAGTCCGCTACCACATCTATATGAAAACCCCAAAACTAGCAATTTCGAATATTTCTGTTTAAAAAAATGAATGACAGTGAACCGAGTGTAAATAAAAAGTCAGTTCTCCATTCTGTCAGACACAGAATCGATATCGCTCTAAACTTTTATAACCGTTTGAATGTTCTATTTCAGTAAGAGGAACTGTGCTATTGTTGACAATTCGTTGTGCGGTTTTGTAGCTCTTATCGTCTTACCGGTATACAACAGAGAGAGAGAGAGAGAGAGACGGAACGTTTCATCTTCTGTTAACACTTTCCTTCTCTTGGAATTACGAGTCTGGCCCTCTCTTCTATTTCATACAGCTTTTTTTCTCATCTGCCTTTTCTATTCTCTCTGTTTTAAATCAGCTTTCTAAATTTAATTAGCTCTCTTCTTTGCATGAACTACAGACCCCTGTCTTATTCGTTTCACAGTATTCGCTGCTTGTGCCTTAAGTTTCAAGTCCAGTTTTTTATTCCAAAAAAGGTACTTTATCCATCCATTGACACTACGACCCGTAGTCGAGCGTTTGCCTCTCAAAATAAGGTAGAGACCAGTTGAAATATTATGGCACGCACGCAGAAACCAGATTTCATCTTTCAGCGAAATGGGCGAGCCCATTTAAATGGGCGAGGGCGTCAGTTCAGTCGACTACTGGCAGCCGAGGTGTGCGCATCAGCGGTAGTAATGTTGGATACGCCATGTACTGAGGTAGTGTGAAGGGTACTGGCTACCCACTCCATTCGCCACTCCTTCACTTCCCCTACCGTGCGTCACCGTGTGCCATCACATTTCAACTGGAGTCTACTAACCCTACCGATTTTGGAACATAAATACATTGTCATGTAATAAGGAATGGTGACTTTCATTATTATGTCACTAAGCTGAGACATGGATAAAAAAATATTGTAAAAGTGATCACCATTTCCTGCCGAAACTAAAATCTACATTAAATTTATTGATTTTACTAAAAATGAGAAAATATTCTTTTAGAATTTCGGTTTATAAGGGTAAGTTGCAGTTAATCCTGTTGTACTCGCATCAGTCGAAATTTGTTTGTATTGAAGAATAAATTATTTGTGTGATTTCTCATAATTAATACATACTGCAAGTTGTACTGAATTAATAATATGAAGTTCAGGGTACATCAACGCTGTATTCTATAAGTAACAGTAACAAATTTTATCGCCTTTAATTTAATTAAAATCTAAATTTACACAAAAACATGCATTTCCTTTGCCCTACCGCTTCAAATTCCGTACCCATGTGTTAAATAGTGGTTTGAACTCCACGTCTAGAACATACTGTATTTCAGAGAATTAGAACCCACATTTCTTCTAAGAAACTAAACAATCCAGACTTTATCTCACGTTATAAACACTTTTCTTCTCCATACTGGAGATTATGTTAATGTTGTTCAGAGTAATTCTCTTCGTTACTCTTTATTTTTAGAACCCCAAAAGTAACAAATAAAGAGAACACAGACGCGGCGTGTAGTGTCAGCCTGCGTCTGAGGTACAGGTGCGTGTTTTGAAAATGTACGAAGCCTGCAAATAAGGGCTGAGTTTGTGAATTTTATGTGTGTATAATCTGTGTGAAGCCATAAGGTTTGTTCAATTACAAAACCATCATCAAGTGAGAGGGAAAAAAAAGATTATTCACTTCCTTACACTTAACCTTGGTCCAGTGCTTTTTTAATAAGTAATTATGTCAAGTGTGTTAGTGGAAACGTACAGACCTTCAGGACTTGATTTCCAGTGGCGGGAAGGGTTCGACTTGTGTAGCAGCGTGTATCGATTCAGGGCCGATACCAGTGTGTGTGCTCACATCAGGGATTCCTCTGTTTCCCCCTGTCATCATCTCGTTAACCGACGTTAGGATGTGTGATGCCAGTCATGATGATGTGATGATGATAATGACGATGATGTCGTTTGCACGGTAGCTGATACGAAGGGGGGAAAGATGGGACCTCACATGCGCTGTATACTTGTTACTTGCGATACCCAACTTTTCACAGACGCCTAACTCATAACGCATATCGACATTGATATTAGTCACAGCACAACACTTATCTGATCTTCATTAGTTCAGGCAAGCTACATACTCCCCACTTATTCCCTCCAGTTTCAAAGTGCAACTATCTTCACAGTCCTTCATATCCGTGCACACGTTAACATGGGTAGAGACTGTTGGGTATCCCTGCCCCCTGCCAAGCTCGTGACAATGTCGTGTATCATGTAAAAGAACGATTTGCAATCTACTGTGCGTACAATTTCCACCTATTTGGCTGATACTACTATTCACATTCCTCTTAGCTTTCGATTTCTTCTCTGTATATTTTCCTTATTTCGAGTTACAACATTTTTCCAAGCGGAAAATATTACTGGGGCGCATCATGCTACAGTTATTTTAGTACTCAGATTAATTTATATCTCCCCAGCTGGAACAATTCATCTTTAATGTACTTGTCCCTCGGAAGAACTCAAACTGGCAGTCAGGTGTTTTAAATTATAAGGAACAAGTTGTTGTGAAATTAAATCAGAAGGAATTTTTCAGACTCAGAACATAGTTGAATACAGCCAGAATTTCACTTTGATGAAAGAAATTGTCGTTTTATTTATACACGAGGAAGTATGCATTCTTCAAAATTACAATAACTTGGGCGATAAAAAGTCGTGGATGATTTATTCGCATTTACCAGCCGAATTACTTGCAATCATATCTTCGTAATTCTTTCAAGAGTACTTGAATAAGATTGAATACTGACAGTATAATCAGCTAATTACTGAATTCAGGTCTCAAGGGTTTTGACGGCGGTATTGTAAATAGGCGTGACCGATATTTTGGATATTTCCCATCGTTATGGGCAACAAAAACCACTTCTTTTCGGCGACTGGATATGTTCCCATCTTCAGGTTAAAAGGGTAATAGATTCTAGCCCCGGACCTTTTTTTCTGATGGCTCCAATACAGTTTTTTTTCTGGATTTCTCCTCTCCGACTGAAGACGGAGACATTATCAGACCGCGAATTGCTTTGAGTACCTTTCACCCGATACGATGGACAGTGTCCTACGTATCATTCACGTCTACTAGTAAATTCTTGGTTTCGAAGCTCCTAAGCCCATCGAGGTAACAAGACTCTGAGTCTCATTATTTTGTAGGCCCCGGATGTAGCAAGTTTGAAAGATGACGGCTAGAATTTTGATTATGTGAGAAATATTTTTTGTTTCGGTGAGAATCTTTGTTATGCCACGACGTAAGCAAATTCATATAAGAAGGTATTAATTGGACACATGTTGTTTAAACAATATGAGTTAAATTCTGTGTGGAGTGGTGTGGATTAAAATGTATGTCCCAACCACAGGGAGCTTACCTATGGGTAATCGATGCAGAATATGAATGGTAGGCCTACCACGAAAATGAAACTTTAGGTATGATAGATAACACCGAAGTAATGAGGCAGAGTCACCTACGTCTTGACTGCTGTGCCAGAGTCTAATGACGAATGGCGTGTACTGCTTCCCTGTAAATCTTCTCAACTGTTTCTCCAGATGAGGTATCCATGGGAACTGAATCCATCCTGCCTGCACCTACGTCTACCTCTCTGCAAACATTCAGTCCCTCCTTTCCATTTTGAGCAGCAGCATCAAAATTACTAAATAAATAATGGATAAGGTGAAAGTGCTTCTTCATGTATACTAGAATATCTTATTTTCTCTTCTTCCATACCTTCATTTATACTTCTCAATATTTTATTTAATTTTGTCAATACAGTTGTATTGACCTCACGTTAAAGGAGCGACTGGCTTGAAAGTTTGATGTATTTTTTTCAGTTCTTAGTGCAAAGTGATCTCAAACGTTTCGAACCTGCATTGTCTGGTGCTTAACGGGAATAATTCTTATATTTTTAATTGCATTGTGATGACGTTACCTTACATTACCTTATATTATTCCTACTGCATATACAATACGAGTGGACCGGGTAGCTCAGTCGGTATAGCGACTGATTACGGGCTGGACGGTCCGGAATCGAATCCCGGTGGGGACGAGGTTTCCCTCCCTTCCAGACCGTCCCTGGGGCCCACCCAGCCTCCTGTACAATGGGAACCGGGCCTCTACCTGGGGTAAAGTGCGGCCGGGGCGTGCTGCTGACCACTCACCCCCTTCTAGTGCCACGGTCATGGAAGAGTAGAGCTATACCTCTACCCACCCTCTGGGCCACACCGGGCTTGTAACGGGATCACTTTACCTTTTTTTTTGTACCCAATACGAAGTTTTTAGTTTTATTTATATTGTTAAATTAAGATCTTCAGGTGTGCAGTTAATCATTTTAAGTGACAATGTTAAAGACAGGAGTACATTTCACTGTAATAAATTTCACTCTCCTACCATGATTAATACCAGAAATGCTGCTTTGACAGATTTTACTGCTGCATTTACTTTCCTGGGTATTGTGCAGCACACAGCTTCGTTCTTCACGGACATTGCATTTCACTCCGTCACTGGTGTCTGTTGTCCAGTGTTTGGAGACCGTGTAATGGCCCCACCTTCAGGGCCCAGTGGTCCAGTGAAGGAGAGGATGATCCAGTTAATATTCTTCATTGGACCATCTAGCCTTGAAAATGAAACCATTGCACGTTCTCGAAACGTTGCGCAACGAACAGCCAGTCACGGAGCGCAATATTCTGGAATAACGGGCTTACAATCTGCACCACTTAAGAGGCCTGAATATTTGTTTTATATTGTAAGTTATTGTCGAAAAGTACGCAAATCTTGATGAGTCTGAAGTTTTCTTGTATGATTCAAAGAACTTGGCGGCCAAAGAAAATGCATTCTTGGCTTTCAGCTTTATGAGTCGAGTAAAGAGCCTTTACAGGGAGACGTGTGATGATGAACGGAAGTAAACAACTAACATAAGTCTATATTATGTGTGAACATTTGTCATTTCTGTTGCGCAATAGTAGTAGTAGTTGAACCTGTCCATTATCATCGCGTATTTGGGGCTCGTTTCAGTCAGTGTGTACTACCTTTGAAAATATCAAGTCCGTCTGTCCGTCTGAACTTATACGAAAACTCGAATTACATGAACAGTATTGCTTGAAATTAAATATTTGTGAAGATCACGCAAAGATGTCAGTACATTACCATTTTGTTTACTGTCGCACATATACAGTGGATACTTTACAAGAAGCCTATGTACATTTCTGGGCACATCTTCAGGCTACCCGTCAAACCACGCGGGTCAGAAAATAGGAACCGTTCCATAGATCCACCCAATGCCCCACGCGAAAAAAATAAATAAATATCGACAAGAAACTCTTGATTGCTTTTAAACTGCATTAAAAAGACTTTCGGTTTCTTCTAACGACACACTTCACTGTTGTTACTGTCCGCATCCACACGCCTTTCAGAGGTCTTCTCCCTTTCTTTTTCTGTCTGCCCTTCACTTTTGGTGCGAGCAGCAAGAGAGGAAAGTTACCTAGTGCCAGTGACTAGCTGCCTGTCCAGGGTTTGTAGGAACGTCTCTTGAGCTTCCGGCTACTCTTATATATCAACACCCTTCTCTCTCTCGTTCTCTCTGTTTTAGTGTATGTTCTTCCTCCCCTGCCTGGTCATAGCTTCAGCACTGGATGGTGGCTCAAGCTGATTTATGTGGTGCATTAAGATATCTCCTAAGCTTATATGGCTCTAGCCGTCAGCCTTCTGTAACCCCCGTAAAGTCAAGGGATTCAAACGTTTTGCGTATCCACTCTGTCTTCAGTTGTGCATACGTGTGGTCTTTGCGTATGTCAGGGACTGGCTTGTGCAAAACAAAGAATCTACAATCAAACTTATTTCTTCGTATAAAATTCAAACGCAATGTGGAACTAAATAAATACCCCTTCGTTATCTCTTTCGGTAATTATTGAGTTGTCTCACGTCTTGCAGAATTAGACCAAGATACTTTATAATAGCGGGGATCAAGAACGATGTGTGAGTGTGTGTGGTGTGTGTATGTGTGTATGTGTGTGTGTGTGTGTGTGTGTGTGTGTGTGTGTGTGAAGAGTATAAAAAAGCTACTGATAGGGAAATTTGGCAACCAATTGACAGCGTTTATAAGTAACAGACTTTGAAACTCAGTTCTTTAGAAATAAATATAATTTTCTTCACCGCAGTGTGTGTTTAAATAAAAGCCGATCAATTAACGGGTTTAGCTACTCGACAGTAACAACAGCAGCTGCTTTATTTAATTTTCGTCCTGTTTATCCCCCTACCCCCTTATTATTTCTATTGCAAATTGTCTTCAAACAGAGAACTTCCAGTCTGTTAAATAATAAAATTTGGAAGTAAAAAATAAGTACATATTCGAACTACGAAAAAGTGAAACTCAGGGATAAGGTTAGTGTACAGTAGTTTGTGGCATCAGCAAGTTTTATGTTTAACCTTAATATATAATACTGTAAAATATTTTTGATTAAAGATTAGGCATGTTATTCTTTAGAGTATGAGGTATTACAGCTACTGTATGAAGTGAGCCAACTGTCCTGTTTCTCATAATTTCACATCAAAATGCATCGCTTTATAATTGCACTTGAAAGATGATATGGAACGGAAATGTACGTGGATAAAGCTACAGCAACGAAAACCTCAAGGCAACCATCCGGAGTACAAAATTTGATAGATCAAACACAACTGAAAAATGTGAAATATTTAAACTAATTGGTAGCGTGATAACAAATTATGCAAGATAAGCAATTCGAATTAAATTCAACAAAGTCATTACAGAAGTAGCATTCAAGAAGTAGTGGGTTCTTTTGCCAGGAAATATGACTTTAATTTAGGGAGCAAACTCGTAAGGTGCTACATTTGGAGCTTTGCTTTGTACAGTGCTGAAACCTGGACACTTCGGACAGTAGATAAGAAGTATCTAAAACGTTCTGAAATATGGTGCTGGGGAAGGATGCAGAAGGTCAGTTAGACCGATCGTGTGAGAAATGGACTGTTACAAAAAGTCAGGGTGGAGAAGAATGTCACGCGTACAAAACCAGTAGAAGGAAGTCTAACTGGATTGGTCACATCTTGCGAAGGATCTGCCTTCTGAAACACATCGTTGGATTGAAAATAGAGGGAGGGATAGAAGTGATGGGAAGACGAAGAAGAAGACGTAAGAAGCTACTAGATGACTGTAAGAAAAAGATATGATACTGGAAGTTGAAGGATGAAACACCAGATCGTACGGTGTGGAGAACTCGCTTTGGAAGAGACTATGAACTTGTCGGAAGGCAGGCAGAGGGATGAACAAATGTACTACTGCACAACCAGCTGCATAATAATTCTAAACGACGCTCCCTACTGTCATTCTTTAATGCAGTGGTTAGGCCTGTAGACTGTATTTTAGCAAACGTGTGGTAGAGCTGCAATTTTCGCCATTTACACTCCAATTAGTGAAATTCTGGATTTACTGCTCTTCCATCCTCTTCACCCACAGAGTTTTCCTCTTCTGCTGCTGAAACACAAGACTTATAGCAGTTTGTCTTGTAAGGTAGTAAGTGTACTTTAGTTGGATGTCGTCAGGAGTTACTTAATAGCTCTTTATGCTGTGTTCTGCAGCGGTAAAGTGAGACTCTAGAACGAAACGTTGGCGAGCAGTGCGTGCAGTTCGTCTTAAGTTGCACAGTGTCAGTGCGAAAACTTGTAGAATGGAATGAGATAATACGACAGTTCTGAGGGGTAAAATTCTACCTGAACTTAATTGAGCACCACACCAAGAGAAGCTATTACACAATTTATGGTAGAAATCCACGCATTCTTAGTCTCGGGACATAATACAGGTGTCTGTTATCTATATTCCAGGTCTGATTTACTTCTGGTAAATAATTACCAGGTAATTTGTTAGAAAACGAAATTTATGTACACATTTTAAAGGGAAGAGAAAGTCACATGGGCTTAAAACCCATTTATTTTAATTAATATATATAATTTTAAGTCAGTTCTAACAATTGCGCCCTCTATAAAATGTTAAATGAATTCAAAGTTTTGTTACTGCTGTATTTTCCTGAACATTTCACCTAAAAATGGTGCACGATTTTATGCCTTTACTTGATTGTTTTCTGAGGTTCTTCTCATTCATTAATTTCGTATAAACGTGGATCCGATACTTAAGCTGTTACTTATTATTACATGGAAGTTAAAAGTAATAATAGGTTAAAAGTAATAATAGCCGAACACGTAATTACATAAAATTTCTGTTGCTAAATTTCCACTCAATGTTCAAAACTAACACACAAAACCTCTGCAGGCATCGCCGCAGTTCTGTGAATCGAGGGTGTAACTCCTCCCAGTTCAGTAAGAGTATCTTTGCATGGATTGCAGTGCCCATAATGCGACGAATTAATGTGTGTCATATTAACTCTCTTTGTTGGTTTATCAATTTTTTGTGCCTCCACAGATAAAATGTCTGCGGTGTTGAGGTGGCCAATATTGTGGACCAAAATGATTGATAAGTTAGTCTGGAAAGCTTGATCTTTCTATATTTTTAGAGAACTGTCATGTTGTGTAATGAGGCTGAGGGTGATGATTTTGAACATTTATCGTAAATTGAGCTATAAAAGCTGCATGTAGGCGCTTGTTATCTAATTGCTTTCCCTTAAACGTTTAGGTAATTATAAATCCAAACTCTTGAGAATTGAGCCTATGTGTATTTGACATTTATGACTCGAAATGTACTCAGAAGTAACACCCTGAAGTGAATGTATCCAGTCTTGAATTATTTTTTGTATTCCCTAGCTCATATTTTGCACTGCGAAATTGCTTATGCAAGAATTTGTGTCTCACTTATAAAAGGAGAGGTGTGTGATTAATTGGATAAGGGGGTGTGCTATTTACTCGTAGATAATATCGTCTGACTTAGTATACTATAGAATGAAACGTCAGTCATTCTCAGTATGTACATACTTTCACCTACAAAAGACTGCCAGTGTTTGACCAATGGCATTAATCCGTCAGACCTTGACACGTAGGTACTTTCATGCAAAAGAAAACTTCTGATGAATTTTCAGTGGGTTTTTTCCACTCATATATACAAACTATGGGGACCGCGGGAGCACAGTGGTTAAGGTGCTGTGTTACAAATGGGAAGGTCGCTTGTTCGATCCCACCTGGTGTCAGTGGATTTTTCATTGACATAAAATCCTTCCGATCGCACTATGGCCCTGGGGTCGACTCAGCCACTAACAGAAATGAATATCAGGAGTATTTCCTGGGGGTAAAGGCGGCCGGTGCTTAAGGCTGACAACCTACCACCATCCTAAGCCGTTGTCACGAAATCTGGGAACCTTAACTTCCTGGAACCCTCTGGGCCCCTGCGGGCTTGTAGCGGGACTGCTTTTATATACAAATTTTATCTGACTTTTTTAAAACATAGAAACACCCAGTCGAAAGAAAGCGTTTTCACTTAATGTAATGCAGCATTGCCTCTTTCTTTGAAATTTTCTTGCCTAATTTTAAAGGCTTGTTTGTGCAGTCGGAACAACATAAATGAGTGAAGGGAACGTCACTGTCTCTCATTCATACGATTCTAATGACACTGCATTGTCTCCTTGTTAATGCGGAGTTCTGTAATTGAAAGCTACGCATGCTTTGTTGTGTGTCCTAGTTTAAGCCAAGACAGACACATCTCAGTCATTCCCCAGCCGAAGATATGCGGCATGTCAGTGCAGATGAGCTGCAGTATTCGGACATAAAAAAGCTTAGCCGTTATATGCTTCGCATCAAACGGCAGAGACTGTATGTTCACAAGAGATGCTATTAAAAAATCGGGGCATTACTTGGTGTAAGCAACATTTAAAGCAATTTTAAACCTTTAAAGTTCAGTGGTAACTATATAAACAAGCAATTTTAACACCTGAAGCACTATTTTTTCCAAAGAGTTTATTTGTGCTTTATATTATAGTCTAATTCTTAGAGTAAACATAAAATTTTCTGAAGAAGATTTGCCTTTTGATTTTTGCAGTTGACACGCAGGTGTAAATTTAGATTTCGTGAATTATTTAGACGACTGGCTTGCTTCGTTAAACGTGTTGCTCCTATCATATCACATAATAAAGTTTGTGTGGCCTACTTTACGAGAGCTTCCGAATATTCGATTGCGGAATGTTAGGGAAGACATCGAAATTCTCATGTGGGAAGGATGGCAGACCTATCATTTTTCGTATCGGTATCTTTCGATGCAAGTTACGGATTCATAACCCTCTGTTGTACGTATGTATAGTCTCGTAACGTGAAGTTATTAATGAAAATTATTTGATGCATTTCTCGACCTCTTGCGAACTGAACTCCACTTCTAATATCGAAAGGGGTTATGCCAAAATCTTCTGTAATGGCGCTTCGGTATCGCATCTCCGCTTGTCATGTCCATATTACGGACGTGGCTACAGAACCAGCAACCGGCCTTTCATATCTCAGAACGTCCCCAGCCCAAGAACTTACTGTTAATTTCCCCAAGGATTTTCTACGTTTCTGACCTAATTTGACCTGATTAAATGGAGTCTGAACCCTGCTGATAAAGTCTCCGAGCAGGCGAAAAAATGTTTTCCTTTTACAAAACCCACATATGTGGAATTTACTAGGGCATCTGTGTAATAAATTTGCCGTTTTTCTCAAAAGGCATGATCACTTGCATTTTCTCATGTGCTGAGTATGAAAGTCTCAAAATTGTGGTTTAAACAGCTACATGATTATAACTGCATGGAACAGAGTCCTTCGTGGGGCGCTAACAGTCTCTTAGCTAGTTAAAAGACATTCACCGGTAATAAATTCTGACAATTCATTACACTGTTGACATCTGCCCGACAATGGGACCCGTCTTGAGCCAGGTGAATATCATCCACACACAAAAGATCAATTTATTTCACTATGTTTCAACATAATCATCTTTACTACGTCTAAGTGTCTCAGGTTCTCTCTGTATTCACTTTCTGCAGCCGTTATGTTCTATTAACATCTGAATTCTCCCATAATTGTCATACGCCTCGCCAGTATGTCCCAACTTTATGTCCTTAATCTGTAATGAATGATGCAGGTTATCTAGCTCCCAGTTTAAAAATTTTCCGCGTCTTTGTGTTACTTGAGATGGTATATTCTTATAATAAAACCAAATAGATGCACTAATTACTCAAATTTATTTTTGGAGTGAAACTCTATATGTTTCGGACAGTTCCTCTGTTAATCTTCAGGAGTTTTTTCCACTGTACACACAGCAGTGTTTGCTGACAGTTTGCGAGCAGAATCAGGATGGAACTGCGTTCCAAAAATAAATTTGAGAAATTAGTGCGTCTAGTTGGTTTCATTATAAGAATTTATCACGATGCACGGACACCTGAACGTCAAAATGGTATATTCTTTTCATCAGCCTCTATTTCAAATCGTACCCTTTCTGTTCGTAGAGAATGGATTTCGTACCAACACAAAAAAAACGGTTCGAATTTTGGTTTTTTGTATTTAATCATTACGCTTTAAGATAGGTGACGGAAAATACACATAACCAGAAACCTTCTACGAGAATTGGCTTATTAAACCTTTTTTTAATGAGAACCTTATCGGGAAACATTCTGTATCAATTTTGACGTTTTGTTGACCGTGCATCTCAGTATATTTATCTCAGTATTTAACCAACTTGATGCACAAAATTTGTTTCACAATAAGTTTTATTTCATGCTCTACATGTTTCGAGCACATGTGCTTATCATCAGGAGGTCAAAATTGCATTACACAGCTTCTGGTGTCATCACACCTATAGGTGGTCGTCTGGTGCACGAGACGGCCACCTATAGGTGTGATGATACCAGAGGCTGTGTAATACAATTTTGACCTCCTGATGATGAGCACGTGTGCTCGAAACATGTAGAGGCATGAAATAAAACTTAATGTGAAACAAATTTTGTGCATCAAGTTGGTTAAATACTGAGATAAATATTCTGTATCAAATCTTATTGATCTTTTCTCACTATATTCTTTTGTCTTCTGCAATCAAGACAGTGATATCTCTCGATCACGAAGGAATTATAAGAACTTTGGCAATACTTGGTGTCCTAAGTCACAGTCATGAGAGAGAGCTTAACTTTGGTTCTGCTCAACAGGGAGTGCAGGAATGAGCCACCCTTCTTATTTACTAGAAATTTCTTCTGCTTTTTTTTTTACTGCTTCTCAGAGAGTAGTGATGAACTACAGACTGGATGCAAGAATATATTTATTTTTTGTAATTTACAGGGCTTTTTATATTTTCACGTAATATAAAACGTAAAGTTTTGGTGAACTGTGGGTCCTTATTAGGTAAGGATTCACGTTAACAAGGCAGTCATGGCTTTTTGAGGTATTGTACTTCATTCTATTGTATTAATTTCGAAAAATCAAGATCCTCAATTCAGAGCCAAGCGGTGGGTAGAATTGCGAATTTGATATATTTCAAATACAACTGCAGAGCTTTATTCATTTAACCTGCGTGTTCGTGCCGAGAGTGTGGTTTGGCCGATGGAGAATTTGGGCTTTTGCCTTAACAACACACCCAGAACGAGACTTGAGGCCACTAACTCTCGTTCATATGGGACTCGTAAAATGACAGTCATGTGACGCTGACGCTCGCCTGTCACTTCCAACTAGTATCAAGACCATAACCTCCACGTTCTGTCATAGTTTGCTATAATTTTAAGTGCAGGGATAATTTTAGTTAATAATTATATATTCAATCAATAACAGGTAGGCATAGATAGGAGGACGCTAAAATGTGCCATAAACAAGGATAGTGAGATGGTTTGGACTGGATTCAATTGATTCAGTGTAGGTACCTGCGGTAGACAGTTGTCAACGTGGCTACAAATATACGGATTCCACGAAATGCGGGTTATTTCTAGTACCTGTGCGCTACGAACTTCCCAGGGGAGACCATGCTCCTTGTATTTATTCTGTAGCCAGTAACAGCATTTTAAACTTGTAGGAGGCGGTTACGACTTATTCGAAGGTTGTATTTGGCCTGAAACACCGAGGAAGAGCACTAATAAAGCGTAAGAATAGAAACCGTAACTCAATAAATGCCTGGTCTAGTCACACTAACTGCTGTAGGAGGACGCTTATACACAACTCCTTCAGGTGCGCAAGACCTGAAGTGAAGAAGCGAGCGTTTCTGTCTTTCAGGAATGACTTAGTCCTGACAAGTCCGTGACTGAAGGGCAGAGTGCACAGTGCTGTCTGTCGGTCAATGGGTGTCATATATTCATGAACACTTCCGGTCGTTTGATATACACCGCCGGTTTATTGATGAGGGTCGAGCTCGTATCTCTGTCACTGATCCTTAGTCTCCGCGCGCGCGCGTGTGTGTGCGTGTGTGTGTGTGTGTGTGCGGGCGGGCGTTCGGGTACGTGCGCGCGGAACCATGACAGGCAATGTGGGTATAACATAACATTGAGGCGTGATCCTGCTACCATTGACGCAGTGAAAAACAATAAGTATTACATATTGTGATTATATGTTTGTAGACTTGGGTATCCATCATGAAGTGCGCATGCACCATATTGTCATCCGTTGCCTGCCCGGCTCTACAATATTTCTCCACATTTTCTCATAAACGGTACAGATTTTGGAAAAAAAAAATTATTGAAATAAAATGTGTTTGGTTTTATCTACAACTTTTATCTCAGTCTAAGCAGAAATGAGTGAGATAGAACCAAAACAGTATATTGCTCTTCATGTAAAGTAAGCATTATTCTTGTCCGATTTCATTCAATTGATTATATAACTGTTAATGTAGTTCATGACACAAGATACACATGCAGCCTTTCGCAGTATGTTACACAAAATCAACAAGTAGCACTATCTACACAAAAGAAAACGGAAAACGAAATAACTGTATACAGTAATTACAGAAACTGTGAAATAACGGGTGTAGGCAAAAGAGCTATCAAACGTAATAATTTGATTACTAATGGAATATAAAAATCCGGTTGTATGTGATACTGCAGTCCTTACATTTGGACTTGCAATAGCGTTTTAGATTCAAGAAATAAAATTTAATTCTTTGAAGACCGACCTTCTTCTAACTAAATAATTAACTCCATATAGCAGAGACCTTTTTGAGAAGCTAAGAGTTTGTCAGCTAGTGAAGAAATTGCCGGAATTTTATAGAACCCTAATGTTCATTACAACATTCACAAGCCCCTGTCACCTGTCCCTATCCCAAGTCAGATCAATCCAGTTTATGTCTCTCTATCCTACGTCTTGAATATGCTGTTTATTATCATCCTTCCATCTAAGGTTATGTCTTCCAAGTGTTTCTTTCTGTCAGGTCACCCCACCAAGAACCTGTGTGCATCTCCCCTGTCTGCCGAATGTGCGGCCTTCTGCAAAATTCTCTATACAAATTCACTTCCCTCTCAGAACACACAGCGTCTCCATGATAATTAAAAAACTGGTTATGCTGTATACGGAAATAATTGGTATTTATTGTAAGAGATGTACGAAATAAATGGTTAGGGATAGCGTAGTCGGTATAGCGGCTGACTACGGGCTGGACGGTCCCCGGTTGGGGTGAAGTTTTTCGCACCCTTCCTGACCGGCACTAGGAATCACTCAACCTTCCATACAATGGGTACCGAGTCATTCCCGGGGTTTACAGAGGCCGAAAAGTGATGTTAACCACTCATCTCCGTCTTTCACCGAGGTTAAAGAGAAAGTAAAGCTACAAATCTAATCCTTTTCTGTGCCTTCATGGCAGGTTACAAGGTGAAATATGAAATACTTAATTTTTTACGGAACAACAACCCCTCGTGGGCCAAAGTCTTTTCATTATCGAGGCTTTACGATTACCCTGGTACACACCATACTTAGTAGGACACCTCTGGACGATTGATCAGCCCGTCACAGAGACCTGCCAAACACAACACTTAAAAGGGACAGACATCCATGCCCCCGCGGAATTCGAACCCGCAGCCCTAGCAAGCGAGCGGCCCCAGACCCACGCCTTAGACTGCGTGGCCACTGGGATCGGCACGAAATACATAAATACTCTATTAAAATTAATTTCCGTATGTTAGAGTAGACGATATGTAAATTAACACTGGAGTTTGGTGGTTAATTAATGTTAAATGAACGTATGTGGTGATTTTACTCTGATCTCTGTAAGATGTATCACAGGTCCATTCCCTGTGGCTCTGCTTGCCGTTCAGGCCGCTCTGACTATTTAACGATTAAGCTGGGAAGCCACTCCCCCATAAAATGTCCACCAATCAAATATATTGTACATAAATAACCAACAATTTCCCGTGGGATCCAGCGGAGCCGACATCCTTCAGCAGCTCAACTAACAGCTGCACGGCCCGCAATCCCCTCTCCCACCCATTACCCTTACCTCCCTCCATCCTTTGCCATACACCAACTTTTTTAATCACCGCAGTGAAACAATACCACCCTCACCCCCTAAGCCTCAGTAATTATGACCATGAGTGATAGGGTAAGCAGCCCTTCTACCATCTTGCTAGTGTCCTACTTCTCTCAGCTCGGCGCATTTTAAGACAATGAATCTTTTCTCTTCTTCCCACACATTTCCCGTCTCTCTCTGCCAGATTTCCAACCGGTTCTCTCGCAGCATACGTGTATCTACAGAGTTTCTTCCCGTCTGCAAGCAGTAAGCAAAACGCACATTATAGAAGATGCGAAGTCCTGCATATTAAGCCTTCAGAAACTTAATTTGTGTTCATTCCAGTGACAATAATACCCGATGATGTGGATGTAACATATGAGGTAATTTATCATATATGCAGTTACACTGAAATTTCGAACAATTGAGTTTCACGCGGTATCTGAATTTCTGAGTGCAGTGTTGATAAATATCCGACAGAAGACTTGTCTTCGTTATTAACTCCAGTCTGTAAAACTGCTTGCAGTGTAAAGTACATTTTTTAAATAGTTTTTGCTTCGCAGTCAATATGTCAATACCGTTCAATATAGTAACACGTTTGCAGTACCGTGTACCTGACACTGGCTCATCACCCTCCCATCGTTGACGTACAACAGATGCATATTCTGGCAGTTATAATGCGTGATTTCAGGTTTCCGCCGCGCTGTTAATAAGATATTCGCTCTTCTGGCATATTACGCGGTGTAGATTGGTAGTTATTTACAGACGTTTTGGGACATTCTATAAATCCCACCGTCAAGGATCAAGCTTGGACTGCTTGACCCTTGAAGATGAACCAACCGATGTTCCCGAAATGTCTACAAGTAACTGTCAGTCTACACCGCGTAACGTCCCAGAGGAGAGAATATTTCATGGTTACAGTAGTTACACCAACAGCCGCAGCGATAGAAAACGTTTAGAGGACGAGTACTCGGCCTTGATGCTTGAGTCTCTGGAAATGAGTCCGTTGATTATGAGGCCTGATGGGCTAAAAAGTGGGCCTAGACGTGTTAGGAAACAGAAGAACCTCTTATCCGTGATGGTAATCGAACAACGGGTTGTCCACCTCGTACCGCCGTACCGATTACGCTCACCCTCTTTGTGGAGGTAGCAGTTCAAAGAAGTGTAAGTATTTTCGGTCTTTCCGACCCGACCCGAGCAAGGCACCAATATCCCGTATTACAGAGTTCGCTTTACGAAAAATTTCATGGATATCAATAGTTACACAACACAAATAGCAGTGATGTGTCTGGGACGAATATGTTCCTTTATAATTTGCAACTCTCCTTTCCCTTAATATCTATTCCGATTGGATTCCGAAGTTGTGATAGATTTCTAACAGTACAGTTATTACACAAAATTTAATAGCTCTTGGTATTTACCGATCTTTTTTTCAAGTCCATTTGTTGTTTTGAATAGAAATTAAGTACTGCAGTCAAGCACAACGCCCCAATATTTGTCATCCAATGCGAACCATCAATAAACATCACTCTACAAACATTAAAGTGTTATGTTTGACTGTAATACTTTATTTGTATTCAATATAATATAACACAACGGGCTGAGTCAGAATGGAATTACGTATCTTGTTTGGTTGTCGTATTGTGAGATAACTGTCTTTCTTGTCTGGTTTTGCCGTGTCACGTAATATACACAGTGTTCAGTCTTTTGAAATTGCGAATTGTATTTTTTTAATGAGGTTTACCTTCGTTTAGAATTGTATGTTTTAATAATCCTGTTTGTTTTAATGAGAAAAGAATACAAGGCTTTTTTTCTCAATCGACAGAATGTTTTAGACGGTCGAAATTAAAGTTGAGTTTATTTTGTTTTCTACGCAGGGTAGCGCCCGCACCAAGTCAGTTCTTCTTGTCATCTCCTTGGCGGGAATCAAAGTATGCAGCCCCGACGGGAAGGTAAGATATATTATGAATGTCAATTTAATATTCCGAGTACAGTACTGTGCTGTTTAGTAGTCTATGAAGGACATGCTGATGTCCTCGGATTTTGTGTAAGTTACACGCATTTGGCCGTGTTAATGTCCTGATTTCACTCACAGTTGTTTTGAACCATTGCAAACAGCGTAAAACAAATGTAGATTTTTTTCGTCCTTGCGTTCCTCGACCTCAGTCGATATAATTTTGATCACATTAGAGCTGAAACACTGATGTTCACTGCACTTCTCACAGGTGTGTACTTACCAAGTTGCCTGATGTTTTGTGGGTGAGGAAATTTTAGCAATACAAAACTTAAGGTACATTATCCTTGGACAAAAATGTGGTCTGTCTAGGAATCTCTAGAGGTTTACTTAGATTCGAAGCATTTTAGTAACTTATTTGCGTACGAAACTATATCTTAAGAGAAAGGTATATCAAAGCACTATATACGACAGATTTCCCTGTTTGTTGACTTTTTCATATTCATGTTTAACAGCGCATGTTCCATGGCATTGTTAAGATTAAAAATGTAGGGATACCAGCAGTATTCTTATTTTATTCGTTTGTGGTATGTGTGAATGCGAATTAAAGTGCAGGGGCCCAATGTGCTGAGATATGTGCTGGTCTGCTTCCTGTAATATTTCCACTAATTAGTTGGCATCACACAGTAACTGGTATGTCTACGTGTAACTTATAATTAGGTAAGAAGTAATATTACTTGTAATTTACTTGTAGCAGTTTATGTCTGCATTGCCAACATCAAGTGCTGAAATGTGTATACATTACATCCAAGTCTCTTTTCCTTGGCTATGAGTGTCTGAAAATATAATAGTATTTAAGGTACGATGTACATCGCATTTATTTGTACAAGGCACTAAAAAATCAACACTGCATAGAGGTGGACTTGGAAAGAGCATATGAAAAATTTTAAACGTTTGCTACCGTCCAGTTCCTAATTTACGGGGTAAATGTACGTCAGGCGACTAAAAAGCTGAAGGTCTTTATCAACACTGTGAACGTGCATAGAGGGAGCAGAAGTATAACTGCACTCATTCTTAATCTTGCGCTAGCTGGAGGTGAGTTTATACAACATAAGCTTGAGGCAATAATAAATTTCCCTGTTGCGGTTAAAAGTACTGCTTAGTGAAATTGCATTGCATCTCGTAGATCATTACGAAAGATATGAGAAATTATGTTTTAAGAAATGCTCTATAGAAACCTTGAGGTAGTTATCATCTGGGTTGATGTCGATATTGAGCAGAGTAGGTGACATTTGTAGTGAACATTGTGACACTGTGACTTGTTTTTCTCCTAGTACTTCGATTTTCACATGTCAGTATATTTCCACCTGTGCCACCAATTCTGCTTATTAATTCAACTGCCACCTACGCTATGAGGTCTCTGCAGTTTACAGCGTCGCTAACAACATACTTAAAAAAGATAAAAAAGGTAAAGTGTTCCCGTTACCGTCCCGGTGTGGCCCAGAGGGGGGGGGGGGTAGATGTATAGCTCTACTTTTCCATGACCGCGGCACTAGAAGGGGGTGAGTGGTCAGCAGCACGCTCCGGCCGCACTTTACCCTCGGGAAAGACGCGGTACCCATTTTACAGGAGGCTGGGTTGGCCCCAGGGCCAGTCTGGATGGGCGGAAAATCTCGTCTCCACCGGGATTCGATCCCGAACCGTCCAGCCCGTAATCAGTCGCTATACCGACTGAGCTACCCGACACACACTTAAAAAAGGTACTAGATCTAAATCTATCAAGTAGCCCAACAGTAGGTTTTCGCCAAACATCAAACTCTCACGTTCAGTGATGTCCGAACTTAGGATAAACTTAAGTAATGTTTGCCCACTGTAAGACAAGAGAAGTGTGCAGTCTGCAGAAACCTCATCTTGAGGTGTTTGATCTTGGCTCAATGAGGAAAACAGCATTACTCGAACCATGGCACTCGACTCCATCCCCTTATCCGTAATGTCAGACTCTTCTCCCTGCAACACCAACCACAAGACCTCTTCTCTCTGCTTGTCTTGTCTGCCTAGTACAGTCTCTACCTTGTGTCAAATGTCTCCTCGCTACTACCGAGATATTCTATCATCTCTCTGTTTCTCACTCTTCTTCATCCTCCACCTGCCACATCTCATTCTCATATCTCGTACGATATGCACACATCTCCTAAATCACCATCCTAAACGTGTACTTCGTCATAATGCGTGGTTATTTGCCCTGTCTACCAAAATAATTCGTGATGTCACTATATTCATGGAGCAGAGTCTTTTAAAAGCTTATAGTCAAAGAGTTTTTCGAGAAATATCCTGGTTTTTTGGAAACCAAATTTTGTTATCCTGTTCAAAGGAACAACACTGGATCTTGTCCTCTTTTGTGATGGACAGTGGTATAGATAAGCCCCCCGGTGACCCTGCGGCGATCCTCTCCGTCAGAATCCCCCCAAAGGTACGAGAATTTTTCTGCTAAAATGTGTTGTGCGCTCTTTCGGACTTGATATCGTCCTGCTAGAAGGCAGTATTCTGGATTGCTATTATGAGATCAGAAAATGCTGGTAAATATTGGGTGCACCGAGCGGTTCTCTGCGCCACTGTTCTTAACCCGTTCGGTCACCATCACCAGTGGTTCTGTCCTTGAATAAAATTAATTTATAGAATGTTTCTTTGATCGTTATCGTTATCATCACCATAATCATCGGTAATTCCGTGAAATAACAATTCTTGAGATATTTGAAATGGCTTTATTATTTAAAAGTTTCATGCCTTTAACAGAGCCCCAATTTCCATATTTTATTTTAAAAATGTGCGACTTGTAAACAGGATTCCGTAGCTTATTCGCAACAATACAACGCTGTATCTATGCTACAGGCCTTAATGTAGCAAGACGAGGTTTTGGATTGATGATTGGGATTACTTGACAATGTAGTGTCGTTTCCATCTCCTTTCACAATGACAGTTGTGTGAAATTATTTGCAAGGAATCACGTGGAAGTAACACTACGTGTTTTGACCTCATCGCTGCCAATATAAATGATGTCCAGTAGAAAATCATGGATCACACTGTGTCACATTACGAACTCTGGCCGTAAGAATAACGTTGACCTGTGCGTGGTCACGCCATTAGCGGGCGCATAAACAGTGCAAACGGTGTAAAGTTTCAGTGGGTGATAGTCGAATGGCCACACTGTTATCGAGTGAAATGAGTCCACAATTTGCCAAGTGACTGAACTTCCCATTGCACCCAGTATGGCCTATCGGGTTGGATAGCCTTGTCAGTACGCCGTCGGAGAGGAACAGCTGATGGGATTTGTTCCCAGACGCGATGCGACAGAGAGGGGGACCAATATACACGACTTCAGATCTCTTTTGTTTTGTTTTACCCACGTTGATCTGTGAGCTCGGAAAATTCGGTCGCCTGTGTAGCTGACATCTAATATCTCGTTTTAAATGGCCCGCTGTTATTTCGTCGGTCACATGTTCAAATCAGACCGAGAACAACTTGTCTTGTATTACATTCACAAACAGCACAAGAAATACTGAATTATATATATATATATATATATATATTCTTACTGCTTTACTTTAAGTTTTCCCTGTAAGTGTGTTACAAACAAAAGAATGACGTATACGACAGTTTGTGAGAGCTTAGTAAACCCTGCGAGGATTCCGTATTTATATTGTTGGACGAAATATTTGTTCGTATGAAATCTGATCCCCAAATTTTTCAGTTCGAGTCTTTGTAATGGCAAAGTAAAAAAAAAATAATAAAGTTGTCTCTGTCCACGCCATGGAGGGACGCAATATAGAGGGTGTAGACATACAGCTCCACTCATACTTAACCTCTGCGCTAGTTGGATGTTAAGTGGACAGCTTCACACCCCGATCGCACCCTGGTACCCATTATACAGGAGGCTGGATGGTCCCCGAAACCGGTCTGGAAGATTTGGAGAAGAGGAAAGTCTTTGGTTGATACACTGATTCCAAACATGAGACGTTCAGACTGTAGCCTAAACACCGCACCGACCACGATGCGTTACATATTTGTGTCCTGTACGCACAACAGTTTCGTCATTATCTCACTAAACCCAGAGGATAAACGTCCACCTTCTTTACGAGTTTGTTGGTCCTTCTTTCGCCTAATGAAATTAGATGTAATTCGTAGCAATTCTACGTATATAACAATCGCAGATTAGAAAACTTCCGCGAAAATTGAGATTTCGGGGCTGTCACTGTGAAGACACCCTTTGGAATATGACACCACGTGTTCCAGTTACCACGCAAATATTAATAGACTCAAATCGTTCATTAGGTTTAGAAGTACCGTTAACTCTGTAATGAGTGGAGTCGTGTAACTCTGTAGGCAAGTGCAATGTGCCACATCCTTGAAGAAGATATCATTCATAGTCATCGCTACAAGAATCAGAAATCTTGCTTGACTGAATTTGAATCTGCATAAAATACTCTTTTATATCAACATAAAAACATAAGTGTTGCTTGACGTTTAACAGCCAGGTCTGTAGATGTCCGCTTCTACAAATCTCGCTATCTGCGTTTGCTGCACAGTTACCGCCTGATTCTGCTCCTCGGAAACGAGGGACGAAGAGGACGAGAATTTAAACCGGAATTAAAAGCGTCATAATTAACCGCATGCTGCATAATGATGCGGTGCGTCCTGAAGTACCAGGTGTGCTCAACTGGCAGGCGGAACAATATGATTTTAGACGCGCACAGCTCCACTTACGTAATGCTTAAATTAACTCCGTAGAGTAGAATCCTTCTGGAGAAAATAATATTCATTCAGCTATCTACAATGTGAACTTCGGTTACAGAACGGGGAAGTTTATTACTGCGCGCGTGCGCGCGCGCGCCCGCACAAACACACACACACACACACACACACAAGAATTCACAACTGGCCTTTTGTTAGCCAGATAAATCCAACCGTTCCTGACACTATTTCGTTTAATGTCCTTTTAATCATATAATTATCCGCGCCCTACTTCAGTCGGCTAGTCATTGGCTTTTCATTGCAGAGGCCCTGCTTCGATTCCAATGCAGTCTGTGTGCGATTTGTCGCGGGTAGTGTGGGTCAGTTTTTTCTGTCAGTAGTTTGGTTATTCATATCACTTGTCATTCCACTGATTTGCCGTAATCATTTATTACAATTCGGGTCTGTTTGCACAGTAGGCACATCAACAACTTCATTCTAATGGACTCATTCTTATCCAGTCCTAAGACGTCAATAATATGTAGCATTCTATCTTTACCTCCGTCTTCCAAGTGATTTCTTTCTCTAAGGTTTTCCGCTAAAATTTCGTGTGCATTTCTTGTCCTTCCCTTTCGCTTCAAATTTCCATTTTATTATGCCCTAGTTCATTTTATCACCCTTTTCACGGTTGGTGAATAACGCCAGTAATGAATATCGTCAGTACTTAATTTTCTGTCTCATTTTCTTCCTCCATACTACATTCAAATATTCTCCTCTTACGTTCACCCAAATTGCCTCTCTGAATTCAACATGTTATCCAACTCTGTAAAACGTATTTAAGGCGTTAAAGCCTAACAAAATGGACCCTAAATATTATAAAAACTAACCCTTTTAAATTGGAGTCAGTTATATTTAACCTTACATCCTACTGCACCAATTGAGTAGCCTTGCAGTGTGAAGAGCCGAATTCAGGAAGGTGACAGAGCGTTGCTCTGCACATAACGATCAAGAGCCCGTGTCTTATTCCTGTCTGTGGTTCACATCACTTACTGGAGCACAGACGCCATTTTCGTGCTTGTTATCCCTGCTTCAATTAGGCCTATATCGCGCAAACACGCAAAATACATTAAACGATATTGCACTGTTTTAAAATACACATTTATGAAGTAAAGTCTGGTCGATAATAATTTCGTCTTGCACCCAACATATTCGTGAATTTGTGCTTTATATATATATATGTATATTGGCAGTGTAAGAATTCCAACGATCTGCACCGTATTAAATATGTATAATACAATGGGCAATTAGATATTGAATCCACTGAATCTCAATTTGATGCTCTAATGGCCGATAATTAGTGCTATGTACTGGCGCATTAATTAATCCCCAGAGCACCCACCTGGCTTAATATCTCACCCCACTTGCACGACCTAACCTGACAGACCAAGAACAAACATTTACATATGCATAGCAATACATGGAATACGCCATACATACCGTCAGGTTTGTTATAATATCACCTAGCTAACATACTGCTAAGAAAAGAATGTGGACAGAAATTTAAATCTAGTTAAAGGCTTGAGTGTTAGATGTGCCAAAAATCTCATAGCCTGTGTGAGCTGAGACAAGGTGAATATAGGCCACAAAAATATGGGTGTCCATATAGCAGGCGCCATTTCGTGCATGCGACTAAATTTTGCACTGTTGCGCCTTGTATTTGTGGGTCATTCGTTACAGACTTCCGGCACCTCGAATTTTGAGGTGGCATGTAGTTTTTTGTAACACTTCCACAGCATGTAGCTACATTATTCCGGTAAGTACTCAGTGTTGAACAGTCTCCGTAGTACGTCTTGTGCTTCAGTACAGATGTCTCGCCCCGCTTAATTTTTAACATAGAATACTTCTGACTTTCTGGTAAGTGGTGTGCATGGTATTTGGATTTATAGAGTTTCGTGTTAATTACACGAGTGCATGTTACATACTTCTTGTATTAAACGTTTCTCTATCATAATCTTGTATAAACAGACAACTGTTTTTGTACAATTCCTTATCACCTGCTTGGGTTAAGTAGCAGTAAAATAAATTATTATGAGGTGATGGTGTAATTAATTTAGAAATTGTTGTGGGAACTGTTTTTCGGTTATTGTTTAATAACCCTTCTTACTTTTACTTTTGATATCACAACTGAAACAAAATGGGCCCAGTTACATGTTTTCGAGAACTGGGTCTCTTTGAAACTAATTTAAACATAGCTACGTTCCGTGACATAGACTTAACACATACCTAGTTCACAGGTCAATATTTTCTTTAGGTTATTAAATTATGTCTTTAAAGTACTCCCTTTTCGTTTTTTATGTGTTTCTGGGATACCTTTTCCCGCAAATCTGCCCTGTAAATCACAGAATTCATCTAAATAATTCCTGAAAATTATTTAAAGCACTATTATTCCCTTGAAGAGAGGGACAAATACTTTAAACCTCCTACTGCTTTGTCTAAACTTTACTATTTTCACTTATATAATTTCTGTTGGCTTTCATATTTTGTTATAATTTTGTTTAGCTACCATGTGGCAGTAACAGCTAGATTATTAACAATAAACGCAAAGCTGTGAGACAGAATACAATTCTCTTGAATAAAAAGTAGTTATAAAATAAAGGCAGAAACCATTAAAAAAAACTGAACGTAATACGAATTTGACTTTCAGGTAACCGCGCATCGTGTTACATTCTTGTAAGAAAACCAACTAGATGCACTAATTTCTCAAATTTATTTTTGGAGTAAAACTCTACATGTTTCGGAGAGTTCCTCTGTCCATCATCAGGAGTTTTTCACTGTACACATAGCAGTAGTAACTGCTATGTGTGCAGTTCCGTCCTGATCCTGCTCGCAAGCTGTCAGCAAAACTGTATGACATATACTACTGCTATGTATACAATGAAAAACTCCTGATGATGGACCGAAGAACTGTCCGAAACATGTAGTTTTACTGCAAAAATAAATTTGAGAAATTAGTGCATCTATTTGGTTTTATTTTAAGAAAATAAGAATGAACGCGATATGTAAAGATTTGGAAGTAAAACCTAGAACCGAGTAGAAATAAAATATCAGTCTTTGAGTTATGAAATAAAAAGAAATTCTCAGAATATACAGAAACTGGCCCCTTTTAAACCTACAACTTCAAGCGCCTCCACCCACGATGCACGGTTAACATCACCATATCACCATTTCTGAAGCCCCAGAAATACTGGTAAGATAGAAAAAAAAGCAGACTGTACTATACACAGCAAAAATCTGCCTGGCTGGGAATATCCAGTGGCAAAAGAGTTACGTTAAAATATTTCATTCCTTTAAGTAATTCAGTCATTGTTTCTGTTCTATTCATTTCTGAATAACGCCAAGTACAGTGTAATGTTGTTTATGAAAAACATAATAAAAGTTCCTTCCTTTCGTATTTTCTGTCTTCTGTCACACTTAAGTACTTAGTCATTTCATTACAAAGTAATAAATACATATTCCGATTTACCTTGCCCATTAGGGTACAGAACATATTGCTTTCAGCAGATCAGACGACTCTGATTTTTTGTACTTGAAGAAGAAACAATGAAGTTCAATTAAAAAACTGTCTGAAGCCGGTAAACTTAAGAAGTTTTTGTTTTAAACTATGTAAAAGACACGGATATGAATGTAATGCATCAGAGAATTTTCTAATCGTAGCATGTTTGGAACAGAGCATAGGCATTTAAAGACGAATGTCCTCGACTCTTGTGAAGCAAATCACAGGCCGCATAGTGGAACGTGCTGATATTTTTCAAACTCTTATCATAAACTACAGATTGTTTAAGAACCAATGTATCCCTGGGTACTTGTACCTTACTGGCATATTTAGAACACTCTGAGGTTTGCATATACATGTACAAGTTCCAAGAACACTTGAAAACCTCGGCGTCATATCCTAAGGAGAATACATGAAATGCAACTCAAGGAAAGACCACATCATCACTCAAAGATAAGTTTTCAGGCGGAATATGAGGGCTGGATTTGTATAAAGCTATGTGCTGGTTATCTGCATGCATACAACACATCGTCCTAATTTCGTTGTAGGTGTTGTTACATTATGGTACCTGAGGGCGCCGTTTGGCGTCGTGTTTACGAGGCACTGATGCATAAGTCTCTGTCGCCTGCAGCTTATTTCCATACTCTCCACTTAAACACACGCACGCACAGATGACCCTAATTTTCGCATTAAATATTCTTCATTTGTATAATTATCGGATTTATTGAAAACGTCATGAGATATATTATTCTTTCATATGTGCCATACCTAATGTGAGCTGATGTATTTAATATTTCCGGTGTAAAGATTAACAGCATCTAAAGGAAATGATGGGGAGATTATAAATATTTAATTGTTAAAGACGGGAGAACTTTTTGTCATGGTTTGTATTAAAATACTTTGCAGAAAATGGTGCACCAAGACTGAGAGTAGTCTGAACCACTGAGCGTTCAATATAGTGACAGTCTGTACCCCGGCACAGATCCGAACCGAGGCCTACCCGGCTGAGAAAGAGAATATTGATCACTTACCGTAACAAATGGTAGGGTGGTACGCCTTTGGGTTCGTAACATGTCAACAACTTTCTACAATTCGGAATTAACCTGAAAACTAAATTTCAGACAATAAAAACTTGGAAAAATAGTCCTTATTCATGTCGACACCCATATGGAGCCAAGTACCTTACGAAAGTGACTCTGACGATTGCTGTCTTCTGGGGTGTAACGCCGCATAATGTGATAGAAATTTACCGACGGATCAGAGAAATTGAATGCTTCCTTCCATCAGATATGAGGAGTGGTGAGTCATCTATATTGACAGTGGAGGCCGCAGGTTTTTCATCCAGACTGTATGGCATGACATCCTGTCACATTTTTCTATATGTTATTGATAAAATCCTATTAATGTATATCATTATGTTGGCAATTGCTACATTTTTTTGAGTGAACTTAATAACAGTTGTGTTACGGTAAATACTGGCTTTCTTGGCATGAAGCTGGGTAGAAAGTATTCGTATGACATGCAGTCCGTTGATAAATAACACGGCTTAGGTGAATAATTAATATCCTGTTTTACATATTCATATTCCTTAAAACTATTTAATATCAGTAATATTCAATCAGTTCATGCGTTTATGAAATACAAACGAATATAATTATGGTCACATTTTAGTTGTCGTCGTCCTCAATCTTAAAATAAAGATTACGTTTTCTTGGGTATAAGACGGTCGGTCTTGAAGCTAAGCCTTAGTATGATTCTCTCTTCTTTTTCTCTGGCAGTTCCACACAGTTTGGCCTTAATCAGTTGCGTGTAATTTGAGAATAGGCGAAATGTAACTTTAGGGCTCAATGTTCGGGAGACATCAGCCTTTCTTTCACACTATAATTCAGAAACTTATTATCAAAGGCAAAGTACGTGACGTAGAATCCATTGCGGAGACAATGTACTTTGCGTAAATAGAAACACGGAAATGTGATGCAGTTTGGTACCATTTTTTTTAAAGATTTGTAGGTCCCATAGTAAAGCCGTTTAATTGCAAGCTTATCTCCCATTAGAAGTTGCTAAGCCGCGATATTCTAGAGTCTTGTGCGTAGGTCTGTAACTCAAAATTAAAGTAGATTATTTTTAAAAAGAGCAACCTCGCTTATGGGACTCGTGACGCAACAAATGTATTGTTTTTCTTCTGATTTTCTACTCTGAATCCTTGATTCGTGTTGAAGTATCTGTCTTGTAATATTAAAATGATGATAGTCACTTTGAAGTATATTATACCCAGGTATCATGTCAGGTTTGAGAAAGTACATTATTCTACACTGCATGCGCAACTGTTACGACAGAGAATCGTTAGTATCTTTCGGTAGTCTACAGGTTGCGACAAGCACCTGGTTGCTTGTAATGGGTAATTTTGGTGCTTTATGTTCGTGTTGGTGGTAACGATTTCGCAGTCGAAGGATGTGGATATCTTAATTATTTTAGTCACTTGTTTCATCCGCGTTTTGGCAGCATGAACATACACAGATCTCTCTAATGAAAGTGTCACTTGGTGATGCTCTCCGTTGTTTTGTAGATGTCATTAGAAGAGCTTACGTAGTCTAATAATCTTATAACTATTGAAGGTTGTGATAAATTCAAAATGCATTGCTCGTTGTTTTGTACGTTTTTGTACAACGGTATTTTCATATTAATTATATTTGATGTATGTGTCTTGTGGAATATTTTTAACTGTTGTTTTCATGTTTGGTTCATCAAGATTTCGCTGATTTATTAATAATTACGGTTCATACTGTGCAGTGTTTCAGTTCCGTTATTACGAACTGATTTTAAGAAAGTTTAATATTTTCCCTTTCCGAAATTGTTTTGACGCTTCCAAATTTGCGAGTGCATCCCCCCCCCCCCCCCCCCCCCTCTTTTTTTTTTTTTTTTTTTTTTTTTTTTTTTCTCTTTTTTTAT
>Ga0123354_10000579_pt1 | contig 37879 bp, 42 predicted proteins | sample TergutLab28metaG_2_FD_97872 | JGI IMG/M metagenome (GOLD analysis project Ga0123354, IMG submission 97872) | Labiotermes labralis P4 segment gut microbial communities from Petit-Saut dam, French Guiana - Lab288 P4 | ecosystem: Host-associated > Arthropoda: Insects > Digestive system > Gut ... | reverse complement strand
GGACGCCCCGACCACCATGATGCCATCAGGGGTTGTCACCGCGTCATTAAAGACATCCTTGCCGGTGCCACCGTAAGTCTTGGTCCACACTATGTCGCCGCTGGGGTTGGCCATTGCAATCGCAGCACCGGCCACCGTACCACTCGCCGTGTATTCACTTGGCTTGGAAGTTGTGGCGACGATGTAAATGTTGCCGGCGCTGTCAATGGCTAAACTGTTGGGCGTCCCAGGGAAATCCTTGCCGATCTCGCCGAGGTCATGCGCCCAGAGCTGGTCGCCGGTCGCGCTGTACTTGGCCATCATCGCTTGATCGAGGCCGTGTGATGTTGCGGTGTTAGTTCCGACCGCCACGATGCTGCCGTCCAGGCCAACGGCGACGGCGGTAAAGGTAGCCATTCTGTTGCTTGTGATGTAGGTGGCTTGCCAGACAACGTTGAGGTCCTGGTCGTACCTGATCACTTTGGCGTTAAGACTAACGCTGGATTTCTGTGAGTCATCCGGTGAGATAAGAACATACTCATGCCCAACCGCGACAATGCCACCGTCTGCCATGGGTGCGGCGTCATTCATCGCCAAACCGCCAAAGGTCAGGCTCATGTCGGTGGGCCGGGTGATCTGGGCAGTGAAGGGGGTCGAAAAACCAGCATAGGCTGCCGGGGCGTCGGCAAATGAGCCGTTCTGTGACAATGTTGCACCCCCCACGACCACGATTCCGTTGCCCATGACGGCGAGGGCTTTTGGCATGTCCATATCGCCGCCACAAAGACTCATCAGCCAAACGTCGTCACTTTGATAGCAAGCGGGTAGGTTAGTGCTTGGTTCAGCTGCGGTGGGAATTGGAATTGTGGACGCCGTGAAGGATCGGTCGCTTGACCGCGCAAGCCACACCCCGGTACCGCCGGCCGCTCCAAGTACGACAACAAGGGCGACGCCCAGGGCGACGGCGCGGTGCTGATGACGCCGGTGGGGCAGTGGAGCAGGCGCCGTGTCGGGTGCTGGTTGTTCGGCATCTGGAACCATGTGATCTCCCGTCGACAGTGAAAGGCTTTGCCAATAAGCCAGGATAGCACCTGCGAACTTACCGTTTGCGTCCCACATACATGAGGTGTTCCGCGAAGTTGAGCAGGTCGTTGCGCTCCCAGATCTGTTCGCACATGTCAAGCCAGGCGTCGATCACCTCCAGGGGGTCGTCCGTCAATGCGCTTCCCCTCGCTTTCGACCTGGCGAGATTTCGTGCGGAACAGGATTATTGGTTCGATACCGGAATGCGGGATCCCTTTACCAGTTGCTAGCAATAGGAACTCAATCGCGCGCAGCCTCTGCCAGCACCTTTGCCAGCGCCTCTGGTTTTGACCACATGGGCCAGTGACCCGTCGGCAAATCGACGTAGCTGACGTCAGCCAAGCTGGACAGGGGAGCGAACATTGGGTTGCCGTCTGCTGCCATTTGGCGTATCACCGCGCTGGGGCACGAGCAGCAGACGATCGTGGTGGGTACCGCGTTGCGTGCCGGGTTGTGCAACCGCACCGGCTCGCGCAGCGGGCCAGCTGGGTGGGGGTTGGCGCGCTGCTTGAACCGCTGCAGCATGTCGTCGGTCAGATCCGCCAGGCTGGCACCACCGGCCTCCAGCTCATCCCAGGGCGGCAGCGGCAACTCAACAGCATCAGCTTCGAGGTCGGGCCGGGCGATCGTGCCGTCGGCCACCGGGCCGCTTTCCACGAAGACCACCCGGCGCACCTTGCCGGGCAACTGGTCGGTGATGGCAGACGCCAGGGCGCCCGCGCCACTGTGCACAACTAGCACCACGGTGCTGGCGGCGGCGTTGACCAGGTCGACGATTGTACCGACGTGATCCGCCAGGCGGATGTCACCGCGCCTGGTGGCGGGGGAGTCAAGGCCCGGCAACGTGACCGGTGTCGCCGTCACGTCCAGGTGTTTGACGACGTCGTCCCAAGCCCAACCACCCAGCCAGTAACCGGGTATCAGAATCATTTCAGGTGAGTTTTCAATGTTCATGCGATCCATTCTGCACCCCGTAAATGTCACCCCTATGTCACTATTTGCAATATGATTTTGGCATGAATCGAACCGACCGCCTGTATGCCATGCGTGAAGAACTCCGCCGCGCCGGGGCCACCGGGCGCACCGCCGCGTGGCTGGCCCGCGAGTTCGCAGTCAGCGTGCGCACCGTCAAGCGTGACATCGCCGCGCTACAGTACGGCGGATTCCCCGTCTGGGCAAGGCCCGGGCCATCCGGGGGATACGTCGCCAGCTCCAAGGCAACACTGCCGCCTGTCAACATCACAGCGGCTGAAGCCGCAGCGCTGGCCGCAGCGTTGGCCGTCTGCCATGGGCAGCCGTTCGCCCGCCATGGCGCCACCGCGGTGACCAAGCTGCTGGCCGTGATGGACCAGCGCACCAAAGCCGAAACCATGCGACTGTCGCAGCGCATCTGGATCAACGACACTGACAAACCCGGGCCGGCGAGCGTGCTCGGCCCGGTCGAGGAGGCGCTGCAGCGGCGCCGTGTGCTCAATCTGACTTACGTCGACGCGGATGGGCAAGTGACCCACCGCGCCGCCGACCCCCAGTTGCTTGGCCTCACCGCTGGGCACTGGTACCTGATCGCTTACTGTCGGCTGCGCGGCCAGATCCGTTGGTTCCGGCTTGACCGCATCCAGCGGGCAACTCTCACCGCCGAACCAGCCGACGACTATCCGCTGGGTGACATTGGTGACCCACCGCCTTCCGCTCATCCCGTTGACGTGCGGGCATGATATGTCAAACAGACCACCCCGGCGTTACTCGCCACCCTGCCGTGTCATGGCCTGACAGTTGGCTTAGGTGTTGGTAGACGCCGGTTGCCATGTACGGCCACGATGATGATGGCGGCGATGATGACTATTAGGGCGGCTGCACCCCCGCCGATGACCGCCCAGGGGATTGCTGGTTGGCTGGTTGATGGTTGGGTTGGGGTCTGTGGTGTCGTCACGGTTGGTGTTGGTATGGGGGTTTGGCATCCGGAAGGGTCGTATTGGGCGCCTTCCAGGTGACGGTTCAGCACCTCGGGGTCGCAGCCTTTGTAGATGTAGTCGTTATCCCCGGTGGTGAACAACGGGTCAACCAGGCCGTTGTTGTAAGCCTGGATCTCATTGACGTTGGGGTGCGCCAGGGGGTTCTTGTTCAAGTCTGGCTTGTCAGTGCTGTAACCGGCAGGATCGGTGGCTACGAGGAGTTTCGCGTTGAGGGTGCCGTAGCCCATCTCGGGGGTCCAGGTGGCTTGGTGGTCTGCGGCGCCGTCGGCCGTGTCGAGTAGTACCCGTTCCAACTGGTTGCCGGTGGCGTCGGGCCATTTCTGCATCGCCAACGCCAAAGCTCCCGCCACCATCGGGGCGGCATACGAAGTACCGCTGCCGCCTTTATCGATTACGGTAAGCCTGCCTTTGCTGTCTGGACGCCGCACAGTCAGTGGCGGCCCGCCGTAGGCCATCAACGATAGCCCGATATCATAGTTGGAGAGGAGGCTTTCTTGCCGGTACCGTCGATGGCACCAGCCCCTAGCACTGTGGAGCCACCAGCCAAACCGGACCAATCGATTGTGGTTGAATCATTGCCAGCACCGGCGATGACGGGGACTTGCAGGTTCATAGCGCGGGTCAACGCGTAGGGAATCACCGACGACTCAGCCATACCCGTGTCGAATACAAAGGACAGGCTGATCACATTAGCGCCATCGTTGAGCGCCTGGTTGATCAAGAAACCGGCATCGGTCGAATCCAGCAGGCAATCACTGGCATTCCCTGGCGTTGTCGTATTATCGGGAGAATCATCATCTCCCGGTATGGTGTAGTTGAGTATGGTAACTTTGGGTGCCCAGCCGTAATCAGGGGAGGCGAGGATTGCCGCAATGTTGGTGGCATGGGCGATACTGGAGGGCGCATACTTTAAATCGCAGAACGACTTGGTGATCACATTGACACCGCGCAACTCCGGCACCGAAGTGTCAACCGGGCCGTCGATAATCGCGATCTTGATACCCGAACCGTCCAACCTTTGGGCGTGCAACGCTTTGATACCCGAGGCCGCATAGTACGGTTGCGTGGTGATCGTCTGATCCGCTAGTGCCACTGGCGCCGGGCCCAGGACCAGAGCAGCTGCCAGGGTAATGGTACTTACCAGGGCCGGAATGACATGGCGGCGGTTCATCGTAGAACATCACTACTCAGGCGGATAGTTCGCGTGGCGAGATATCGACGCAGCAAGACCCAAAGTATCAGCACCAAACCGACCCCGCCTACGCTCAATCCAGTTGTCGCGCCGTAGATAGCATAGGTGCGGTCACTGCATGCCAGGGCGCCCGCTGGATTGGCCTCGCTGTAACAAAGGCTGACAGTCTGCCCGACTTGGAAATCTGGCCCGTGGTTATTCAACACCTGTTGGTACGTCGTGCCGCCCACTTCGTAGGAGACCACCGGCTGGTCGTTTTGGAGTTGGACGATCGTGCCGGGCGTCTGCAAGCTGTGGCCGACATACCTGCCGCCGACGAAGTAACTGGATAAAGTGACGTACAAGCCCATCGCCACCAGTGCGATACCCAGAATCCATGCCACCTGCATGAAGCGCCCTCGTGGCACCGCAGGATCGTTGCTCGCCGTATTGGTCATTTGGCTCACCGTTTGCGTCCCACATACATGAGGTGTTCCGCGAAGTTGAGCAGGTCATCGCGTTCCCAGATTTGCTCGCACATGTCGAGCCAGGCGTCGATGACTTCTTTCGGCTGGTTCATGATGTTCGCTTCGCAGGGTGATGTGATCGACTCCTGGCCGAAGTAGTGCAGCTTGTCCAGCGGGAACTGCGCCATGAACGGCAACACATCGTCCTTGGAGACGAAGAACGCGTGCGTGAACGTCAGGCCCGAGAAGCTGTGGTCGGCGATGATGGCCTTGTAGAACTCCTGTTGCGTGGGATCGTCGGTCAGCACGTTTTCCGGCTCGAACTTCATGGTCCATATCATGCCAGAGAACACATTGATGAACGACGCGAACAGTATTCCGCCGGGCTTGAGCACGTCCAGTGCGGCTTGAACGGCTGCGACCCGGTCGACCTCGTCCTGCAGGTGGTACAGCGGCCCCATCAGTAGCACATGGTCGAATGGGCCGTCGACCAAGCTCGCCGCTTGCCGGGCGTCGCCGGTGACCACCCGGAGGGGGACGCCCGTCTCGGCCGCCTTCGCCGCCGCGTGCTCCGTGTTACGGGGCGACAGGTCGAGTAGTGTGACGTTGCAGTGTCTGGCGGCTAGATATAAGGAGTACATCCCTGGCCCACCGCCGATGTCTAGCACGGTGTCGCCGGGGTGGATGTAGCGGTCGAGCATCCGGCAGGTCAGCAGAAACTCGGGGCGTCCGTCAATGCGCTTCCACTCGCTCTCGACGTTGGAGTCGTAGAAGTCGCGGATCTGAATGGTTTGCTGGTCCATGGTGGTCAACTCTACGGCAGGGAGGGTGGGACAATGTTTGCATGATCGACCCGAAATTGGTGACGCCCAGCGAGCACTGGCTGCCCAGTTATCTTGACGCCCTGGATGAGTTCCGGGCCAGCCAGACGGAGTTGACCGCCCTACTCGTTCCGGATGATTGCGCACCGGGAACGACGATCTTCCAGGTGTGCGAGGACCACCGGATGGGCCGTAACCTACCGGATGGCTACGTGCCGGACTCGACGTTCTGGCTGGTCGATGGCGACGAGTATGTTGGCACGGGCAGCATCCGGCACCAGCTCACGCCGAGATGGGAGAGGTTCGGCGGTATTGGATAGCAACCGGTGCTTGAGCATCATGCCGGTGTCTACTGATGATGACTCATCCAGAGAGGTGTGCCACCAGGTGCCACATCTGGTAGCATAGTGGCCATGTCAATGCTCGCAGAGATAAGCCAACGCGATTTGCGCCTTCGTTCCAAGGACATCATGGACGCCGTCGAACGTGGTGAGTCGTTCACAATCACGCGGGATGGGCGCCCGATGGGACAGCTGATCCCGCTGCGCCACCGCTTTGTTCCGCGCGAGCAGTTCATGTCCTTGTCAGAGCACGTTGCCGCTGCCGATCTGGAGAGGTTCCGTGCAGATGAGGCTGTCTGGCTTGACACAGAGGCGAATGATCCCTATGTCCGATGACACGCAAACAAGAGGATTGGTCGATACGAATATCCTGATTCTTCGGTCACAGCTAAACCAGGAGGAGCTTCCAAGCGAATTGGCAATCAGCGCGGTTACGCTCGCTGAGCTTTCCGCTGGTGTGTACCACGTCTCCGGTGACAGCGCAGATGCAAGCCAAGAGCGCGCAAAACGTGTCGGGATACTGCAGAACGCCGAGAACCAATTCGACGCGATTCCGTTCGACTCTGATATGGCGCGCCGATATGGCCAGCTCAGCGCAGCGGTGCATGCCTATGGGCGCACGCCTCGCAGACGTATCGCTGACATCATGATCGCGGCGACGGCCTCGGTTCTTCAGCTACCTCTCTACACGACCAATCCGGACGATTATGCCGGCTTGGAGCAATGGGTTGATATCGTTCCGGTGACTCGGCCGTAGAAGCAACATATTCAGTTGCGACACTGGCCCTTCTGCCAACAGATGGCGGGCGAAGCCAATATAGTGTATCGAGTGAAAAAACTGATCTATGACACGATGAAGGATCACTCAGACACCCTCAGCGGACATATCTACAACATCGCCATGTCGGTGATCATTGTCATCAACGTGGTCTTCATCCTTGTCGACACAATGCCAACCCTGCCGGATTGGTATTTGACGACATCACCAGTTGTAGAAATCGTTTCAGTTATTATCTTTACTATTGATTATCTATTGAGGCTCTGGACGGCCAACCTGATGTTTCCCGGAATGGGGCCGATTCGGTCGCGTCTGAGGTTCATCGTCTCAGGCATGGCAATAATCGATCTGCTGTCGATACTACCGTTCTACCTTCCCGCGTTACTGCCGGTCGACCTGCGAATCCTGAGAATGCTCAGGCTAATTCGCTTGATACGGGTACTGAAGCTGGGCCGACACTCCTCGGCGCTTGCCAGGGTTGGAAGGGTCCTGAAAAAGTCGGCACCTTCTCTTGTGTCAGCAATGTCAGTGATCCTTCTGTTAATGGTAATCGCATCAGTATTGGAATTCTATGCGGAGGGGCCAGCCAACCCCGGCGAATTTACTAGTGCATTTTCCGGCCTTTGGTGGGTTGTGTCAACAATTACCACCGTGGGGTATGGCGATATTATTCCAGTTACGGCTCTTGGCAAGCTACTAGGATCTGTGATTGCCTTATTGGGGATCGGCTTGATTGCTATTCCCACTGGCATCTTGAGCGCTGGATTCATGGAGGATTCACATAGTGTTGATCCCGTCCCTGAGAATGACAACGCTGCGGATGCCAGCGCACCCATCGCTTGATACCATGCACTAGGCTCGCGCGGCTTCTAGCAGCACCTTTGCCAGCGCCTCTGGTTTTGACCACATGGGCCAGTGACCCGTCGGCAAATCGACGTAACTGACATCTGTCAGGTCGGCCAGGGGAGCGAACATTGGGTTGCCGTCTGCTGCCATCTGGCGTGTCACCGCGCTGGGGCACGAGCAGCAGACGATAGTGGAGGGTACCACGTTGCGTGCCGGGTTGTGCAACTGCACCGGCTCGCGCAGCGGGCCAGCATGGTGGGGGATGGTGCGCTGCTTGAACCGCTGAAACATGTCGTCGGTCAGATCCGCCAGGCTGGCGCCACCGCGCTGACGCGCGGGCATGATATGTCAAACAGACCACCCCGGCGCTATGCGCCGCCACTGCCAAACAGGGGAATCGAAAGACCCACCATCGCCAGGCCCGCCAGAACCAGCGGCACCGCGCCGTCGACGTACTTCGGCACACCGTCGAGCCGGTAGTACAACACGTAGCACACCAGGCAGGCCACCAGCACCAGTCCGATCACCACCAACCAGACCACCAGCCCCGGCCGGCCCACCAGCCCAGCCCCGTACAGCGCGTTGACCATGGCGACGGCTAGTGCGGCCCAGCCGGTGAACAGCATGAGTTCAGACGTCACCGGCCGGTCAAACAGCCACTTGGTGACGGACATGAACACGATGTACGCGGCGATGCTGCCCACGAGCGCCCAGATATTGGCAAAAAGGCGCTTGTCGTCCGGCGCGGCGGCCATCGCCCAGATGATCACAATCACCCCGGCCAACCCGGCAATGGCGGCTGGGGCCAGCAGCCAGATCATCTTCTGCGCGATCACGGGCTGGCCCGGACGAAAACTTACCAGCCACCACGCCAGGTAGAACACGCAGCAGATTACGAACAGGGCGTTGCCAATCAGGATCCTCGCGGCAAATGAACTCATGATTGCAGGTTACACCCGTATCAATAGATGAACGGTATGACCTTGCGCTTCACGCTCTTGGTGTAGTCGTCCCACAGGTCGCCGTACTTTGCCCGGCACACCTTGTCGTCGTCTGCCTGCCGGCTAAACAGCAGGCCGATGTAATACAGCGGATACAGCCACACCATCCACATCCCGAAGTAGCCGACCGCCAGCGCCACCGCCACCGCCTGCACGATCTCACCGAAATAGTTGATGTGCCGGGTGACGCCCCAATAGCCATTGGCCAGCAGCTGGTGCTCGTCGTCGGCCAGCGCGAACGGCTCGATCCAGAGGAACTTCTTGTCGGGGGTCACCTTGAAGAAATACTTCTGCATATTCGCCCCGCGCGTGAATACCCACCCGAACAGGTACAGCGCCCCGCATAGGATAGTGAACAACCCCGAGTGCCCGGGGTTTGGCAGCGCAGCGGTGAACCACAGGGCGACGGCATAGAAATACGGATAAAACGCCAGGCACCCGAACCCCAGCTTGAAACCGACGCGCTCGGCGATATAGTCGTACGTCCACAAATGCACCTTTTCGAATATCAGGTAATCGAAGCAGAACCACGTCAGCATCGCGCAGGCGAGCAGGAAACCATAGTTGATGTTGGCGGCATTAATAACGTGATACGCGGCGCACGACAGCACGTTCAGCTGCAGCATCACCGCACCGATCATGTAAAACCAGACCTTCGAGTCGATCAGCCCGTCTTTCAGCTGCGGATCCTGCGCCCGGCCGAACCAGAAGTCTGCCAGCACCGGCTTGCCGGTCGATGGGTAGCGGCCGACGATGTAAAACGAATACGCCAAGCCGATGACACAAGCGCCGATCAAGCCCGGCAACCTGGTGTCATACAGCCACGTGTACGGCACTAGGCCCGTCCACCCGAGCAGGAACCAGACCGCGATGCTGGCTACCAGCACGTAGCGCCCGTTCAGCCGGTAGGTGGTGGTCTTGCCGGTGGTCTCACTGATGACGTAGCCGACGGTTTTCTTCACCGGGATGATTACGTGCAGCCCGGTGATGATCGCGTAGGCAATCGCAGGCGTCAGCAAACCCAGTATCAGTGTCATCAGTGTCATGTCAGGCCTCCTGTGTTCTGCGACATGATGGAAATAGCAGCGCGTCTGCTCAGCAGCCGAGTCAGCGCGAACCGTCCGATTTTGTTGACGGCGCCCGGGATGACGACGGGCCCGTGCCCCAGGGCGGCCAGCGTCTGCTCGGCCACCGACTCTGGCCTCATTGTGCCCGGCGCCGGCTTGCCACCCTCGGCCTGCTGGTACCCAGGCGTCATGATCGCCCCGGCGCAGCAGGCCAGCACATCGATGCCATGCGGTTTGAGCTCGCTCCACAGCCCCTCGGCCAGTATCGCGCCGAACGATTTGGTCGCCGAATATGTCGCCAGATTGGGGCTGCCATAGCTTCCCGAGAGCGACGACATGATCACGATTCCCCCGCGCCCGCGCTCAATCATCGGGCCTGACGCCGCCTTGACTGCCAACACCAGCGACCGGACGTTGACGGCCACGGCCTTAGCCAAGTCGTCGTCACTCGTCGCATCGAACAGCCCAATGGGCGCGAACGCCGCGTTGTAAACCAGCAGCCCGACGGGCACCTCAATGGCGGCGATCAGCCGCTCAACGGCGTCGTACTCGGCCAGGTCTGCCACTTGGGTGATCACGTCGACCCCGTAAGCATCGCGCAACCGCGCCGCAGTCGTCTCCAAGCGCTGCTGCTGCCGGGCTACCAGCACCAGACCGAGTCCGCGCCGCGCGATCGCCTCGGCGAATGCCGCGCCTAATCCGTCCGACCCACCAGCGACGAGAGCGTACGGACCGAATGCATCCTTGAACTGCGCCGTGCCCATGCATGGCATGCTATCACCGCCTTCATACGGTGACAACGGCTCGCCGGTAGGCTACCGGTGTTGGGCCAACGGCTCGCCGGAACACCCTATTGAGGTGGCTCTGGTCGAAGAAACCGGCCTGGTAGGCGGCGTCCGCGACTGTGGCTCCTTCAGCCAGGTAGTTTTGAGCTCGGCGTAACCGGTATTGCATGCGCAACTGGTGGGGTGTCAGGCCCGTTTGCGCAGCACAAACGCGTGTCAAGTATCCCGGACTCAACCGGAATTCGGCAGCAAGCTCTGTCACCGTCGGGTCGGTGACCTCGTTGTCTAGCCTGTCCAACAGTGCCACCACCCAACTAGGACGGGGCACCTGGAACGTAGCGCCGGCAATCGCCGGCAGCAGTGCGGTTGTTATCTGGTCGGCCTCCCAATCGCATCGCTCCAGCGCATCATGAATTATGCCTAGCAGCGAAATCTGGTCGATCGGGCGGTCAGGCCGGGAACCGAATGTCGCGGTTACCAGAGTCGCATCAGGTCCGAGGCGCAAAGAATGCCCGGTGAGCGGGGGTATCGCGAACCAGGCCGGATACCGCGTCTTGCCCGTCGTGGTCAGCGTGCACTGACCACGCAGCACCGCACCGACCACCCAGTGCGCGGTGTGGCAGTGCCATGGGTAAGTGAACTCGCCGGTTACGCGAACGAGCTCAATATCGGCGCTGGGAATTCTGATTGAGTCGAGATGCATCACCCTGGAATCCATCTCGCTGCCGCCTGCTCGAATCGCCATCACGTCAGCGGCGGGCAGTAGGTAGCCAGGTAATGCAGTGGGCGGGTACCAAGGCAACGAACAGCATGCGGGGTTCCCTGTGGGACGGTCAATGCGTCACCGGAGGCAACGGGCTGCCAGGATGTGCCGTCGAACACCTCGCCCGCGCCATCAATGAAAAAGAAATGCTCGTCGCTGGTGGCATGCACGTGAGTGTCAATCAAGTGATCGGGAACCACCAGCGCCTCAACGCTGGCCAGTTTGGTGCTGTCGGCGGCTGTGACCACCGGGCGCAGAAACACCCCCTCGAAGCGGGCGTGCCGGGCAAATGGCTCTGACGAAATCGGAAACGACATAATGAACTCCTCGGTTCGGTTTCTTTCAGCCTAACGGGCATCCAGAATGGCGTCTTGGACAAAACTGCCCAACTAACCCATGACCACCGCGACGTCAACCACCCCGCCCGTCGCGTACCGCAGCGGTATCAGGTTGGAATCAACCGGCTCGCCTGCGACCGTGATTGAACGGACGCCCTTTTCCACCCCGTCCGGGTTGCTGTAAGTGATATCGAAGGTCGTGCCCCGGTACTCGCGCGTGGCCCGGAAGCTGCGCCACGCCGGCGCCACGCAGGGGTCGATCAGCAGACCGTCGTATTGGCACCTGATGCCCAAAATCCAGTCGAACAGCACGTTCAGCCTTGTCGGCGCGGTGCCCGTCAGCCAAGTGTGCCCGGCGCGGCCGTGCTCGTCCGACTGCGGGCTGGCCACGTACTCTGGGTAGACGAACCGCTCGGCGGCGTAACCGAACGGGTCGGATTCGCTGGCCACCGCCGGCAGCGTCTTGAAGAACATGTCGTGCGCCGCCTGCCCGTACCCGAAGCAGCACAGCGAGGCGATATACCACGACTCGGGGTGCCGGAACTCGCCGCCGTTTTCCTTTTTGCCGATGGCGTTGCGCTTCCAGCCCTGTGTGTCGACCGGCAACTTGCCGTCTGCCAGCGTCCTGTCGCCCTGGCACAACGCGATGCCGAACTCATCGTCGAGCGCCCGCTCGCAGGCCGCCTTGCACAGGTCGAACCGCGCCTTGCTGGCGATGCCGCTGAAACCGGCCCAGGCGATCGGCTCAAGGAACACCAGCCCGTCTGTTTCGCTGCTGCCCAGCGATTGTGGCGCGCCGAACTGGCGCAGATCGTCAATGAATTCTTCCGCGTCGACGCCGGTGTGCCCGAAAGTCAGGCCGGCCAGCACCTTCTCCGGATTGGGCGACGCCACCGCGCGGATGTAATACCCCTGCTTGTCGACGCACCGGGCCTCGACCTGCTGCTTGACCGTTTCGGCCTTGTGGGCATAATCGGCCGCCAGCTCCGGCTCGATGCCGGCCGCATCCAGCAACGCTGACATGTCGTTCAACGCCTTGTAGAACTGCTGGGCCGCCATTGTCGACACACTGGTGAAGTTGCCAGACAGGTCGTCGTTCCAGTCGGCCATCAGCATGTAGGGAAGCCCGTTATCGCTTTGCGCCCACACCTTGGCCAAGCCAACCTTGAGGTGTTCAAGCACCGTGCCCTGTTGGGGTGGCAGGTCTTCTTGGGCATCGCAGTAGGGCACCACCTGGTCGAGCAACCCGAAATCGCCGGTCGTCTTGATGTATTCGGCGACGGCGTAAACCAGCCACAGCGGGTCGTCGCAGGTGACGAAATCCTTGTGCCCTGGCGCCGAGACGAAAAAGTTGTGGTAACAGAAACCGTCGGAAAACATTTGCTGCGCTGTGAACAGCAGCATCTCCCGAACCGACGCCGGGTCGGTGGGCAGCACCGCCAATATGTCCTGCAGGATGTCGCGGAACCCGTACCCGTACTCGTAGCCTGAATGGAAACGCGACTTCATGCGGTTCATCACCGCCACCATCGCGCACTGGTACTGCAGCCACATGTACGACGGCCGCAGGATCTCGTCGGTCCCATCGACGCTGACCGTCATTTTGGCCAGCTCGGCCGACCAGGCGTCCTTGACCCGGGCGAGCATCGCGTACGCGTTGGCTGGCACCAGCACGTCTGCCAGCAGCGCGCTGATCGCCCGCTTGCCGTCGCAGTAATAATCTTCGGTCGATGTGGCCGCGCCGACCACGACGATATCGGCCTCTTGGTGTGCCCGCAGCCAGAAACTGTTCCTTATCGACGACAGCGACGAGCAGCTGTCCTCCGCGTCGCGGCTTGGCAGCAACCAACCGTCGACGACGGCCGCCGGGTTGGCCATGGTGTTCGAGTGATGGCCGACAAACTCCTCGTAGTGGGTGGCGAACTGGTTGTCAGGCAGCGAAGTGGTGTGCACGAAAACCTTGCCGAACATCGCCTGTGTCTTCACCGGGTCGCTGTCGAACTGGCGCCCGTTGCCGAACCGCCAGACGGCGGCGTTCAGCGAATCGTCGACCAGCGCCCCGCCAACCATCAGCGAGTTGAAGCCGGCGTACATAAGGTCACGGGCGTCGCCAAGGTTGACCGGGGCGACGTTGTACATGGCGACCTGCTGGTCGTCGTCGCTGGTGTTGGTGACGTGAATGATCTGCACCAGCGCGTCGTACTCGTTGGGGATGAAGTGGGTGGTCTCGACTTTGAGGCCGTGGTATTCGGTGCGGAAAACCAGGTAGCCGAACCCGAAGACGGTCTCCAGCTGCTGGTCGGGCTTCAGCACCGGGTACCAGGCGTTGGAAAAGTATGTGCCGTCGTCAAACCTGAAATACGCGTAGTTGCCCAGCATCCTGGTCTTGTACGGGTCTTGCTGCACGAAGCCGTCGAGGATGTCACCCTCCTGGGTTCCGATGCGCGCGAAACTGGTGCCATTATTGGTGACGCCCCAGCACAGCGTGTCCGTCGGCCGTTGGCCCCGGCGGGCCAGCAGCATCAGCCATGGTTCGCGGGTCATGTCGCCGGCGTGCTCTTTCAGCACCACCTCGCCTTCGGCGTTGAACTGAAACTGGCCGTTGCTCTTGCGTGGCTGCATGCTCATTCCTCCTAGCCTAGCGCTGGCCCCACTGCGCGTGCGGGCAGCGGCGTTACAACTGCAAGAAGTCGTGCACGCCGTCGAGAATCATCTGGGCGCTGATCAGCACCAGCACCATGCCCATCAGCCGCTCCAGCGCCGTGATGCCGCGGTCGCGCAGCACGCGCTGCAAGAACCCTGAGCAGTACAAGATGATTGCCGCCGCCAGCCACGCCGCCCCCACCGCGGCGAGCAGCAGCAGCCACTGGCCCTGCGACTGGTGCACCAGGATCACCTCTGTGGCCAGGATCGACGGGCCCGCCATGTACGGCACGGCCATCGGCACTATCAGCGGCTCGCCCACGACCTCTTCATTCAGTGGCCCCGACGCGCTGGGAAACACCATCTTGACGGCGATGAACATCAGGATCAGGCCGCCACCGACGGACAGGGCCGGGGGAGTGATGTGCAAAATGCCCAGGAACCACGAGCCGAGGAAGAAGAACAACACCATGATGGCCAGCGCGATCAGCAGCTCGCGGGCGATCACCTTCTGCCGCCGCTCGGCGGCGATGTTGCGCGTCGCCGACAAGAACAGCGGGATGTTGCCCAGCGGGTCGATCACGAGGAACAGCAGCAGCGCCGCCGACACGAAGTAAGCCATTGTTCAAGGCTACCGGGTCAGCGCAAGGCGCCCACAACCGCCGTGGCAATGGGTGCCAGCACCAGCCCCGGCAGCAGGTCGCCGACCGGGATCTTCTTGATGCCGGCCAACCGGAAGCCGAGCCCAAGCAGAATCACGCCGCCGGTAGCCGTCAGCGCGTCAATCTCGCCCTGCGCCAAGAAGTTGCCCACCAGCACCCCCAGAACCGTCAGCAGGCCCTGGTATACCGCCACCGGAATCACGGAGACCAGCACGCCGACGCCGAAGCTGGAGGCGAACGCGATGGCGGCGAAGCCGTCCATGACAGCTTTGATCAGTAGTTGCTGGGGGCCGTCGCCAAGCCCATCTGTCAGCGAACCGAGTATCGCCAGCGGGCCGACGCAGAAGACGAGCGTCGAGGTCACCGCGCCTTCGACGAAGGTTGAGGCGTGGCTCTTGGTCGCCAGCTTGCCGCGCAGGAACTCGGCGCCGCCATCGAGGCGCTGCTCGAGGCGCACCAGCGAACCGATCACCGCGCCGATCAGTAGCGAGCCCAGCACAATCAGCATGCCGGCGTTGGGCCCGACCTGCGCGGTCAGCGCCGCGGATAGGCCGTTGACGATGGATTTCGCGCCGATCACCAGCGTGAACAACCCCAGCACCTGCGTCACCAGCGTGCGGGTGCGCTCCGGGAAGCGCGGCCCGATCAGCAAGCCGAGCAGGCCGCCGACAGCGATTGCCGCGACGTTGATTACGGTACCAGCGCCAATGAACATGGGTAACAGTCAACCACAGTCAGCTGCGAGCGCCCTGCATGCGCGAGATGCCGGCGGCTGTGGAGCGCACGGCGGCCGCGACGAGGTCGAACTTGATGCTCTCGGTGTGCCCGGAAACCGACACCGACCCGACGACCGACTGCCGCACACCGAAGATCGGGGCGGCGCAGCAGCTGGTGCCGACGGCCTGCTCCTGGTTGTCGAAGGCCAGCCCGGTCTGGCGGACGTGCTCGAGCTCGGTGCGCAACCGCGACTCGTCGGTGATCGAGTTCGTGGTCAGCCGCGGCAGGCCGCGCGCGATCACCTCATCGATCACCTCTTCCGGCTCGAAGGCGAGAATGGCCTTGCCGACGGCGGTGACGGTGGCCGGCAGCCGCCCGCCGATGTGCGACCGCAGGCGCGGCGCCGGTGACGGGCTGATGATGTCGAGGTAGACGACGTCGCAGTTGTCAAGCACCGCCAAGTGCGCCGTCTGGTGGGTGGCGTTGGAAAGATCGGCCAGGAATGACGACGCCGACTCACGCAACCCCCGCTGGTACAGCGCAAGCTGCCCCCATTCAAATAACGGCATGCCCAGCCGGAACTGCCCGTCGGGCAACTGCTCCAAAGCTCCAAGGGCCGACAGCTCGCAAGCCATCCGATAGGCGGTCGAACGGGGAAGGCCGGACCGGCGCGCCAACTCGGCCGATGACAGTTCGCGATCTTTCCAGCGGAAGACCGACATCAGGGCGACAGCGCGTGCGACACTGCTCATCCTGAGGTTCCTATCAGAGGCCATGACGAGACCATAACACTCCCCGCAGCCCGGCCCAAACAGCGGGGGCGCGGTTTAGCAAATGCTTGCAGTGCCGCCCAGTGAGACACGGCGCTTGCATGCGACGCTCTCGCGAGTGAAAATAGCAGGGTTGATGGTCGACGTCCTCTGAAGCCATCTCCGTTCAACAGGGACAGTTGTAGGAGGTGGAAAGTGACGGCGGAAGCGTTGCTTGAGCTGGCACGATCATTTCGTCATGCCCAAGACTCGAAACAAGCGGTGCCGCCGCCCACGCAGCAGCTGCCTTGGCTGACCATTGACGACGCCTACGCGGTGCAGCAACTCCAGATCGACGCCAGGGTGAGCGACGGCGCCGTGGTCAGGGGCTACAAGATCGGGCTGACATCGAAGGCGATGCAGCAGCAATTCGGCATCGACCAGCCAGACTTCGGCCACCTGCTCGACGGCAGTTTCTTGCCGGAAGACCGTCTCATCCCGATCGCCAACTACATTCAGCCGAAGATCGAGCCCGAGATCGCGTTTGTGCTGGGGAGCCCCCTCGCCGGCCCCGGTGTCACGGTGGCCGACGCCAGGCGGGCGGTTGACCATGTGCGGGCGTCACTCGAGCTGATCGACTCGCGGGTGGCCGATTGGCACATCACACTGGTCGACACCGTCGCCGACAACGCGTCATCGGCTGGCGTCATACTCGGGGCGTCGCAAATCAAACTCGGCGCGCGCGACCTGGCCGGTGTCGGCTGCCGCTTCTACATTGATCAACAGCTGGTGGCCGAGGGCGACGGGGCCGCTGTCATGGGCGATCCGGTCAACGCCCTGGTGTGGCTGGCCAACGAACTGGGCGCGCGCGGGGTTTCGTTCCAGCCGGGCGACGTGATACTGCCGGGCGCGATGACCGCCTCACTGCCGGTTTCGGCCGGGTCGGTGGTGCGTGCGCAGTTCGACGGGCTCGGCCAAGTCACGGCAGCATTCGCCTGAGAGGACCAATCGATGCTAAAAGCAATAGCCGCGATCGTCGGTCCGGGCAACGTGGGCACAGATCTGATGTACAAGCTGCTGCACCGTTCGAAGCATATTGAGCCGCGCTACATGGTTGGCATCGACCCGGCAGCGGGCGGCTTGGCCAGGGCGGCCGCCGAGGGCCTGATCACATCGGACAGGGGAGTCGACTGGCTGCTGGCCCAAGACACCCCGCCAGACATCGTGTTCGAGGCCACCAGCGCCAGCGTCCACATGGCCAACGCGCCCCGGTACAAGACGGCCGGCATCCCGGCGATTGACCTGACGCCGGCGTCGGTGGGCCAGTATTGCGTGCCGTCAGTGAACATGCAGCAAAGCATCGGCAGCGACAACGTCAGCATGATCACGTGCGGCGGCCAGGCGACTGTGCCCATCGTGTCGGCGATCTCAAGCGTCGTGCCGGTCGAGTACGCCGAGATCGTCTCGTCGCTGGCGTCGCAGTCCGCGGGCCGCGGCACGCGGGAAAACATCGACGAATTCACAACCACCACATCTGAGGCCCTTGTCAACGTCGGAGGGGCGGGCAAGGGCAAGGCCATCATCGTGCTGAACCCATCGCAACCGCCGCCGGCGATGCGCAGCACCGTCTTCTGCTCGATCCCGACGGAGGTTGTCGAAGACAGATCGCTGCGCGACAAGATCACCGAATCGGTGCACAAGATGGTCGACGCCATGCGGTCGACTTATGAGCCCGGCTACCAGTTGCGGTCCGAGCCGCAGTTCGACCCGCCGAAGGATATCTGGAACGGCATGGCGCGGGTGGCGGTGTTCCTGCAGGTGATCGGCAGCAGTGACTACGTGCCCGCCTACGCCGGCAACATGGACATCATCACGGCGGCGGCGGCAGAGGTCGGTGACCAGATCGCGGCCAGCCGCATCATCCCCGGCAAGGAGGTGCTGAATGGACCAGCGGCCTAACCCTACCGGGTCAGTCGAACGCGACGTGCGGCTGATAGACACAACTCTGCGCGACGGCTCGCACCCCATGCGGCACAGGTTCACTGAGCAGCAGGTGCGCGACGTGGTGCGCGGGCTTGACGACGCCGGCATCGAGGTCATCGAGGTGTCGCACGGTGACGGGGTAGGGGGTTCGTCGTTCAATTACGGGTTCTCGCTGGTCGACTCGCTGCGCCTGATAGAGGTGGCGGCCGCCGAGGCGAGACGGGCCAAGATCGCCTGCCTGCTGCTGCCGGGCGTTGGTACCATCGCCGACCTGAAGAACGCTCACGCGGCAGGGGCGACGGTGGCGCGCATCGCCACCCACTGCACAGAGGCTGACATATCGAAACAGTATTTCGACGCGGCGCGCGAGATCGGCATGGAGACGGTCGGGTTCCTGATGCTGGCCCACCGCATCCCGCCGGCGGAACTGGCGGTGCAGGCCGGCATCATGGCCGACGCCGGCTGCAATTGCGTGTACGTCGTCGATTCGGCCGGCGCCCTCATCCTCGAGCAGGCCACCGAGCGGGTGGCGGCGCTTGTCGACGCCATCGGCGACCGTGCGGAGGTCGGCTTCCACGGGCACCAGAACCTGTCACTCGGACTGGCCAACTCGGTGCTGGCCCAGCGGGCAGGGGCGAAGCAGATCGACGTCGCGCTTTGCGCGCTGGGGGCCGGCGCCGGCAACACCCCGACGGAGGCGATGGCGGCCGTGTTCGACCGCCTCGGCGTCAACACAGGGGTCGACGTGTACAAGCTGCTTGAGCTGGCGCAAAACGTGGTGCACCCGTTTATCCCGCGTCTGCCCTTCATGGACGAGGGTTCGATAATGCAGGGCTACGCCGGCGTGTACTCGTCGTTCCTGCTACACGCGGAACAGGCGAGCGAACGCTACGGCGTGCCCGTCACGGATCTGCTGCTGCAAGCCGGCCAGCGAGGCTTCGTCGGCGGCCAGGAGGACATGCTGATTGACATCGCCATCGAGGAGGCGCAGGGCAGGCAAAAGAGCGTATAGTTAGCACCGCCTTGAAGGGGGGCAAAAGTGGCACGAATGCTAGGCGGAGTAGAAGCCAAAGGGGATCACGCCTCGAGGAACAGGGGCGCGCCTTAGACACATGCCTGCCATCACCCTCACCAACACAAACACCACACTCGAAAGCCGCGAAGGCGAGTCGATCACTGCCACCCTGCTGCGCGCCGGCTTCCTGATGCGCCTAGCCTGCCGCGGCGGAGGCTGCGGGCTGTGCCGGGTGAGCGTCGACGCCGGGCACACCCACTATTGTGCTGCCGTCACAGATCAAGCGCTGGCAGACGACCGGACGCTTGGCACGGTGCTCGCCTGCCTGGCGGTGCCGGATTGCGACGTCACGATTAGCGTGCCACCGGAAGGCCACCTCAAGTGCGTGGCGCCACAGGTGACCACCTTCGCAATGTTGCAAAGCGATTCTAGGGGACGATAAGGAGACAACAATGGGAGTCCTGCGATTGGGGTACGCGCACATCCGCGTGACGGATATGGCTGCTGCCAGAAGGCACTACACGCAGGTCATCGGCTTCCGGCCGGTGCTAGACAATTCAGACAAGCTGTACCTGAAGGGTTGGGACGAGTGGGACCATCATTCCTTGGTGCTCGAGCAGGGTGGCGTCGGCATATCCAAGCTCGGCTTCAAGGTCAGCCGGGCGGAGGATATCGACAAGATCGAGAACCGGGCGGTGCGGTTCGGTGTTACCACCAGCCGCATGAGCAAGGGTGAGAACCCGGAGGTCTCGGACGGGCTGCGCATCATCTTGCCGTCGACGCACATCGTCGAGATTTACCACGAGCAGACCATCGTCGGCCGCGAGGTGGGCACCATCAACCCGGAGCTGTGCCCGCCGGGCGTGGCCGGCATGGGGGCCCCCCGCATCGACCACGCCCTGCTGGGATGCGACAGCGTCAGCGAGACGGAGCAGTTCTTCCTGCGCGTTTTGGGCATGTACCAAACGGAGCGGCTGGTGGCAGACCTCGACCACCAGGACACCGTGCTGGCCACCTGGCTGTCCGTGGCGAACAGGGGGCACGACATCGCCCTGATCGGCGGCCCCGGCTACAACGGCAAGTTGCACCACCTGGCGTTCATGCTTGAGAACGGCTGGCCCGATATCTTGCACGCCGCCCAGGTGATATCGCGCGCCGGTGTGCCCATCGACATGGGCCCCACCCAGCACGGGGTCACAAGGGGCAAGACCATCTACTTCTGGGACCCGTCCGGCAACAGGGACGAGGTGTTTTCAGACGGTTACGTCGCCCAGCGCGACCAGCCGGCCTTCATCTGGACGGCCGACCAGGTGGGCAGGGGAATCAATGCCATCACCCGCACGCTAAATGAGACCTTCACTACCGTGCTCACCTAGCGGGGGTGTATTACTGGAGTATGGCTACTTCAACAACACTTGACGTTATCGCGGCGCGCTACTCGTGCCGGGCGTTCAAAGATACCCCGATTGAAACTGATGTGCTCGACGCGATCGTGACCGCGGGGCTGCACGCCCCGAGTGCGATGAACCGGCAGCCCTGGCGTCTGATCGCCGTGCGCGATCCGGCGGTGGTTGCCGAGATCGAAGCCGCCGGGATGGACAACTTCAAGAAGACGGATCCCGTGGCCTACAACCGCGCGATGGAACGTGGCGGCACGATGATGTATCACGCGCCGGTCGTCCTGATAATCGCCGGCGCGCTGGACGGGCAGTCGCGGTTCGTCGACAATGACTGCGGCATCGTGGCGTCGCATATCGCGCTCGCGGCGGCGTCGCTGGGCGTCGACTCGTGCATCGCCGCCAACCCGCGCACCGTGTTCATCGGCCCCGCGGGGGTGCGACTGGGCCGGCTGGTCGGCATGCCGGCGGGGTTCGGCTTCAACCTTTGCGTGTACCTTGGCTACAGTGCAGACGACCCCAAGCCAGGCCACGAGATTGACAGGGCCAAGGCAACGGTCGTGTAACTCGTCAGGCGTAGTATGGCGCCATGACAGAAAACACCGCGCCGAATTCCGGCCCGTACTATCAGAATCCGCCTGGCGCTGCACCAACGCAGCCACTGCCGCAATATCAGCCGGGCGCACCCACTTACGGCCAGCCCCAGGCTCCTGCTGGGTACGGGCAGCAACCGCCTGCCGGGTACGGGCAGCCCCAGCAGCCCGCCGGGTACGGGCAACAACCGCCTGCCGGGTACGGCCAACAGCCGCCTGCCGGGTATGGGCAACAGCCGCCTGCCGGGTACGGCCAACAGCCGCCTGCCGGGTATGGGCAACAGCCGCCCGCCGGGTATGGGCAACAGCCGCCTGCCGGGTACGGGCAGGCCTATGGCGCCTATGGCCAGGGGTATCCCGGAGTGCCGCCGCAACCGCCGAAGAGGAACATGACGACGATCATCATCGTGATAGTCGTCGCAGTGTTGCTCGTCATCGGTGGCATCATCGCCATCGCGGTGACACGTGGCGGTGGCAACACCCCGTCGCCAACCGAGTCAATTCCCGTGGTGGTGACCACCTCGACGCAACCAACGACCCAGCCGACGACGGAAGACACGACCTTCCCGTACGACACCGACTTCCCGTTCCCGACGATTAACAACTCACCGTTCTGCATCGCCTACATGTCGTTCAACGAGACGGTCTCCGACTATTCGTCGTACCAGGACGCCACCGACAGCAAAGACTGGAAGACGGCTGACACCTACATGACCAAGTATTTGGCCGCCGCCAAAGACATGCAGTCGGCCGGGCCGCCCGCGGACATGAAGGACGACATCAACACGATTGTCAACTACTTTGACAAGGTGCACAAGGCGCTGCAAAAGGGTGGCTTGTCCGGTGTCTCGTCCACCGACGACCTGAATTACTTCACCGCCTATCTGTCTGTGATAGTCAGCGGGGCGACGGAGTGCTACGGGGGCTGAGCCTGAATCCACCGATCATGCGCTATTCCGCCGCCCCTGAGCGGCACGCTGGCCGCGCCGACCACGCTTAGCAGACGTCCAGTCTGCTTTCGCGCGTTCGTCGCACCCATCGCACAGGCAATTGAGCCGAACGCAGGCGTGCTTGCACGCCTGCTGAGGCGATTGCAGCCTGTTGACGAGCGAAGCGAGGAGCACCCCTCAGGTGCTGCTCATTACGCGCAGCATCGGTGGATCCAGGCTGAGCCTCAGCCCGAGATGATCAACGCTGTTATCTGGGCACCGCCAGCGGTGGCCAGATACAGCGTGAAGTCACCGCGCGGTATCTCGAACATGACGGTGCCGGTCTGCGACTGCCCTTCCTTGACGCTACCGGTTTCCATGGTGCCACCGATCGAGTCGTAGAGATTGTTCGACAGGTTGTTGTCGAGGGCGAAAAAGCTGAACCGCAGGGTGTTCTTGTCGACGCTCAACGTTATCGGCACCGTGACGATGTCGTCTTGCCAATCTGGCGGGCCAGCCTGCCAGTAGCCGGAAGCCCCGTAACTGGTGGCGGTGAACTCGATGCCCTGCCAGTTTGGCGATGGCGTGAAGGACGGCGTTTCCGGGGTGGTCTCAGACGGTGTGGTGGGCGAGTTATTGGCCTGCTGTACGCGGTTGCCGGCCCACACCAGCGTCACCGCCAAAGCCAGCACGATCACAGCGACCAGCGCGCCAATCACCGGCGCGTTGCTGCGGTACCGCTGCGCGGTGACGGGGGCCTGGGGACCGGCGACCTGCATCTGCGGGCCCGATACCATCTGTTCCGGGGCAGTCGGCGTCTGTCGGCCGGCGAAGCGTTGTCCTGGCATGCGGTCACTCATGATTAGAAAAGTCTAGACGATGGCCCGGGCCTGGGATCGTTTGCATGGGATATCCACAGGAACGGAGTATGCCCCAGCGGCGTCCACAGACTCATGCTCGCACTTTCAAAAGAGCACTCGTTGCCAAGACTGGCTTTACATGAGTGCAGAAACAATCACAGCGGATGAGCCTTGCCGTCCGGTCAAGCTTAAGGTGTCAACGCCGGCAGACCTGGTGGCAACGCTGCCGTACCTGTTCGGCTTCCCGCCGACGGATTCGATAATCGTGTTGGCGTTGCAGGGCAAGCGGGTGGTCGCGTCGGCGCGCGCCGACGCGGCGCTGGTCGGCGAGCCGGACAAGATTCAGCAGGCGCTGAGCGCCATCACGCGCCAAGGCGACCACCTGATAGTCATCGCCTGGATTGAGCCGCAGAAGGCCGCCGAGAGAGCGGCGGTTCTCGTGGCGGCGGCGCTGGGGGGCGTCGGGCAAACGATCATCGTGTGCGGCGGGCGCTGCCGGGCCGACGGCGGGCCGTGGCAGCAGTGCCCCGCTTCGCTGCCGGAGGCGCAAGAGGCCGGGCTGGAGGTGCTGCCCAGCAGGGCGGCGGTGGCCGCCAAGGTGAAAGGCCCGCCGGCGTCTGACAAGCAGGCAACGCGGCGGTGGCGCCTGGCGCGGTCGGCGGTCGTCGGGCACGACCAGGAATGGTGCCAGGCCCGGCTCGACGAGCTGCTGACGCACGGCATCGCCCGGCCCGACAGGCTGTCAGCCTACGAGCTGACCGAGCTGGCCGCGCTGGTGCACGACGGGGTGCTGCGCGATAGGGTGTGGCAGTTCTTCGACGCCGCCCGGGCGGGCCGGCTGGTGGTGCTGTGGCAGTCGGCGGTCGCCGTGGTCGCCCGGGCCGGGGCGCCCGCACCGCTGGGGCTGCTGGCACTGGCCGCCTGGCTGCACGGCGAGGGGGCGCTGCAGACCTGCTGCCTCGAGCGCGGGCTGCGCATCGCCCCGGAGCACTCGCTGCTCAGGTTGGTTGATCAGATGATGGTGGCGGGGCTGCCACCGGCGATGTGGCCCCAGATCCAGCATTCGCTCATGAGCCTAGAATAGACGGGTGCTAGATAACTACGACGCGACGGCGGCGCAAGCGACTTGGGCGAAGTATTGGCAAGACCACGACACGTTCAAGGCCCATGACGACGGTGTACGGCCACGTCGCTACATACTTGACATGTTCCCGTACCCGTCCGGCGACCTGCACATGGGCCACGCCGAGGCGTACGCCATGGGCGACGTGCTGGCCCGCTTCTGGCGCCTGCGCGGCTTCGACGTGCTGCACCCCATCGGCTGGGACTCGTTCGGACTGCCGGCCGAGAACGCCGCTATCCGCATGGGCGAGCACCCAGCGCGTTGGACGTACGAGAACATCGACACCCAGAAAACAAGCTTCAAGCGGTATGGGCTCAGCCTCGACTGGTCAACTGAGCTGCACACGTCAGACCCTGACTACTACCGGTGGACGCAATGGCTGTTCCTGCAGTTCTATGAGCGCGGGCTTGCCTACCGCAAGAACTCGTGGGTCAACTGGTGCCCGCAGGACCAGACGGTGCTGGCCAACGAGCAGGTGGTCGCCGGGCTCTGCGAACGCTGCCACACGCCCGTCACCAAGCGCGTGCTGAACCAGTGGTATTTCAAGATCACCGACTACGCCCAGGCGCTGCTCGACGACATGGCGCAGCTTGAGGACGGCTGGCCAGACAGGGTGCTGGCGATGCAGCGCAACTGGATCGGCCGCAGCGAGGGCGCGCACGTCGACTTCCGCGTCGACGGCTCTGACAAGGTGCTGCGGGTGTTCACCACCCGGCCAGACACGCTGTGGGGGGCGACGTTCATGGTGGTGGCGCCGGATTCGCCGCTGGCCGCAGAGCTGGTATCGGACGCGCAGCGGCCGGCCTTCGAGGCCTACCTGCAGCAGGTGAACAAGAAGACCGAGATCGAGCGCCAGTCCAGCGAGCATGTCAAGACGGGTGTCGACCTGGGCGTCAAGGCCATCAACCCGGTGAACAACGAGCTGATTCCAGTGTGGGCAGCAGACTACGTGCTGGCCGAATACGGCACGGGGGCCATCATGGCCGTCCCCGCCCACGACCAGCGCGACCTTGACTTCGCCCGCAAGTTCGGCCTGCTGGTGCGCCCCGTCATCGACACTGGTGAACCGGATCCGGGCGTCTCCGGCGTCGCCACCCCCGGCGATGGCGTCTACATCAATTCGGGCCCGCTCAACGGGCTGACCAACAAGCAGGCTGGCGTGGCGGCCGCCAATGCGCTGCTGGAAAGCAAGGGCCAAGGCCAGGGCACCGTCATCTACCGGTTGCGTGACTGGCTGCTCAGCCGGCAACGGTTCTGGGGCTGCCCGATCCCTGTGATCCACTGCCCGGCCTGTGGCGAGGTGCCAGAGCAGAACCTGCCGGTGCTGCTGCCGGACCTGCGCGGCGCCGACCTGTCGCCGCACGGCGTCAGCCCGCTGGCCGGCGAGGCGGCGCGTGAGTGGCGCGAGGTGGCCTGCCCCCGCTGCGGCGGCCCGGCTGAACGCGACACCGACACGATGGATACATTCGTCGACTCGTCGTGGTACTTCTACCGGTACTGCTCGCCAGGATTTGCGGACGCCCCCTTCGACCCGGAGGCGGTGCGCCGCTGGATGCCGGTGGCGCAGTACGTCGGCGGTGTCGAGCACGCCATATTGCACCTGCTGTACATGCGGTTCTTTGCACACGTGCTGCACGACATGGGGCTGATCGACTTCAACGAGCCGATGCTGCGGCTGATGAACCAGGGCCAGGTGATCCTCGACGGTAAGGCGATGAGCAAGTCGCTGGGCAACATGGTCGACCTGGGTGGCCAGATAGACGAGTTCGGCGTCGACGCCGTGCGCCTGACCATGGTGTTCGCCGGGCCGCCGGAGGAAGACATCGACTGGGCAGACGTCAGCCCGCGGTCGTCGCTCAAGTTCTTGCAGCGCGCCTACCGGCTGGTGGCAGACGTCGCCAGCCCCGTCGGTGCCGACCTGGCCGGCGGTGAAATGGCCCTGCGCCAGGTGACTCACCGCACCATCGCCGACATCACGGAGTTGATCGAGGGCGGGCGGTTCAACGTCGCCGTGGCCCGCATCATGGAGCTGGTCAACGCCACGCGCAAGGCGATCGACGAGCAGTGCGGCGGCGCAGACCCGGCGGTGCGCGAGGCGGCGTCATTCGTGGCGCAGGCGCTCAGCCTGGTGGCCCCATACGTCGCCGAGGAGATGTGGCAGGGGCTGGGCTATCAGCCGTCCGTCGCCAATTCGGCCTGGCCAACCCCTGATCCATCGCTGCTGACGCTCGAGTCGGTCGTGATGGTCGTGCAGGTGCAGGGCAAGGTGCGCGCCAAGATCGACGTGGCGCCTGACATCGACGAGGCGCGGGCGACGGCGCTGGCGATGGCCGATCCGGCCGTGGCGCGGGCGCTCGACGGCCGCGAGGTGGCCAAGGTGATCGCCCGGCTGCCCAAGATGTTGAGCATCGTGCCCCGGTAACGGGTTTTCCACAGGCCGCCTGGTGAGCCGGGCTGTGTCCACAGGTTTCCGTGCGGTGTTGGCAGACGGGGCGGGCGTGCCAATAATGCGGTTATGGCACATGAGAGCGACGATTTGCCGCTGCCGGGGGCGATCGCCGACGAACTGACCAGGCAGCGCTGGGGCGTTCTGGCGCCCGATGACCCGGCATCGCAGACCGAGCAGAAACCGGCGCCGGCTGAAGCCCCGGCGGCGGCTGTCTGGCGGCGTGCGCTGGGCTTCGGGCGTGAGCATCTGGTGGTGCTGGCCGTCGCGCTGGTAGTCGGCGTCGTGTTCGCCGTCACCACCTACGCCAGGGCCAGCCCGCAGGAGGTGCCGCTGGAGGTGTCGGTGCAGACGCCGACGGCCAGCGCCACCCCGGAGCCAGTGCCGGTAATCAAGGTGCACGTGCTGGGTGCCGTCGTCAATCCCGGGGTCGTGACACTGCCACAGGGGTCGCGCGTCGAGGACGCCATCACGGCGGCGGGCGGGCTGCTGGACGGCGCCGACCCGGCGCAGCTCAACCTGGCCGCCATACTGGTTGACGGGTCACAGATCATCATCGGCACCACCCAGCAGCCCCAGGGTGACGTCAGCGGCGGCTCAGACGGTTCCGGTGGTTCCAGCGACACCAGGATCAACCTGAACACGGCGTCGCAGGCGCAGCTGGAAACCCTGCCCGGCATCGGGCCGGTGACGGCGGGCAAGATTCTCGCCTGGCGGGCGCAACACGGGCGGTTCACATCGGTGGCGCAGCTGCAGGAGGTCGACGGCATCGGCCCGAAGACGATGGCGCAGTTGGAGCCGTATGTCTTCGTCTGACCCAGATCTGAGAATGGCGCTGGTGGCGGTGGCGGTGCTGGCTGGGGCGTGGTGCGGGGTGACTTCCGGCTGGGCGTTGCCGGTCGCGTTTGTCATCGTCTGCGCGTGCTTCGCTGTTGCCCGGCGAAGCGGCAGCCGGGCGGCGGTGGCGGCCGGCACGTGCGCCTTGCTGGCCTGCGCCATCGGGTCGCTGACCTGGTGGTCGGGGCAGTCGTCGCCGCTGACCGGGCTGGCCCGCGAGCGCGCGGTGGTCAGCGTGCAAGCCGTCGTCACCGGCGACCCGCTGGTGTTCCCGGCGCACGGCTTTCTGCCCCAGCAGATGCTGGTGCCGGTCAGCGTGCGCCACGCCGAGGCGCTTGGCACCGCCTACTCGCTGCGGCAGCCCGCCTCGCTGTTGCTGGGCGACGGCCCCGCGCCGGCCGTCGGCCAGACGATCGAGCTGACGGCCCGTACCAGCTGGCCCACTGACACCCTGACGCCCGAGGTCAGGTTGCAGGCGCTGTCGCCGCCGGTGGTCGTGTCGCCGCCGACGTGGTTCACGCGGCAGCTGAACAGTGCCCGCGACGGACTGCGCGAGGCCATGGAGTGGTCTCCGCCTGACCAGGCCGGGCTGGTGCCCGGGCTGGTGGTGGGCGACGTCTCGCAGGCAGAACCCGACCTGGTGGAGGCCTTTCGCGTCACCAGCTTGTCGCACCTGACGGCCGTCAGCGGCACCAATCTGACGCTCATGGTGGTGTTCCTCGTCGCCGTTGCCAAGGCGCTCGGGGCTCGCGGCTGGTGGCTGCGCGGCGTCACCGCCGCCGGCGTCGTGTTGTTCGTGGCGCTGTGCCGCGCCGAGCCGTCGGTGCTGCGGGCGGCCGCCATGGGTGTGGTCGGGTTGGCGGCCAGCGGGCTGTCGGCTGGCAGCCGGGGGCTGCGGCAGTGGGGTGTCGCGGTGGCTGGCGTCTGCCTGGTGCAGCCGCAGATGTCGCACTCGTGGGGCTTCGCTATGTCCGCGGCTGCGACCGCCGGCATCTTGTGGTGGTCGCCCCGCTGGTCGCAGCAGATCGCTCGGTGGGCGCCCCGGTGGGTGGCCGACATGCTGGCTGTGCCACTGGCGGCGCAATTGGCGACGCAGCCGCTGGTGACCGCCATCAACGCGCAGGTGAGCCTCGTCGGAGTGTTCGCGAACATCTGCGCTGCGCCATTCGTCGGCCCGGTGACGGTGCTCGGCCTGATCGCGTGCCTACTGTCTGGCGTGTGGCACTGGGCGGCCAGCGCGGCCGGCTGGCTGGCCGGCTGGTGCAGCCAGCCCATCATCTTGGCCGCCACCTGGCTGGCCGCCATGCCGCGCGCCACCCTGGCGTGGGGCACCGCCCAGTGGGGGGCCACCGCCGTGGCGCTGGTTGCATTGGGCGTCGTCTGCTGGCTGATCAGCAAGGCGTTGCCAGCCATACTGAAGCGCTGGTGGTCTAGCGCGCTCGCTTTCCTGATGCTCGGGGTTGCGGCCGTGGTGCCATTGCCCAGCCCCGGATGGCCTGGCCCTTGGGCGGCGGTGTTCTGCGACGTCGGCCAGGGTGACGCCAGCGTGCTCAGCGCCGGCAACGGCACAGGGGTGCTGGTCGACGCCGGGCCAGACCCGGTGGCGTTGCGCCGCTGCCTCGACCAGCTGGGCGTACGCCACCTGGTGCTCGTGGTGTTCAGCCACGAGCACGCCGACCACGTCGACGGGGCGGCGCTTCTGGCGCGCCGGGTGAAAATCGACCTCGTGCTGGTGCGGGCCGGGTTGTCGCCCCCGGAGCAGGCCCGGCTGGGGGCGTTCATCGGCGACCCGTCGGTGCCCATCCAGCAAACATGGAGCGGGCAGGTGATCACAGCCGGCGCAATCACCTGGCTCACGATCAGCAGCGGCGGGGGCTCGCCGGCGCTGGGCGGCAGCGACGAGGGCGAGGACTCGGCCATCAACAACGCCAGCACCATCGGGCTGGTGCAGGTGCAAGGCCTGCGGCTGCTGTTCACCGGCGACGCGGAGCTGCAAGAGCAGCAGTCGGTGGCCGCCGCGGGCATCCGGGTGGACGTCCTCAAGGTAGCTCACCACGGGTCGCCGCGCCAGGATGCCGGGTTCCTTGCCGCCACCGGCGCCGCCGTCGCCGTGATCAGCGTCGGCGCCAACAACGGCTACGGGCACCCGGCCGCTTCGACTGTCAACGCCCTACGGGCCGACGGCATGGCGGTGTACCGCACCGACCAGTGCGGCGGCGTTTCGGTGGTGCGCACCGGTGAGACGATCAGCGTGCGCACGCAGCGCCGCCCGCCATAAGAGGGATGTCGGTGCGAGGTGGCACGATAGAGACGTGACTGAATTCGGCACCTCGCTGCTCATCGTCGGCTCGGAGCCCCTGCTGGTGGGGCGCTGGGTTGACCAGCGCGTGGCGGCGGCGAAGCAGTCGCAGCCGACCGCCGATGTGGTCGATCTTGAGCCCGCCGATGTCGCCGACGGGCGATTTGCCGAGGCGGTCGGCGGGTCGCTATTCGCCGCCGCGTCGATCGTGGTGGTACGCGATCTCTCGGCGATGCCGCCGGAGCAGTGGGACATCATCGTGCGCACCGCCCAGCAGCCCGACCAGTCGCTGTGCCTCACGCTAACGCACCCCGGTGGCGTCAAGGGAAAGGCCCTGCTTGACCGTCTGGACAAGGCCGGCGTGCCAAGGACCACCGTCGAGGCCGTCAAGGTGGCTGACATGCCACGCTTCGTGATGGACGAGGCGAAACGGGCCCACCTGCGCATGGAATTGGCGGTCGCCCGGTCGCTGGTCGACGCGGTTGGCACCAATCTGTCGGCCCTGTCTGGGGCCGTCGCCCAATTGGCCGACGACTGGCCGGGCACGCAGCTGACCGTCGACCTGGTCAACGCCTACTTCTCCGGGTTGGCCGAGGTCAGCGGCTTCAACATTGCCGACGCCGTAATGGCCGGACGCGCCGAGCAGGCCCTGCGCCTGCTGCGCTGGGCTTTCAACACCGGCACGTCGCCCGTCTTGATCACCGCGGCACTGGCGTCGGCGGTGAGGTCGCTGGGCAAGTTCATCGGCCTGCGCGACCAGCGGCTGAGCCAGGCCGACCTGGCGCGGGCCATCGGCGTGCCGCCGTGGAAGCTGCGCGACATTGAGACGCAGGCGAGGGGCTGGACGGCGTCGGGTTTGCAGCGCGGCATAGCGGCGGTGGCATTGACCGACTCGGAGGTGAAGGGTGCGGCGATGGACCCGGAATACTCGTTGGAGCGCCTGGTACTAACCCTTGATCGGCTGCGGGCGCGCCCCGGCGCCTAGAGGGCAGCGACGTGGGCGGCGATAGCCGACTTGCGGTTGGCGGCCTGGTTCTTGTGGATGACACCCTTCGAGACGGCCTTGTCAAGGGCGCGGGTGGCGATGGGCAGCAGGGCTTGCGCCTTTTCGGCGTCACCGGCGGCGACAGCTGTGCGGACATTGCGTACGTGGGTGCGCAGAGCTGACTTGACGGCCTTGTTTCGCTTGGTGGCCTTTTCGTTAGTCTTGATACGCTTCATCTGTGACTTGATGTTCGCCACTTACGTCTGCCTCTCGTTGGAGTTGCACGGGCTTTCGTGCACCGGCCTACACTACCAGACCCCCTTATCGGGGGGCAAGCCGTCAGTAGGTGTGGGTTGCCAGCCACTCGATGCCCTTGGCCTGCTGCCCGTTGAGGGCGCCGGTCGCGTACGGCACTGCCTTCTGCTCGATGGTCTTGCCGATCAGCGGCACCTTGATGGTGAAATCGCCGCTGTATGTCACCTGGGCGCCGGCACCGTCCGGGCCAACGGTGGTGGTGCCGGAGAACGAGCCGGGCAGCTTGCCGGCGTCGATGACGATGGGGCCCGCCCACACGCCGTCGTCACCCAATTGCCATGTGGCGGTCAGCACGAACACAAGCGTCTCGCCGGTGATGGGGCGCACCTGCGACGGCGCGCGCACCCCGAGCTTCATCGAAACCCCGTCGGGTACTGCACCCACCTCGAGCGTTTGGGTTTGGCCTTCGAGCACGAACTGCCAGAAAGCCGGGTCGGCTAGCATGGCGTGGACTGTGGCGGGGCTGGCGTCGTAATGGTGGCAGATGTCAATTCGCATTGTTACATTCTGGCATGTCGCGCATCAGTTGTGCAGCGTCCGGGCCAGGAAATCGCGCGCCCGCTCGGTTTGCGGGTGAGAGAAGAACTGCTCGGGTGGCGCCTGCTCGAGCAACCGGCCGTCTGCCATGAACACCACCCGGCTGGCCACCTGGCGCGCGAACCCCATCTCGTGGGTGACGACGATCATCGTCATGTGCTTGGCGGCCAGGTCGACGATGACGTCAAGCACCTCGCCGGTCATCTCGGGGTCGAGGGCGCTGGTCGGCTCGTCGAACATCATCGCGGCAGGGTTCATGGCCAGTGCGCGGGCGATGGCGGCGCGCTGCTGCTGCCCGCCGGACAGCTGCGACGGCAGCTTGCGGGCCTGGTCGCCGATGCCGACGCGATCGAGCAGAGCCATCGCCGCCGCCTCTGCCTGCGCCTTCGGCACCTTGCGCACCTTGCGCGGGCCCAGCGTGACGTTGTCAAGGATGGTCTTGTGGGCGAAAAGGTTGAAGCTCTGGAACACCATGCCGATCTCGGCGCGCACCAGCGCCAACGCTTTGCCTTCCGCCGGCAGCGGCTCGCCGCGCAGCAGGATCTCGCCCGAATCGACGGGCTCAAGACGGTTGATCACGCGGCACAGCGTCGACTTGCCCGAGCCGGACGGCCCGACGATCACCACAACCTCACCGGCTGCGACGTCAAGACTCACGTTGTCAAGCACTTTCAGGTCACCGAAGCTCTTGCTCACGCCGCGCAGCGAGATGACGGGCGGGTTGGTTTGCGACATGTGGCCTCCTGTTTCATGACAGCATAACCCAAGGGGCAGAATTGGCCTATGGTGATCGATCTGCACGTGCATTCGAATATGTCTGACGGCACCGACACACCGGCCGAGCTGGCGCGGGCGGCGGCATTGGGCGGCGTCGACGTGATCGGGCTGTGCGATCACGACACAATGGCCGGTGTGCCGCAGGCCACCCGCGCGGGTGCCGCTTGCGGTGTCGCCGTGCTGGGCGGGGTCGAGGCCAGCACGGCCCTTGGCGGGGTGACGGTGCACCTGCTGGGCTACGGGTGCGACCCAGCCGACGCCGCTTTGTCTGCCGCCTTAGCGCGCGTACGCTCGGCTCGCGAGCAGCGCGTGCCACTGATGGTCGACGCCCTGCAGCGGGCCGGCCTGCCGATCACCGTCGAGGACGTGCGGGCGACCGCCGCCCGCGGAGCGACTTTGGGACGCCCCCATGTGGCCGACGCGCTGGTGGCGATCCGGGCGGTGGCCGACCGTCGCGAGGCCTTCGACGTCTGGCTCGACCAGGGGAAGCCGGGCTACGTCGGGCACTACCGCATACCGCTTGACCGCGGCATCGCGCTGATCCACGAGGCCGGTGGTGTGGCGGTGCTGGCCCACCCCTGGGGGCACGGCACGAGGGGCGTGTTGACGGGTGGCATCATCGCCTCGCTGGCGCGTGACGCCGGGCTAGACGGCATTGAGGCTTTCCACAACGATCACGACGCCGCCGCGCGGCGAGAGCTGACGGCCATCGCGGAGGCCAACGAGTTGCTTGTCACCGGGTCGTCCGACTATCACGGGCTGGGCAAGACCGGGCATCCGCTGGGGTGCAATACGACCAGCGAGTGGGTTTACGACGCCATCCTGGCGCTGATAAGCATGCGGCGCACCCCGTAGAATAGCTGCGTGACCACAGAAACCATCGAGTCCTCGCGCGCCACCTGGCAAAAGCGGTCGGCCGAACTCTTGCAGTTGATACCGGCTCATCCCGAACGTTACCGGGTGTTGACCGGCGACCGGCCGACTGGCGAGCTGCACATCGGGCATTACTTCGGCTCGCTGGTCAACCGGGTGCGCCTGCAGGACATGGGTGTCGACACGATGGTGCTTGTCGCCGACTACCAGGTGATCACAGACCGCGACGGGGTGGGGCCCATTCGCAGCCGCGCCTACTCGGCGATCGCGAATTACCTGGCCATCGGCATTGATCCCACCCGCTCGATCATCTTCGCGCACTCGGCGGTGCCGGCGCTGAACCAGCTGATGCTGCCGCTGCTGTCGCTGGTGACAGACGCTGAGCTGCGGCGCAACCCCACCGTCAAGACAGAGCTTGAGGCCAGCGGGCGTCCGCTTTCCGGGCTGCTGCTGACATATCCGGTGCACCAGGCGGCCGACATTCTGTTCGGCAAGGCGAACCTTGTGCCGGTCGGCCTCGACCAGCTGCCGCACATCGAGATCACCCGCGTGCTGGCGCGCCGCTTCGACGAGCGCTACGGGCGCGCCGACCCAGCCCTGCCGGTGTTCCCGATGCCAGACGCGCTGCTGACAAGCTCCGGCACGATTCTTGGCACAGACGGCGGCAAGATGAGCAAGTCGAAGGACAACGCCATCGAAATCGGCATGAGTGAAGACGAGACGGCGCGCTTGGTCAAGAAGGCGGTCACCGATGCCGACCGCCACATCACATACGAGCCGGACAAGCGGCCGGGCGTCTCCAATCTGGTCATGATCACCGCGTTGTGCACCGGCCAGGCGCCAGTTGCCGTGGCGGAGCAGGTGGGTGACGGGGGAGCAGGGGCGCTGAAGAAGATGACCACAGAGGCGATCAACGAGTTTTTCGCGCCGATCCGGGCGCGCCGCGAGCAGTACCTGGCGGCACCCGATCATCTGCGGGAGGTGCTGGCGGCGGGCAATGCGCGGGCGAACGAGCGGGCCGACGCCACATTGGCTGAGGTGCGCCAGGCGATGCAGATGGTTTACTGACTATGGCAACTTATTACTGTCTTGGAATCAAGGGCGCCGGCATGAGCACCCTGGCATGCATCCTGCACGATCTTGGCAACGAGGTGGTCGGCTACGACGACCATGCCGGTTACAAGTTCACCCAGGAGGGCCTTGAGGCGCGGGGGATCAAGGTGTTCTACGACAATGATCACCCGCTGGGCCATGACATGATCGTCACCCATTCGCGGGCGCTGCGCGACGATCACCCGGAGATCGTGCGGGCGCGGGCGGCGGGGCTGCAGTTCGCTGAGTACAACCAGGTGCTGGGTGGGCTGACGGCGCAGTTCCACACCATCGCTGTGGCCGGCGCGCACGGAAAGACGACGACGACGTCGCTGATCGCCCACATCATCGGTGAGTGCAACTTTTTCATTGGCGACGGCACTGGCCACGCCGCGCCCGGCAACGACGTGTTCGTAATCGAGGCCGACGAATTCAACCGGCATTTCCTGGCCTATCACCCCGAATTGGCCGTCATCACCAACATTGAGCTCGACCACGTCGAATGCTATGACGGGCTGGGCGATTACATGGCGGCGTTCGAGCAGTTCGGCAACAAGGCGCAACTGGTGATGGCGTGTGGCGACGACGAGAACGTGCGGGCCATCAAGTTTGCGACCCCGGTGATGTACTTCGGCTTCGGCGAAGCCAACGACGTCGTGGCCCGCAACGTCGTGCTGGGCGGCGACGGCACCAGCTTCGATTGCTACATCGGCGGTGAGTTCTTCGGGGCGTTCGTGATGCCGGTTCCCGGGGCGCACATGGCGCTGGATGCCCTGGCCGCCATAGCCGCCTGCCACTACCGCGGCCTGGCGGCGGACGACATCGCCGCGCGCATGGCCACCTACGTGACGGCGAAGCGGCGGTTCAAGGAGTCGGTGTTCGGCGACATCGTGCGCATCGACGACTACGCGCACCACCCGACCGAGCTGCGGGTGACGCTGCACACCGCCCGGCTGAAATACCCGGACAAGCCGTTGGTGGCGGTGTTCCTGCCGAACACCTATTCGCGCACGCAGGCCTTGATGGCCGACTTCGTCCATGTGCTGGCGACGGCAGACAAGGCGTACGTGATGGACATCGACTGCGACCGCGAGCGGGCTGGGGACTATCCCGGCGTGACATCAGACACCCTGATCGGGTTGGTGCCTGGCGCGGAGAAAATCTCGGTGACAAGCGCCGATAAGCTGCTGCGGCATCCCGGTGCCGTGGTGTGCTTCATGAGCTGCGCCGATATCACGCCGATGGAACAGGCCTTCGAGTCGTTGCTGGCGCCGACCGATGACTGAGAACGCTCTGGCGGGCGAGGCGGCCCTGCGGTTAGCCGAGAAGGCAAACAACGCCAGCATGGCCGGCGACATGGCAGGTGCCGCGCGCTGGCTCAAACGGGCGATCGACCTTGAACCCACCAACCCGGTGCTGGTGGCCATGCTGGCGGCGCTCAGGCGGGCCACGGGTGATGCCCTCCGTGAGGATAAGGCGTGGGTGAAGCTGGGGATCCTGTCGCCGGAGATGTCGGCCGCGGCTCGGGGCGTCTTCAATCAGGCCGACCGCTGGCTGACGGGCCGTGTGTTCGCGCCGCCGGATTCGGCCGGGTTGGTGTGGGTGCCGGGGTTCCGATTGAAGAAGGATTCGACGCCGAAGAAGCGCTTACGGCGGCGCCTTGAGACCGCAGTACGGATGGCGCGGCGGTTTGCCGACGCTCCGGTGCTGCTGTCCGGCGGGCTGTTGCCGGGGCGCACCAGGCCGGAGGGCGACGTGATGGCCGAATACCTGATTGCTCACGGGTTGAGCCCGTCGCGGCTGATCATCGAGGATCGCTCGCGCGAGAGCCTTGAAAACGTGCTGTTCGCGCGGCCGTTGCTCGGCGCGCGCCCGGCCGTCTGCCTCATCTCGGAGGAGCCGCATTTGAGCCGCATGTGCGCCCTGGTCGACCTGACCGGTTGGGCGGGTTCGGTGGCGGGCGTGGCGGCGGCGCCGGGTAGGCTGGCCCCAGCAGACAAGGCGGCCACGTACCGCGATTGCCTGCGGCTGATGCTCTTAGTGAAAGGCTAATCATGGAACAGCGTCGTTTTGGTCCGACTGGTCGCGAGGTCGGGGTGGTCGGGGTCGGCACCTGGCAGTTCAGCACCGACTGGGGCAGCGTCTCGGATGAGCAGGCGCTGGCCGTGCTCGAGGCGGCGGTGGCGGGCGGCGTCACCCTGATCGACACGGCTGACGTGTATGGCGACGGCCACTCCGAGAAGCTGATCGGGCAGTTCCTGAAGTCTGTCGGCGGTGCCGATGCCGCCGGGCTGACGGTGATCACCAAGATGGGGCGACGCGCCGACCCGCATGTGCCGGCGGCCTACACGTACGACAACTTCGCGAAGTGGCTCGACCGCTCGCGCGCCAACCTCGGCATGGACCAGATCCACCTGGTGCAACTGCACTGCCCGCCGACGCCCGTGTTCTCGTCCGAGCCGGTCTATGAGGCGTTGAACCGGCTGGTCGATCAGGGCGTGATCGCCGCCTATGGCGTGTCTGTCGAGACGTGCGACGAGGCCATCGAGGCGTTGAAACACGGCGTGGCGAGCATCCAGATCATCTGCAATGTGCTGCGCCGCAAGCCGCTGACCACGGTGCTACCGGCTGCGGCCGCCGCCGGGGTGGCGGTGATCGCGCGGGTGCCGCTGGCGTCCGGCATCCTATCGGGGCGGTTCGGCGTCGATACCGTGTTCGCTGAGTCTGACCACCGCACGTACAACCGCAACGGCGAGGCGTTCGACGTCGGCGAGACGTTTTCCGGGGTGCCATTCGACGAGGCGATCGCGGCGGGTCAGGCCATGGTGCACGTGGCGTCGCAAATCCCGGGCCAGCCGGCGCCGGCCCAGGTGGCGCTGCGCTGGCTGATCGACCAGCCAGGCATCACGGCGGTGATCCCGGGGGCGTCGCGCCCGGAACAGGCGTCGGCCAATGCGGCGGCTGCCGGCCTGGCGCCGCTGTCGCCGGAGGTGAACTCAGAGCTGGAGGAAATCTACGAGCGCTACGCGGCGCCGTACGTGGCCGACCGCTGGTGATAGCAAAGCGGGACAAAGTCGACGCTCGAGGCCTGAGATGACCCGCTTGGGCCATGAATGGGCGACGACCCACGGCTTTGTCCCATTTGACAGCGACCCTGTCCGGGTCTAGCGTGGTTAATGACATGAGTAGTTAACCAACTAACGCATTGACAGGACTGGCATGAACGAACAACCGGTGTTCGCGCAGATCATGGAGGCTATCGAGGCAGATATCATGACCGGCGCCTATCACGTTGACGGATTGATCATCTCAACCAACCAGATCGCCAAGCTCTACGGGGTGAACCCCACGACGGCGGTGAAGGCCGTCGCCAAGCTGACAGACGCCGGCGTGCTGTACAAGCGGCGCGGAATAGGCATGTGCGTGGCGCCGGGGGCGCGCGAGCAGATCACGGCCCGACGGCGCGATGAGTTCATGGCTCACACCCTAAAGACGGTTCTGGCAGAGGCCAAGGCGCTAGGAATGTCCGTCGGCGAGCTGGTCGACGCCATCAGACAAGCAGAAAGCGAATAATGATCCAACTGGACAGCGTCACCAAGCGCTTCGGTGATGTCACCGCGATCGGTGACTTCTC
>Ga0123354_10000578_pt1 | contig 37885 bp, 30 predicted proteins | sample TergutLab28metaG_2_FD_97872 | JGI IMG/M metagenome (GOLD analysis project Ga0123354, IMG submission 97872) | Labiotermes labralis P4 segment gut microbial communities from Petit-Saut dam, French Guiana - Lab288 P4 | ecosystem: Host-associated > Arthropoda: Insects > Digestive system > Gut ... | reverse complement strand
ACTTTGAAATAACGACCTCACTGCATTTGCATGCCTAAGACCTGGAATCCTTGATTGAATAATAATAGTAATAATAATAATAATAATATAATAATAATAATAATTTTTACAATCCAACCAGCCATACGTGTGGCTCTGGACACGTCAAGCAGAACACAGCTGTATGTGTGTGTGTGTGTGTGTGTGTGTGTGCGCGTGCGCGCGTATATATATATATATATATATATATATATAAAACATAGTACTGTTAATAATAGCAGTATTTCACAAAATAAGCAAAATGAAACAAAAAATATTACATAATAATATAAAATACTAGAGCATAATGTAATATAGTAATTTAGCTAATTATTACTTATTATGTTACGTTGTATATAAATTTTTTTAACATCCAGTCTGTTACATTGTGACTTGGGACTTGTCAAAAAAAGGAAACACATACGTCACCAATTACAAACAACTGTTAACAGCATTACAGCACTGACTTGGCCTGTAAAAACTCTTCAATCGTATATGATGAATTATTCAATAAAGCTAATTTCACTTCTTTTCTAAAGCGAATGAAATTATCTAAATTGTTAATCTTTGAAGGCAAGTATTTATAACAACAAAATCTACAGCAATAGTAATGGTTTGGAGGTATTGTTTTCTGTGTAATGTGGATATTGTAATATTTGCTGAGCATTGGCATTCATTGCTACCATCTTATATATCTATTTGTGACAAAGTGAGGTTTGTTTTTTTAAGTGTGGTTTTTACTGGCAATGGCAGAATAATAACCCATGAACATGTAGTCTAATTATGTGATGATAATGGGCATGGATGAATGAAAATGAAATTATTCTACCAACTTATGTATCATAGGCATGGTGCATGATTTCACTGAAATCCATTGACATCCATAAAGCACCCTTGGATTGTAAATATGTGGACATCTCCATATGATTGCCATGCATGTTCATTGTATACAGTGGATTCTTGAGCCCTGTTCAGTCTTTTTTGTTCTTTCCACTAAATTTTGCTTTGTGTGACATTTTTGAACTGACACTGATCTTACTAATTTAATTTATGTTTCAGTCAACACACAACATATAATATCAATTATGCTTTAATGCAACATGTTTTGACTCGGAGCAGTCATCATCAGGCTACTTTAAAGCCACATCAAGGTGTACAAAGTAACTGTGCACGTTTGGGATCCCAAAGGGCTTACAATAATATGCATGTATAGTTAAAAGTTTACACCATTTAAAAGACTGATATGTTCTTGTTTAATTGCCTGATGTATCTGATTGATATTTTGTTTAAAAGGTTAAAATTATTGTATTAGTATTCTCAGTTCATACTGTATGTTATAACTGTATTAAAATTTTGTGATATATTTCCGTTATATAATCTTATAATAATGTTCTTTTTTATATATATATACAAATTTGCGTCCATTGTGATAATTGTTGTCGTGATCGTGGTTACTTATTTTGTACTTGGATACTCTGCTTGATTTCAGGGGTGTATGTTGTTGCGAATCTCCACTAGTTGTGGTCCATATATTTCAATATTTCAGCAGACTACGAGTCATTGTCACATCTGAAACCTAAATGAAATTAGTAAGCAACAAAACGCAACAGGTTGACCAAGTTTAAAGTGACACTGATCTGTTATGTTTCAGAGGATGTGCTAACAGATGACAAGGGAGAGTGTGTCATTTGTCTGGAGGACCTCCAGCAGGGTGATACAATTGCAAGACTGCCCTGTCTCTGTATTTACCACAAGAGGTCAGTGGTGTCATGTGATTAATTTTTAAGCTCTGATGCTATTTTAACTGCAGTGGTTAAATAGTATCAAGTGACATAGGACACTGACCATAAACTGTGAGTAGATTGGAAGGTGGTGGTCGTGAGCCGGTCAAGGAATTAGCCCAGCATCCTTGTGGACACACTGAAGAAAATCACGAAGAATCTCAGTTGAGATAGCTGATAATCAAACCTAGGTTTGAAAGGAGCAGCTTCCACCTACAAGTATAGTATTATTACTACACTCACTTGCATGGTGTCACATTTGGTTATTTTGCCTGGTCATTAGGTACCTTTTCTCAGAAGGTGGTGGTAGTGGTGTTGTGGTAGTAAAGTTGTTGCTGTATCCTCAGTTCTTAACCGTGACACTAGTCGGAGGTGAGCGGTCAGCTTCATGCCCTGACCACATCATCCCTGGCAAAAGAGCTAGTATGATTACATGTGTGTCACACTGCAGTGACCACTTTTTTTTTAGGGTACCTGTTTTCGAATTTCTAAAGTGTCAGTAGCTGCTTAACTGGTGTTAGTGATGTTGGGAAGTGATTAAGTAGAATCAGGTAGGCAGTGTGTGTATAATGTAACTTTGAGGTGTGTTCTTGCAACCATTGTTGCACTAGAAAAGCAATAAGTATTACATATTCAGAGTGTGTGCCTGTAGCTTAGGTATCCAGAATGCATTGCACATGTGCTATTTTGTCATCTGCGGCCTGTCCGGCTGTGCCATATTTTTCCACATTATCTCATAAATGGCATGACGCTCGAAAAAAGTTATTGAACCTAAAACGTGTGTTTTGATTTTTTCTACACCTTACCTGAAGAATTTTTTATTCTAAGAAGAATTGAGCAAGATACAGTCATACATGCATATTGGTATTCATGTGAGTACCAGTTATTCTTTTCAGATTTTAATGAAACTTCATTTTTCAACAGATTTTCGAAAAATACTCAAATATCAACTATCATGAAAACCCATCCAGTGGGAGCCAAGTTGTTTCATGAAGATGAACAGACAGACACGACTAGTTAATAGTGGCTTTTCTCAATTTTGCTAATGCATCTAAAGGGGTTGGCCCATAGAGACATGATGTCCTTACCAGGTTTAATAGGAATCTGTCATTTGGTTCATAAATGTTTATTAAGAGAGATAAAAGGGCATGACATGCCCTTAGCCTGCCTTACTTTGTAAAGCAAACTGAACATGCATATGTATATGCATACAGATACATGCTGTCTTTACCCAACTGGCAGATCCCCCCCCCCCCTCAATAGTCTGCTGTTTGCAGAAAAGTACCTGTTTGGAACATGAGGGTACCTGTCTTCTGGGATGTGATGCTGCGTTGTTGGGTAAGTGGTGCCTGACATTTTGAAGAATGCATCACCTTAATTTTTGAGGGTTCAGGGTCTGTGAAGAGCAGAATGTGTTTACCTTTGCGTGGGATTATAAGGTGCCACCTCCTCCCATTATGCAGATGATGAATTAGGAAAAGATTCACATCTTGTGTTCTAGTAAATACAGCATGTAATTGCATAAAAACATTAAAGTGAATTGTCAAGTACAGTGAGATTTTGTAATAAATAATTGTCTGTATTGTTTCAGTTGCATTGACAGGTGGTTTGAGGTAAACCGGTCATGTCCAGAGCATCCTGGGGACTAGCCTTCGTGAGACTCCAGGGAGCAGGTTTCACATTTACCACTGCATCTCCCTTTCATTGTTACTGGATTGGTTGCAGACATCATCCATGACTGTGGACAGGCCTTCACCGTAAGATGGAATCACCTCTATAACTGCCAATACCAGCCATATGATCCAGTGTATAATGTCATCTAGTGACCTTCACAGAGAACCGTCAGCTCTCACTTTGGCAGTAGTTTGTAAACGGACTTTTATCAGGATGAGTTGTTGCCAACATTATAACTAAGAAGTATCAGGTGCACTAAGGTACACACCCTTTGGGCTGCAACATGTTTCTGCAACTCACCAGCAACAAAATTTCGTCTTAGAATTCCACTTCTTCCTGTTTGAGATGTTCGGAAATGTGGGTGGTAAGCTGACTGCTGGAAACCATTACGCTTCATTAAAGATATTTCAGAGGTGGTAGTTTATAGAGACATAATGTTTGTTTGAAGTTTAGTTTGAGGAACTGTTGTTCTTGATGGAGACTGAATTCACAGCCAATAAAGTTACAAAATAACACTTGTTGCTTGCTCCGTGTCATGCAGGCTGTTTGTTACATAAAAGATTTGTTTAACAAATATACGTCATATAAATATATATAAATAAGTTTAGTACCGTATAATATATCAGTTACAAAAGCAACCATTAAAATAATTAGTCTTGTACAAGTACTAGAGAAAAAGTATGCCTTTTTTTTAAAATTGTGTATATTCCATTGTGTCTTTAATTATTTTCACTATGCAACGACTAATATCTGTCATATAATTTTTTTTTTTTACTGAAACCAATAAGTTATGGTTCAGGCAAATTTTTTTAAACTTAAATAGGAAATGATGGGCACACACATAATTGCTTTTGAAAGTGATGGCAGTCTCTTTCACAGCAAAGTCATATTTTTGATACTTTCATAAGAAATCTCATCAGAGAAGATGCAGTTGATGGATGCATGAGAACTGTCCAGCTTCAGAATTGTTATCTTACTATTATGATAGCAAAACTCAGTGGTAACACTTTTCCAAGAAGATAATGGTTGATATGTTGAGGCACAAGTTTTAGGATTCATGACATGTAAGCTATGTTAATGGAGACTGAAGCACTGAGCTTTCAAACATTTAATTGGGGTGGATAAGGTGGTGGTAAATTCCGTACTAACGTGCGGTGGAGAGAGGGAATTAACATTAAGCATTTATGAACGCAAACTGTGTGCCCAAATATCTACCAAAGTAAAGAAAACTGATTCATATCCAGCAGTGCTTCAGTAGAACTGAATGTTTAAAGTCCAGAATATTATCCTGTTATTACAATTTGAATGACAGAGGTACAAAGTTAGATGCTGTTGTGTTAAACCAGTGCAAGACAACTGTTCGTTACCAGATTGTGCTGAAGATTTATTTAACATTGTTATACATTGTATTATAAAAACCAATTAACTATCCCTCAACATGACATGTACTGTAAAGAATATCAACCACTACATGTTTAACTGTACTAATAGCCATTATCAGTCCATACAGAGGAAAATAAAAAGTTCTGACATACAACTGCAGAGTGTAATAAGAATTCACAAACTAAACAGTGGATTCATACACGGAATCAGTATAAAATGTGTGACGTACAATAAAGTGTATTATGTATATGTTTAAAAAGCATATGTAAATAAAGGCAGTATGATGTAGCTGTGTGTGCATGCACGCGCGCGTTGTGTGTGTGTGTGTAGTGTAGTGTAGGGTAGGTTTAAAACATATCTGAGTAAGAACAATTATTTCATAGGCACTGTGTCAGATGGTAAGGCTTTAAAAGGACGATGGGTGAGTATTATTCTGTTCAGGATCCTCTAGTGAACTTACAGTGCTCTGTAGTGAATGTTAATCCTATCTGGGTGATCCTGTGATGAACTCATTATGGTACTATTAGGAGTTCAACACAGGATCGTGAATAGGATAATACACATTGCCATTTTAAAGCCTTACCATTTAACAGAGTGGATTTGCATTATTTTTAATCAGATATGTTTCTAACCTACACCACACACACACACACAGTTATACTGTACTGCCTTTATTTATAGTTCTTTATTAAATGCATATGCGTATTACTTTTTACTTTAGATCACACATTTGATACAGAGTTTGTGTATGAATTCATTATTTAGTTTGAGATCTCTTACTACATTCTGCATTGTTTTTGACATTCAGGTGACCGTGAATCATGATAAATTCTTATAATAGAACCAACTAGGTGTACTAATTTCTCAGATTTATTTTTGGAATAAAACTCTACATGTTTCGGACAGTTCCTCTGTCTGAAACATATGGAGTTTTATTCCAAAAATAAATTTGAGAAATTAGTGCATCTAGTTGGTTTTATTATAAGAATTTTGCATTGTATGTCAGTGCTTTTTATTTTCTTCCTTACAGCACGAAGATGGCTATTAGTGTAGCCAAAACATATGGCTGTTGATATTCTTTACAATACTTGTATTGACGGATCGTTTGTTGTTTTTATTGACTGACGACACAGTGGGAATGAATCACCTTACAATACATCATCTTGTTTCACCGTACATACAGCTGTCTATAAGTGGAGTGACTTGGGTTAGAAAGCCCTTTTGACTTCGATATTTGTGATTAATTTTTTTAAATTATATTCAGTTTATGTGAGCTGGCAGTAGGCCTAACTTTCCTTGTAACTAAAAAGTCTTGCAAGTTCTTTCATGTTTTGTTTCTACTCAAACTGGAAGTGATGCAAATGGGAGTATATTACATTGTTTGAATTATTTGTGAAAGTATGAGTTTGATTTTTTTTAGCCATTAGTATATGGCCTTTTAAGTGCCAGGTGTCTGCTGTGATCAGAGCACTATTTAATGTAAATATGCACTGTGGGACAGCATTTTCCTTTTCAGGCAAAAAGGATGTACATTGAACGGGACTACTTTATCCTGTGCATCCATTAATGGTTTGTGCACAATCAAGGAATTCAGGAAATGCAAGGGTTTTATGGAAGGAAATACAGATTAACTGGAATAATATCTTAACTGAGTGGAATTTTATCTTATGTACTGGAGGAAAATAACACTGCATTGAATGTTGTCTGAGATGATACATTGGTTTCTTCTTTTGTCTGTGCCAGTCACTGTGTGCACACAGGGCTGGGCAATTACTATGAAGATTATTAACTACTGTGCCATAAGCCCACTGCAGAGGTTTAAATTCGAAGTTGGCAGTGTTTGCAGCTTGGATAGGACTACAGACTTTTCCACTTGCAGGCCAGAACTGCACATTCATCTGCTTGTGATTACAGTTATCCATGCCACTGTCCACAAGACATGCCTCATCACATTCTTCCAACATATACACAGTGAGAAAGACATTTATTTGTATTTTGCAGCATTCAAATTGACCAGCATTGTAATGACAACATTATCTGTTTCAGTTGTGCCTTTTGTTGACACTACTAGAACATGCAACTTTAAGTTGATTTATCTTGATTTGATTAATGCTGGCATAAACTTGAACATTTTTCTTCTTTAGTGAATGCAAGTTTGTACTGTATGTTCATAAAAATGTACAATAAGTATGTCACTTAGACTTGCAACGTGAAATCTGAGTATGTGAACTACATCGGCTCTTGAATGAGTGGAGGAGCATTAAGTTCCTTATATAGTGTGTTCCAGAAACTTTGTCATGCACCTAGTGAACAAATGTGAACATGGTATTTACTGATTAGTAATAGCAGAGGGCAGTAGTTCTCATGTACAGGTGCACGGTTGTATGCCTTTTTCTCATGTTACCAGTCACCACCCACACATATTTCCTGTTCTGACTCTCTTGAAATGTTCAGTGAAACCTGGGGCTTTATTTGAGTTTTTTTTTTTTTTATTTATTCAGTTTATGTTTTGTCTAAATTGTTTCTTTCTGTAGGATTAATTTCTTCAGATGTTGAGTGATGTATGATTAGTAGCTTGTACAACATACAATTTGAACTTTTCTGTGAAGTGTCAACATCAGAAACTCTTGGTGCTAGCTGATGGGGACTTGAAGTTATGTAGTGTGTGTGTAATGTTATACTACTCATTACTTGTGATGTGATTGCAAGGCATATGAACTGTATATTAATAATTAATTCATATTATAAAACAGATTACTCATGTTATGGTAACAACCTTTCCAATGTCTTCCTCTTTGTCCTTCCAGATATTCACTACAATTACATTTCAACTTAAAATAACTGCTGTCATATCAGTCATTCTAAAGATGCTGCTATCATTCAGCTGTTGTTTTGACATTGTGTTTTGAGAGGTCACATTGTGTAGTGTTCTTTGCTCAAATTGTGTGAATGAACACTGTGCAGAGTTCTGGACTGTCTGTCCACACATTTCAGTTTTTCTCTTGAATCAGCCTGCTTAGACAATTTTCCTGTCTGCTGTACAGAATTAAAGGAGGAAACAAATAAGACATGAAAATGAACAGGAGCATCACCTAAAGTAAGGAAGAGAAGAAATGTTGTCAATTTCATTCACAGTAGAATACCAGCTATAATTTGTACTTTCGCGAAGGTGGCTCATGTAGAGTTGATAACGGTACTTACAGTTTCATGCGTTGGTGAAAATCTTAAACCATTTTTGAGGTTAGGCATCCTGTTTTGTTGTGGTGTAATTATTATGTAAATAAACAGTCAACACAGTATAAATAAACAGTTAACACAACTTTAAACAGTCAACACAACAAGTTATGTTGACTTTTGTTTTGTTGACCATGCGTCCCTGTATAATCTTTGAAATAAAGCCAACTTGGTGCACAATTTTTCTTAGTATTTTTGTTTATTTTCTCTACATGTTTCGGGCAACTATGTGCCCATCATCAGTAGAAACAACTGTATTTATGCAAATGTTTCATTCCACCCTGCATCACAGACAGTCACCCATACAGAATAACAAGTACCAAGTGTCGCATAAATACAGTTGTTTCTCCTGATGATGGGCACATAGTCGCCCAAAACATGTCGAGAAAAGAAATAAAAATACTAAGAAAAATTGTGCACGTAGTTGGCTTCATTTAAAGATTATGTTGACTTTATTTACATACCAATTATAAGCATTGATAGACTGGAGACCCTCATGTTGTAGGTGAGGGTTTTGCCCATCTCTTATGTACAAGCAGTAAGGTGCTTTGGTGTGGGAAGTGCACTTTGAGTGAGCTGTTGCTGTGAGTGGGCTGTGCCTTGCATATGTAGAGTAGCTTGATTTCCGTTTCCATAGCCGAAGACAGTTGGAAGAAAAGAATGCAACAAGGCAGGAAATGGGTACTTCACCATCATAAGTGTGCAGCAGAATTCCTTTGATTGGATATTCAATAATTTGGGAATCCTGTTAATCCAGCACTTGAGGAGAGTAGTCCCAAGACCAGAAGTTTTGCTTGTACCAGAAAATCGTTCTTCATTGAAACAAATAGATCTCAAGGACACGCTGAAAAGGTCCTCCAAGTGTGTGTGCACAACAACTGTTGTGCTATGTCCTGACCCCTTGTATTATATTCCATGAATGCCTTCAGCTATCAAGACTAAGAAAACACAGACGAGGACTTTCATGACCCTAAACCAGTAAATGAAGGACATTTCCAGATGGACTACTCCTCTGATTAGGTGTACAGCCCAAGTATGGAAGTAGTAACAAAAAATTACTGTAAGAACTTAGGTCAATATAGTTGATTCAGAATACCGAGTAATTCGGCACCTATCCTGCCCTGTGTGAGTAGATTATATGAAGTTTGCTGTATATCCTTGACTGTGGTCACATTTTCCTATTATTCGTAGAGGTGAAATTATAATGTGACGTTATTAAGGGTAAGGTGTACAGTGCATACAAATACTCGTAAATTTTAGTGGAAGAAAGTGTTGGAGTCATTGAATTGTCATAGTATAAACAAACAAAATTCAGTTTGGAGTTGTTGAGTGATGCCAAAGAACTTGTCCTTCAGTGTCTGCCAGTCACTTGGTGAGGTGGAAGATTTTTTAAAGCAGTTTTGCAAGGCAGAACATGTGAATGATTTGTTGTTGATATCTTTATACAGCAGGCCTAGTTTGACTTCAGAATTGTTGACATTAGAAAGCATGTGTCATGGTAATTTACTGTGTCCTTGAAGTTCCATGTTATGATAAGTAATTTTGTGTGCAATAAATGTGAGAGCCATGACCCATTTCTTACCAGGCAACTGGCATGGATTTGTCTGTGTTTGTCTCTTACAGTTTGCAAATAAAAAGTCACTATTAATGTCATGAGTATGTATCATCAATTAATGTTCCATGATGTCATTACTTTCATGCATTGTGGGTGCATAGCAATGGATGTAGAAATTCTTCCTCAGCTACAACCAACAGATGCTTCAGAGGTTCAGAGTCTTGAAAGGGTCTTTCTCCTTTTTCATTTGTTTCTGCCACTACATAACCAGCATATATGGCAGATTTGTTGACTGCTTTGTTTATGAAATGCATTGTGAAGTACAATCAAGCCTATGCTGGCTGATTTTATTTTTTCTCAGTTAATAAATGGAGTCCTTGTACTTTTCATCATGGTCTCTCTTGTAATGACACCTGAGATTATGCTCTTTCATTCCAGTTTTTATTTTTTTAAGCAATGTGCAACCAAGGGGACAAATATCCTGATATAAATCCTACAAAGATATTCATGTTTCTTAACATGGTATGATGGGAATAGTAGACACTATGATATATTGCAGTGGTTCCCAAAGTGTGCTTTGCAGATCCCAAGGAATCCATGACTAGTTCCCAGGGGATCCATGGGCACGTTTCTGTAATGGTTAGTTCGAAGTTCACATACTTCTAAAATTAACGGAATATTTAAAAAAAAACGTGGATGTTGTTTAATTGGTGATGTGTTTATTTGGTATGACTAAGAATATCTAATTAAGAAACTTCCTATAACCATGAAGCAAGCAACTCATTTTAAGACAAGTCGAATCATGCAGTGCATTGTTACATTGCTATTGGTATGTATTCTAGCTATCTAAAATCAGTTCTTAACTATTAATTTTGGATACCTATCATCATATTTACGCGAGCAACGATGTGAGGATCCGCGGTTATTTTTCGAAGCCGAAAGTGATCTGCTAGTAAAAAAGTTACGGAAGTACTGCCTTGTACGAAGTTAATGTGAAGGTCAACAGGGCAAGCTGTAGTAACCTCTATATGAGGCCGGAACCTCATCCATCCGCAACTGAAACACTACAGCCATGTGGCCGCACTAAACATGGATTTCGTCGTATCGTTGCGAACTGCTGCGTTTTGAATGGCCAGTGCAAATGCAAGACATTTGGAGATACCGGTATTTTCCGACGAAATGGTGTGACTGTGCCGAAAGACAGTTTGTATTCTAAAGGGAATTGTATGTAAAAAAAAAACTTCTATTTTGGTTAGGACTAGTTTTGTGCGCATTCCGAATGATTACGAACACGACGTAAAGTATCCACCATTCACGCAACTGTTACAGGACCATAGCAGATGATCTGTAATAGCCAAAGCATGGGCACAGAGTATGAGTATATCCAAAACGTGATACGTTTAATCCATGTCTACCACGGATTATAAATCTATAGGTACACAGAATTTATGACTTCGGCTGGTGGCGATCTCTATTGAAATTAATATGATTTCTGTAGTGTACTGAATTCTCAATAGATCGCAGTACTGCAGTAAACTTATCTGTGACTGCTTTGCAGTAATCTGTGCACGGTATGTAACCAAATTTAAAATCCAAGTGATGGAAGTCGTGGTTGGGTTACATGTATCCTGATCTGTGGACGTAGGTATGTGCAGCTTACATCGGTGGTTAGTGCAGTTACAGATATGCGGAAATTATAATTTAACTTGAAGTGCATGTCGTAATTATTGGCAAAGACAAATTAGCAGTAATAGTAATTTATAGCGTGGTACCATCATAAGACTGTCCTATTGATGTATAATATACACTTACAGTTCATTTTTCTACGCAAGTAGTAAATTTGGTATCTGGACCGAAGTAATACAGAATTTGGAGGCGTGTGTTTGTATGCCCTATAGTACTTAAGTCTTGACAATTTTTTATTCACGATGATTTGGAATTCTTGTGTCTGCAACGGAAGCAATATTTATAGTGAAAATTGTAATGTAGTCGAAATAAGTAGCTTCTTCTATGTGTTGCTGTGTTTTGGAGCTTGATGTAATGGAGCTCATAATGCGCCTGTGTTGCCAGCATACACTGAAGAAAATGTGGTCGATGTAGACAGAGGTTCTGTGAGTAACATGAAAACTGGACGCATTCTCTTCGTATTTAGACACGTTTTCTGTGTCTTTATAGGTTGCCAGTCGTGAGATGAGTTTCTGTCACTGCAATGAAGCGTCAAAGCATAACCTTTGTGGATGCTGGCAAACATGATTCGAACTTGTCATTACCATATTAATTCATTACGTTACCTGTGCTGCCAACTGTGATCCGAGTTTATCTCGTTAATAAGATTACTCTTAATTACAGTTCTGGGTGTTCTATAAATTGAGCATATTGCCAGCAGTACCGTTGGTTTTCGAAGTTATGTGTGTTTTCAACCATGAGAGGATGTGAATTCTGTAAGATGTGAGAGGAATGGGAAGTATTACAACCTAGGATTTTTACATAACATGTTCACTGATGAATGCTACTTGTGTTAGTGAAGCAAGAGCATTTTGAAGTGTCAGTGAATAAAGGATGTAGGCTGGTCATAGGTTGCAGAATAAGTGTATTCCTTATGCGGTGTTAGTGCAGCAGTATCATTAAAGAGTACCGTTGTTAAGGCATTATAAAATTTCCTTTTGTTCTTAGGCTTGTTTCTGTCATTTGATTTTAAGACCCAATAAGTGTCATATGTCCATTATATAGTCTGTCGATTGCAGTTACTTTTCTTTTAAGAATTTTGGTACAATAATTGGAACCCTGTTACTGTTGTGTGTTTACAGTCTTTGGTTATATCAGACTGCATAATGAACACTTTGTAGTTTTTTTTTTTTTAATATAAATTTGACTGTCTCATTACACAGCACCTTAAAGTAAGGCAAAATTATCTTTGTGTATGCCATGATGATAAATGGATAAGGAGAGGGGTAGCTTCACTTATTCCTTACTGTCGCTCTAGATGAAGGTGAATGGTCAGATTCATACCCTGATTTCTTTATCCCCATGGAAGGAACCCTCGCTACCCATTGAATAGGAGGCTGGATGGGCCACAGAGTTGTTGTGGATGCTGTGTAGGAGAAAAAGGTTGTGTGTCCTTGTTAGGAATTAAACTGATCAGAAAAGTTTTAGATGAAACCATTAATTTTTTGGTAGGGGAATGTAGGAAAGTTAGGATATTAACAAATGAAGTAGTAACATAAGTATGTTTTGGGTCATCAGTTGATCTAGTTATGATACTTTCTTAGTGATAGTGGGTGGTGATAAATAGAGGGACTGATTTTATAAAAGGAAATATATATATATATGGTTTCAGTACCTAAACTACTGTACTTGCCTTCTGAAGTCTCTTGTCATGCTCGGAAATATTGCTGGAAATAATTTTTTAAGCATCCTGTCAGTATTACAGCTGCACACCTCATTTAAAATGATGTAAGTGGGTACTGTGACTATTCAAGACAGTAAACAAGGCAAATCATCTCCTTTATTGGTACAAAAGGGTGTTCTGCTGACATCACAGAAATGATGTGCAGCCCACGTGAATGTTCTTGCACTTTATTCTTGGTGTTTTGCTCACATTTCATGTCTTGTGTATTTTGTGTGGGTGGAATGGCTGTTCAGAATTTGGAGTCATGTTTTCATATGCACATTTCTTACAGAGTGGGAATTTATGATTATTGTTTCTGTTTGCTTCTCATTATTGTGGTTTGAGTTTTTAAACCACTCCTGCTTTGTATTCAGGGGTCTTTGGTTAAAATATCAATTTGAACCCTGTGTCTTATGACTGAGGCTATTTGTTGCTGTCTGCGGTCCATCCAGGATAAATGTTATGATAATAACTTTAGGTAGGTTGTAGTCAGTCCTACATCATTTTACATCCAAATTACCATATTTATTGTATTTTAAGTGCAGCTGAATAGCTCAAAATAGATCACTTCTTATCTGTCATTCGAGAAATGTGAGGTCAGTCTGTTTTAGCAGCAATTGTTATAGAACAAAGAGCTCAAGTAGATTACAACTGACTCTTTCATAATTTTCATGACTTCACATTCAACTTTGACCAAAATTTCAGTCATATCAATAAGAATACCAATAGTATGCCAAAGTAAAAATATAATTTTAGTAAGCTGTCAATGAATTATTTACTCAGAGGTTTCTGCCTTCCTGTATGTTTGCCTAATCAACCACCCATCCTAACAATGTGTAACAGTTACAATATCTATCAGCAATATTCTATCCTTCCCTTTCCTCTTCCATTTATGGGATTAGTAGTGTAATCCGTAGGTGTAACTACTAGGGAGTTATTTTTTCTGCATGCATGTTTCTGGATGTGTGAATGTGTATACAGACAATTTATTTGATAGATGCATTGCTTGTGTTCAATATGACTGTAACTGAGGTATGTGATTTTGTTATAATTGTGTTTGTTATTCCAAATTTAACAGGTTGCAGTCAAAGTTAACATAAACATTTAAAAGTTAAAGGAGAAAAGGACAGAAGTTGAAATGAAGCTGCGTTCAGGGAAACAAACATTGGAAGAAATTGAATCCTTAGAATGTGACACTAAGAAGAGAAGTGCAAAGGTTTCAAAGATGAAAGGGAAAAGGAAAAAGTTATTTCATGGTGTGAATTTTACTGGCCGTGAAACTGCTCATAGTTCATTAAAGAAAGATGGTGATAAGGGCTGTCTGCGGCCTATGGCAGTTGCAGCAAGCAGTGTGGTTTCCATGACTGCAGTTACAAGACATAGCCTAGGTTCCACTTTACCTGTTGCTGGGACAGATGAGTCAAGTGTATCTCCTGACATTTCCAACACAAATGGTTCAATATACCTTCACCAAACATCTTTGAATATGACATCTATTTATTCAGACAGTAACAGTCATACCAACTTAGCTGCTGTAAGCAGCATACGGTCGTCATGTTCTGCTAAAATGTCTCCATCTGATGGTAGCAATGGTAGAAGCACAATGCCAGCTTATAACCCCATTATTGGAGATGTGACAAATGTAAGAAGTGAAAAAGAAAAGTGCACAATGAATGTATGCTCAGCCATTGATAGTACCACTGATAAAAAATTGAAATGTGTGGAAATGGTTCATGAAGTTAATAATTCTGTATTAAAAAATCCGAGCATAAAGCAAGGACATCAAGGCATTTTAGTGGAAACAGTGTCTCAAAAGATAAATGATTCATTTAAAGTATTTAAACATAATAATCAAGGTTCAACACAGGAGGATGATTCATGTTCTGTCATCAGTCTGGGAAGTGACAGTGAAGTCAAAATCCTTGATATTGATCCAGAACCTCAATCAGACTGTAGCAGCACCAGTGATGTGGTTGTTATTGATACATTATTTTCTACCAAACATGTTGGAACTTCAGATGTTGTGCCAGTAGGTCCAGGTACTCTTTCGAGACAGTCCAACAAGTTTCACCCACGTGAATGTGCAACGCGAAAAAGTATTGGTTGTCATGCAAGAAAGAGGAGGAAGAAAATTAAACAGAAACTTAAAACAGTGCTTGAAGGAGATGTGTGTCTATTGCGTAATGTGCTTCAGACTGTACAAAATAAACCAAATGGATTAATTTCAGTTAGAAATCTTAATGTACATCCGGGTATTGTGCCAAATCCTACTGCTGCAGCTGCAAGTTCAAACTTTGCTCCGGCTTCAAATTTTGGTGTTGGATGGATGCAGGACTGTGCATTTACTGCTGTTTCAAGTACTGTGGGATATAACCAAATGAATGTGACCAGTGCAGTCTCAACAGGTGTACAGGGCAGTGGTTTACAGCATTGGACTAATAATGCTGTGAGGGTGGGTCTACAGCCATTTAATAACCGAGTGGGCCCGCCCAATGCTCCGTGTGCAAGTCTGTATGGTACCAACCTGTACAATCCAAATCCAAATCCTGTTAGAAGCGGTCTACGGCCGATTATTATTGATGGCAGCAATGTTGCAATGAGGTAAGGTTGTTTGAGATTTGTTGATGTATATCTTAAATTTGTGATTTTCTTTTGTTGCCACGTCTACTAGGTGAGTAATTAGGTCTTACAATTCCTTGATTAGACATTTTACGCCAGGAAAAATCTTTTCCCATTGTCAGTCCATAAATGTAATGGTATTAATGATGCTTATGCTTTTAAGCTGGCCACAGTAGTTCATTTTAAGAACATTTACCTCTACTTGTAGTAAGAAAACCATGATAAATTATTTTTATTGTAAATCAATATGACATTGAAATAATTTTGTAACAGTCAGCTTCTCTAGTACATGATGGTAGGGCTCCACAGATTTGTGATAGTAGATAGAGGTAAGTGGGTTGGCTTGCAGCTGTCAGAATTTTTTCCCCAGGAAAAGATCTCCTGGTCCTCTGCATGGGCTGTGTGGTTCCAATAGTCAGTCTGATTATGGTAACAAAACAAAAAATATGCTGATCTGTTACTTCATTTCACTTTCTAGAGAAGTTTTCCAGTTCCATTTTCCTTCTGTCTGTCAGATGTTGACATAGTAGACTATCATTTGTTACAATGAAAGCTGTTTTGTGCGGAATGTTCACTGCAAAAATGGAGATTGTTTAATTGAAATAAATTTTGTTGGGCTGGATCTCCTGGCAGGAAAAGGAGATTTTAATCTTTAATCTTCTCCAGATCATCCAGACTGGCTCTGGAGTCCACCATACCTTCTATTCATTGGGTACCTGTGGCTCTTTTCTTGGAGGTACTGTAGGCTGGGCATGAAGCTGACACACTTATGTCACTTTAGAGCCAAGTTTAGAAATACAGGGCATTATACCTTTGCTCCCCCATGTGCCATAATGGTATGATGCTTGATGAAGTAAAAGAACAATTTTGTTGCTGATAAATGTGGTCTTTTGAATTTGGTGTGAAAGCCATCAGCATTTCATTTAGTGCTTGCGGAAGACACCAGATTATTTAATTAATATCAGAACTGTGCCCCACAGTGTTTATTCATATGTATATCTGAGAAACTGCAGCATAAGACAAGTTTAGTAAGGATGGACTGGAAATCTCGCCTCATTTTCTTGTGATAGAACATTGCTATACATAGTACCAGATCAGTTATTATGGCTTTCCTCTATTTGGCTTACATTTTGATTTGCTAAGCTTTGCTTCTGTTGAAGTTATCTTAGCATTAGTTTTACAAAATCATTACTCATTCCACAGGTGCTGATAGTCAGATACACAAGGGTTGGATAAGGGGCGAACAAATCCCTCCAGGTTGCTGTGGCAACTCATTATTGTACAAATTTAATAAGATGCGACTTACTCAGTTTATGACATTTCTGTAGGCAGCACTACATGTTTCAAGTGTTGACACCCGTTGTTGAGTTGGAACAACTCAACAACGAGAGCGGATGGTAGTAGATCCGGTTAATCAATACCAGAAGCTGTAATTACAGCCGTATGAGCTCCTGATGATGGGTGTCAGCACCCAAAACATGTAGAGCTACCTACAGAAATGTTATAAACTGAATAAGTCGCATTGTGTTGGAAAATTATTAAATTTGATTCATGATGCACGGTCCTAACTAGTGTTATTAAAGAGGCAAAAAGTATATGTATAATAACAGAATTATTAACTCTACCAATAAAATGAGGACAACTTGGAATATTATAAAAGCACAAACAAATAGACTAAAAGGACCTATAACTGCAACTATTAACAACAATCAAAACTCTACCAAAGCTTTTAATAAGGATTTTTTGTCAATAACTGCAAATATTCTTCAAGATGTTAGATGCACCAACAAACAAGGTCACAACATTAACAAAAACCCAAACTATTACTTGCTAAACCTATTTCATAAACCCTTTCTTAGTATAAAGTTTAAAAATACATCACCTAAAGAAACTGAAAAAATTATTAACTCCTTAAAAATGAAGGAATCCTCTGGCTATGATGAGGTTTGTACAAAGATATTAAAGATTAGTTCTCCTTTGAGTTATATATGTAATAAGTCTATGCTATCTGGAACTTTTCCTACTAGACTAAAACATGCTATGGTAAAACCCTTATTGAAGAAAGGAGATAAGGAAAACATAACCAATTACAGACCAATTTCTTTCCTAACTTCACTTTCCAAGGTCTTTAAACGAATTGTATATGAGACTATTAAAACATATTGGGACCAATAATATTTTAGCTGTTGAACAATTCGGTTTTAGAACCTCCTCATCAACAGAAAAGGCCTCATATAAACTAATTGACAAGATCTTAAGTGCGCTGAATAACGGATTGATGGTTGGAGGCATTTTTTGCAATGTACAGAAGGCTTTCGATTGCGTTAATCACAACATATTACTAACAAAATTAGAGTATTATGGAATAACAGGAATAACCTACAAACTACTTAAATCTTAAACTTTAGATTACTTAAATCTTATCTTAAAGGTAGATATTAAAGGGTGGTCTTAAATAATTATTCCTCTATTTCATGCTCAAATTGGGGTGAAATAACACATGGTGTACCTCAAGGATCAATACTTGGTCCATTACTTTTTCTACTTTATATTAATGACTTGCCACAAATAACAAATGACAATTCTAAAATTGTATTATTTGCAGATGACACTAGTATGATTATAACTAACCCTAACCCTTTAAATTTTGAAAAAAGTGTCAGTAAAATCATTCAGGACATAAATGAATGGTTTAATACAAACTTGTTATCATTAAACCTGGATAAGACACATTTCATACATTTTGTTGCTAAGAACAGCTGTTCAGTTGATTTTAATATTGTACATGGAAATAAGAAAATAGCTAATGTTTACAACACAAAATTTCTTGGCCTGACATTAGATAACACTTTCCTGGAGAACTCATATAGATACCATTATATTTAAATTAAGTTCAGCCAGTTTTGCATTGAGAGTAGTTACACTATTCTTGTCTCTAGATTCATTGAAAATGATATATTATTCCTATTTTCATTCTGTAATGACTTATGGATTAATATTCTGGGGGAATTCCCATCATAGTTGCATTATTTTCAGACAACAAAAAAGAATTATTAGGGTCATTGTAGGGATAAGAGGTAGAGATTCGTGTAGAGAACATTTTAAGAACTTAAAAATATTACCATTACAATCTCAATATATATATATTCACTTTTGCTTTTTGTGATTGATAAATGGGGATTATTTTAAGGTGAACTCTGAGATACACAACATCAATACTAGGAATAAATCGAACCTACATCTGCCAATATCTAATCTGTCAGTATATCAGAAGGGAACACATTACACTGGGATTAGGGTGTTCAACAGTCTGCCTTCTCAAATAAAGGAACTGTGCCATAATAGAAATCAATTTAAACATGCCTTGAAAAATTTCTTGTATTTTCATTCATTTTATACCTTGGATGAATATTTTAGTTGTAATAAGGTTTAAAACATATACTATTATTTGGCTATTTTTTGTGTTCTAAAGTTTCATTTTGAGAATTGTTGACCTATTAATTAATTTTAAATAGTAATATATTGTAAAATTGTACAACTGAAATGTACTTTTAAATTAGTACATATTGTTAACCTTTTGACTACTGCTGATTCTACAGTGGCTGCATTTGTATTTTATCCTATTTTAGACTGCTTGTATCTATTGTAATGTATTGTAATATAGAGTTAAATGTAACTGACCTGTTCTGTATCCTGTGGGTTACAACCCCCTTCTGGATCAGATGAACAAAAATAAATTGAATGGAATAAAATTCAGTATTGTACAGTGGCACCTGACCTTGTGGGTTCTCAGTTTGGAACTTGCTTCATGTCACCTTTCTGGCGTCCAGAATCATGAGGTGACATCTAACTTTTTTGAAAATTTATGCACCTCTGGATGCATAAATTTTCACAGAAGCATTATTTATGTTGTATCTGTTAGCTTGTCATCATTTTATATTTGGACTCAAACACACCAACAAGAAAGTGAGGGGGCCATGCCATGGCTCAGGTGGTTAGTCACTGGCCTGTCACTGCAGAAACCTGGGTTCAATCCAAGGCCATTCAGTGTGGGATTTAGGGTGGACAAAGTGGGACTGGGACAGAGTTTTCTCATGGTACTTCTGTTTCGACTGTCACTGTCATTTTGCCAGAGCTCCATATTATTGATTCAGTCATTCATCTATTACAAATGCTATACTGTATAATCTCTGCAATAATCATTATGTAACACACTTGTTAACAGGACAGGCAATGTACATTTACACATAATGTTGTGGTGCATTTGCATAACCATTGGTGCTGTGTACAAGCAATAGGTATTACATATTGTGAGTGTGTGTCTGTAGCCTTAGGTATCCAGAATTCAAAGTGTGTGTGCCTTATTGTCTTGTCATCTGTGGCATGTCTGATATACCATATTTTTTCACATTTCTTATAAATGGCATGATTTTCTGAAAAAAAGTTATTGAATGTAAAATGTATATTTTGATTTGTCTACTACTTTTATCTGAATCATTTCTCATTCTAAGGAGAACTGAGCGAGATATTATCATAAATGTACATAGCTCTTTGTGTTTGAGAGGAAGGTAATGAGGAAGATAATGTGGCTCGATAAAAAACCAAGATGGAAGTTGGAGAATAAGAACTAATGAGGAAACAGGTGTGCAAATTAAAAATGCGGATGTAGTTAGGTATATAAAACACAGAGAATGGGATGGATTGGGTATATTGTAAGAATGGATAAAGAAAGGACAGTGAAAAGAATAACAGAGTGGAGATCATTTGCAGTAAGGAGGATTGGTTGACTGAGGTCCAGTTGGGAGTATGATGTCAGAATCTGGGAAGAATGAAGATTCAGAATTGGAGTAAGATGGCTATGGATAGAGAAAGAAGCATGGTAGCGAATTGTTGAACAGACCATAACTCATAAGGATTTGTAGCGCCAAGTGAAGAAGAAGAATATAGGTCTTTGTGTAAAGTACCGGTTCTTCTTTTCGGATTTTAATCAAACTTGAATTTTCTTGACAAGTTTTGGAAGGTACTCAACTGTACAATTTCTAGAAATCTGCCCAGTGGGAGCCGAGTTGCTCCATATGGAGGTACGGACAGACAGACATGACGAAGCTAATAGATGCTTTTCACAATTTTGTGAATGTGCCTAAGAAAGGGAAAATGATTGATTGTTATGCTGAAAGAGAAGGAACTTTTTTTGCTTGATTATTGAATTCAAACAACACTTGCACAAGCAGCATGTTGTGACTGGCAACATTGTACTCTGGCATACCACTGTCAGGTCTCTCGGTCCTTATCTGGCCTGCAAATTTGATGTTCAGTTTATTTTCCATTTGAAATTCACAGTAAAACATAACCAAAATGAAACAACCATCTGAAACAGTTTATTTCACTCACACACATGGAATGCAGTATTAAGCTATGGAAGTTGTAAATACTGAAGTCACTGTGAAACTGATTTAATCCTTCACAGCATGGTAGTTATTACTACCACACACTGATTATCTACCACCTATATTGTTTGAATCCCAAGTTTGTAAAGTATTATAATCATCATCATCATTTTAATTCTTGGATTTTTATGGGAGTGAAACATAGCGGTATAATTGAGTGCTGCAAGAAAAGAAGCCCTGTATGCAAGTGCTAAGTCTGCTATGATTTGTTAGAGTTCCAGATTTGTATTTCATAACGTGGTTGTTTCTCATGTTTGTCCTCGTTAAATTACGCCAGTATTTTGTTTTCTAGACACTCCAATGGTAGAATCTTCTCATGCAGAGGACTGAAAATCTGCATAGATTACTTCTTAAAACGTTGTCACAAAGTGGTAGCCTTTGTTCCCCAGTTCCGTAAAAGTTCCTGCCACAGCACGGATACAAAAATACTCAATGATCTGGAGAAACAAGGCCTTGTTTCATTCACACCCAGTCGCAAGATTGGAAACCAACTGGTGGTCGCTTATGATGACAGGTGTGTAGTCAGACTTATTCTTGACACTGCATGCACATATACATGTTTGGTATTAAATTTATGTGATTGTTTAGAAATATAAACAAAGGATACTTGGGCTAAACATTGGCTTTCTGCTGTGTTATTGGGCTTGTTTATTCATGATGGTAAAATTAACATGTTTGTGTGGATATTGAATTGTAGAGATGTTATGTTACCCAAAGTGAACATGGCAGTTTAGAAAAGAACATGAGAATGTATGCAATGAGTTCAATTGTGATGTACAGTATATCTGTGTTTCTATGATCTGACATCTGTGATGGTTATTCTTCCATGCTTCTGAGGTGTGTAGTGACGGACCTTAAAACATATCCTTTGCCCACCACTTGGCTAATGACATTCAAGTCAGCTAGAGGTAGAAGAAAGCAGCTGGAATGTTTGAACACAAGGTATTCATCTGCTGAAAAGGAAATGAAAAGCCAACAGTGAATGATATTGCTAGCTGTAAAGTAATAATTTTTGTAGCTGGTTTTAGACTCACCCACTCACTCATTCTTTCACCAACACACACATACACATCTGACTTGGATTTGTGAGTGGGTGTACATAAAGTTGTGAAATGGCACTGAGCCATTGATAACGGAAGTAAGGGGTTTCTGTTCTTCTGGGATGTGATGTTGGATCCCTCAGTAATCAGTTTCCAGTGTTTCAAGAGAATGTAGTGGTCTTATCTACAAAGAATGAACTGTCCTTTTTTCAATGTTGTGAAAACCTTAAAACTCAGCTTATTTGGGAAGTGCTGCGATAGTTGCATATGTTCTATAGTTGGTAATTCCTGTTCTCTGTAACACGATATACATTAGCTATGGTACATACACCAATACTTTGCTTTATTTATAAATGTAAGAGGAGAACTGAAACTCAAGTGATGGAATGTATTGTTATATTCCTGTTGTAGGTATATTGTGCAGTATGCTGCTGAGTGCGGTGGTGTAATAGTTTCAACAGATAATTACCGGGATCTTCTGCAAGAAAATCCTGCTTGGAGAGAAACTATTGAGAGCAGGTCAGGAACGTACAGTAACTGTGTCACGTTGTAGAATCTCATATGTGCTGGTAATTGAAATTCTAAAACAGGTGTATTATGAAAAATGAACTTGGTGTGCTTTGTTTTAATGTTGCTGTGTACAGGTGTTCACATTTGTGGTTACCTTCAACTTTAAACACTGGTACTAAAGAAATCTTTCAAAGTGAGGCACATAAAGGTTGAAGGTTTTGAGATATGACTGTGTCACCTTTCCTAGAACTGTTGAAGCTGCATCATCACAATTATCATTGTCATCATCATCATCAACATCCTTGCTATTGTTTTGGAATGTTGGTGTACTCTTCAAGCTCAATGCAGCGTGGAAAATTTGAGGCCAAGTTCTCATCTCAGCAGTTTGTTTCAAAAAGTTTATTTGACATCACATTCAATATAACAGTTGTGTTGATGATTGCTTCCAGCTGTACCACTGTAAGTCATAAACATCATCCTGTGCTACAAGTACTGTTTATAGAATTGCTGTAACTTTGGTCTTTTGCTAGTTGTGCAGGTAACATTTTATCTGTGTGGGAATATGGCAGTACTTTTCAGGTTAACATTGTTTTTGCCCATAGCTGGTGTGGTTTTTAAAGAGCCATGCCCTTGGGTATTTTAATTAGCTATTGTCAGAAGAAACGAAGTGCCTGTGTTGTTTTTCTGTATGTTGTGGTGTTGGGGAACATAACCCCAGAGTTAAATGATTACTTACTTTACTGTCTTAAAATTGTTCTCCACTCTCTATTTTCACTTTAAAAGTAAGTTTGCTCTTTGTGGATTGAAAATTGCCTCTATGTTTGATATTTTTCAGTGAACTAGGAACTTTTCACATAAATATGACCTGTGGTTCTTCATATTTGATCGTGAGCTAGAATTTTCTATTTTTGCTTTTCTGATTGCAGGTTACTAATGTTTACATGGGTTGGAGATGTACTGATGTTCCCTCAAGATCCTTTGGGCAGATATGGACCAAACTTGGACAGATTTCTGAGATTCCCATAGTGTAAACTGAAGTGCACTGAAGATTACACATGTTCAAATGTTTCTTCTGTTGGGGGTAAGGGGTTCAGAATTGAGGTCTATGAGCCCCTCACAGTGTACTGACCCACATGTTCAGGGACAGTGACAGAAGCACTTTGCAGCCTGGAAATTTACAAAATACTAGATATCAAACATTTTCTTCATTGAGATGCATTTTATTCTTAAAAACAATTGTGGCATGGAAGGCTGATGGTACACAGTGCCAGTTGAAATTAAGTTAATTTATTTCATTTTATAATGCAGAAAAGTGTTTGAGAAAAAATTAAAATATTGTTTTAATGATAATATCATGTTTAGCAATACTGACATGATGAAGTTATTTTGAAGTAGTAGGAAACTGGTGATTTTAGTTAGTTAGGTTGTATTGATTTTGAGCTCTGAGATTTCAGGCTTCCACCACAATGTATTTGGGGGGTCTTCATTTCTGTGGGATAATGTGTTGGTAACCAGCAATGTGCTTCTGCCTTGCAACATCCCAGAAGAGCAAAGACCTGCATACAGTCTGTTCTGACAAATAGTTTTCATGTGTGGAAAAAGTGTCGCAGTGTTTATCATACTGTTAAAGTATATCTAAGAAGATTCCTGATTTTAGGCCAAAAGTTTGTTTCTCATATTGCAAGTGCGATTTCCTATACAGTAAATTTGATCATGTATAAAATTCAGGATTCTTTAATGTTTTGTGTATGGTATTGGCATTTCAACTCCAGTGCCCTTCTTTCTCTTTTATCAGTCTCCTCTAACTCATTTTCCATCTCATTCATCTGTGTCTTGAATTGTGTCCTGATGTTGTCCAGTTGATTCAGAATGTCTTGCATGGTTTGGTCAGCATCTTTGTACAGGGGATTCACTGACATGTTTAAAAGGTTTAACACTGGAACCTTATAACTGTACTCAATAAGTGTAAGTAACGGTAAGCAACATTGTTGGCCCTTGACTCACTTCTCAGTTTGGCTATTTGCAGATCGTTTGCATACACTGACTTCAAGTAGGCATCACAACAAGCCCAGTCTATTTCAATGCTTTCCTCAACTCTCTGTACTCCTGTTCAGCTTGTTTCCTTTCCTCAAAAGTAATGCTCTGATTATCTACAATATGCCTCATTCTCAAAATATCTGCCTTTTCACTCTTGATATGTTCACTGAGCTTGTTCAGTTTAGATGACCACTTATCAATACTGTCCTATAGCTCACTTAGGTAAGTGTACTTTTCCTGAACAAAATTCTGTAGTTTCTTCAAATCATTCTGGAAACTTTTAACTGTTCCTTCCTGTTCTGCCACTGCTGGCTGTGCAGCCTCTTCTTCTATAACTTCAGCTTCTATCTGTATTTTCAATTTCCCAGCTTTCTTTTTCATGGACCTGATATCTTTCTCACTGATGTTACATTTCTTTCCATCTCCTGGTGTAGCCGACTCAACAGCCATATTTTCACTGTCTTCTTTGTTAAAAATTTCATGTGTCTTAAAGTAGTAGGATAACATTGTCTTTGAATCCAGAAAGTTTTTGGGCACTTCTTCATCATCCTTATGGCTGAACATTATATTCGTGAATTTTTCATGCTGACGCATCTGACCAGATGTACCAGCCAGGAGAGGAGACCAACAAAATATGGTTGGGAGTGACACGAATTTGCTGTGATTAGCCAGGATTTCTGAACACAGCCTGTATATCCAAGTTTCTTAAAGGAGTGGGATTTCATCTGCATAATTACTCATATTTATAATGCGTTCGGGGAAGAAGTGTGACAACAAATACGACATCATTTCCATGAACATTTGAAGTGTCAGGGACAGCGTTCGTAAGGCATTTGGGGTGTTCTTCTTGAAATCTCTGTCTTCCACTTGAAGAAAATAATTGTGGACCTTCTGCACTGCTGTATTTTGGAACTGTTTGTCAGACAGGTGCCTTGGATCTTTCAATACTGGCTTGGAGGACAGGCCACGGTCCGTTGAACCAAACACAGTGCTTCTAGATGACTGGACTGTTTGAGGAATACTGCCTGACCAGTACATTGGAGTCACTGGACTCTCAATGTGTTGAATATTTGAACTGCTACAACTGCGTCGTACAGAAGCTGTGGTAACATTCTTGGCAGCATCCCTAGCTGGAAGGGATGACTGAGACCTTTTCCTTGTGGGTACTGGAATACGAGATCTCGTGGTATTGCTTTGACTTTGTCGCATGTTGCTCTCAGGAACTTCTCCCACATGTCTTAAGATGACAGCTGAACAGGACATGTAGATATATTGAATTTCCTAAGAGATGGTTTCCACATCTTTAAGCCTTCTCCTTTCCTTTAGGTCGATATATATAAGCAACTACTTCTTGTCTATTTTCAAACTATGATTCACGATCTTACCCACAATTCTCGAGTACTTTCAATTACCACAACTCGTCTAAAATGTGTGCTCAACATGATTACCCACACAGAAGTTAAGGGTTTTTTTTTCAGTTGTAAGAATTCTACACAATTTAGTATTAGGTAGAGAGTGTTTTTTTATTGCTGACTGCGCACTACAGACTGGTTGGCATCATTGGTTGCCTGCAGCTGCAGTGTCATCTGCTGTATGATGTGCAGTGTGGTGATAAAGAAACTCTTATTACATGTATCACTACAGAATAGAGTTTTGCAGATTGTGTTGAGACATTGTGTTGTAAGTTTCAGTTTTTAGTCTTGTTATCTGATTAAAGTAAATAAATGTTCATTACAATGGAGAAAATCAGGATCAAAATTTATGATGGAATTAGAGTTCTGATTAAATTCACTAGAGCCTTTCCACCACAGCCCAGATTAAAATTCTAACTTATCCTATCCTATTTGAAGAGTAGATTAAATTGTACAAATATATAAGTTACAATCTGTAGTATATGAACATACATCTTCTAAACTCTGAACCTCAATTTGCAGCATCTGTCTGCACAGAAGGGTACAAAGGAAGGGGAAGCGCCTGTGTGGTAGGGGCAACTCTGCATGCAGGCAGTACAGCTTCTTGTAATAAAAAATTGTTCTACTCAAAGGGAAGTGGCAGACTGACCCCTTTCACGTCTTTGTACATTGTGCAGCCAAATGGAATTGTCAGTCTGCTTGACTGTACTCATAAGAACAGAATGTTGTTTATGACTGTCTGCCATGAATTGTGCAAGAGGTTTGTTTTGGGAGAACACATGTTTATTCTGTTTAAGCTGAGGAAAATGTTGGGAGGATGAATTAGAAAATAGAGACGTTTGTAGATTTCACATTTGTTTTAATATTGTTGGGTTGATTAAATCAATGATGAGATAGGCGGGACATGTAACATGTATGGGGAATCAGCTGCTGACAGAGGTTGTTTGCAAACCCACTTAAGAGACTGAAATGCATGAGGCTCAATAATATAAAATTGAGTTTTAGATGGAGGTTCTATGAAATTTGTGTGTTGAATGGAGTAGCATCTGGATATGGTCCATCTTTAAAATTCACTTAAATTTTATCATATACACCCATCTATGCCTAGATCTCCCAAACTGTCCCTTCTCTTCAAGTTTGTGTTTAAAATTTTGTATGTATTCATCAGCACCTTTTAAGTTTGCTTTAGAATGCACAATTAAGAGGGTTTAGGTAAACCAGGAGAGCTTGAAATTAAATTGTACACATCATTTTCTGGTTTGTGCTGATGATGTTAATATATTGGATGAAAGCCTATATACTATAAATGAAAACACAGAAGCTTGAGTAGTTGCTAGTAAGGAGACTGGTCTAGAGGTAAATGCTGAGAAAACTATGTATATGGCATATCTTGGTATCAGAATGGAGGACAAATTCACAGTATAAAGACTGATGATAAATCTGTTGAAAGGGTGGAACAGTTCAGATATTAGGGAGCAACCTTAATGAATCAAAATTCCATTCAGGAAGAATTTAAGAGCAGATTGAAGCCAGGGAATACTTGCTATCATTCAGTGCAGAATCTTTTGTCTTCTAGTTTGCCATCCAGAAATATAAAGATTAAGATGCAGGAAACTCTAATTTTGCCAGTTGTACTGGTGTGAAGCTTGGTTGCTCACATGGTGGGAGGAATGTAGGCTGAGGGTGTTTGAGAATAGGGTACAGAGTAGGAAATGTGGACCTAGGAGGGATAAGGTAACAGGGAAGTGGAGAAGTTTACTTAACAAGGCTTCATGATCTGGATTCTTCACCAGATATTATTTGGGTGATCAAATCGCGAAGAACGAGATGGGCGGGGTATGTAGCATGTATGGGGAGAGTAGAGGTGCATACAGGATTTTGGTGTGGAAATCCGAGAAAAAGACCCAGGTGTAGATGGGAGGATAATATTCAAATGGAACTTCGATAAGTGAGATGGGGGGAGGGGGATGGAATGGACTGATCTGGGCCAGGATAGGGACAGGTGGCAGGCTCATGTGAAAGTGGGAATTTGACTAGCTGAGAACCAGTTAGCTTCTCAGAAAGGACTATGCTTTATGGAATCGATTCATCAGGGCCCACATGCTTGATACATGTCTCGCCCACCTTATCCTGCATGATTTGTTGAATTAACCATATGTGAGAAAGTGTATGAATTTCTAAATAGGAATTTTTTAAACAGTCAAAGATATGCCATCATGATATATCCTTCGATGAATCTGTGATACACGATCTCCCCGAATCCAACCAATGATACGTCTGCAGAGAAATTGCGTGGTGAAACTCTTGCGACATATTGTGAAATATTCCTTGGCGATCTTTAATCTGAGGAGTTACACAACATAATCCATGGGAGTTACTGTATTTGACAGCTTCAGACTGTGGATTGGCAGAGTACTCTGTCGTTGGTTAAGTGTACCAATCTAGGGGCCAATGATATTACGGGAAACTTACGAGATTCGCGTATGTGCTTTGGATGTCTATCACAACCGGTACTATGTGACCATTACATTCAATGGTGGACAGTGTGTTGAGAGTTGACTGGATAGCAGCGTAATTTCGAAACTGCGGCGATGGGGATCCATTTTTTACAGTAATTACGTAGCAGAATATGTGGTTTTCTTTCGTAATGTAAGGCATAGGTAATGATAACCAATAGTTCCAGCAACAAGCTCAAGGCTTCCAAAAGCTCAAGAGACTTGGAGGACACTAGGGAAGGCGAGGGTGATACCAAGTCTAATATATTTGAACGGGGCGAAGGAGAAAAGGATAAGCTAATAAACGTTTCAGACGATAGTGCTGCTAATCTTCGAACTCCCTTGCAGACAATTGTGATCTGTCATCGAGAGAAGCCTGATAATAGGCCTAAGTCACGCCCTCGTGTGAGAGATGAATTTCGAATGGCTCGAGGAGGACCTATGGATAGGAGAGGTTCCAGCGTGCGGAGTAGAGGCGGTGGTATATCGAGAAAGGTGGAAAGGGAGGGCGAGTCAAATTTATTACCACGTGGAAAATTTCAAGAATCGCTGAGCAAAGGGAACGCCGATAGTGCGGTGTATTCATCATCAAAATACTACAGTGATCCTGAACGTAACAAGAGCAGATTGGGTATGCTGTTTACTTAATGAATGGGCTACTTCTAGAGCTCGGTTCATAAATTTCAATTGCGTACTGCTCAGCACAAGTAATTTTGTTACAGAGTTCGTGTATATGGTTCCTGAGGATTCCAGGATCTCTAAACTTCTGCGCCGCTTGTGTAGAGAAGATGATTCAGAAAAGTTTTTAGTCCTTTGCAAACAATTGCAGGTAGGTAGATATGTAATATGTGAGCTTTATTTTATCTTGAGTAATTAAGTAATGTTGGATATGTTGGTTGAAGAGCAGCTTACAGTGTGAGACAGCCATCTTTTCATTCCAGGTTGAGGTTTGAGGTTAGAAAATTGCTTGTTCGTAGCTGGGTTTGTTTAGGTTATGTTAGCTAACTTGGCCTACGTTATGGAACAAATGTACTGTAAGTTCTGCCTTTTATTGTTCTCCACATTGTGAACTATATCTTTACTAAAGGTACCTGTACTACAGTGAAAAACAGGTTATATGCTCATTATCTTTCTCTGTTGGCAAGTCATTAAAATAGTTGCTAACTGGGCTTGTCTAGAAAGAGCCATGTTTTATGCTGGCTTCAATACAGCCTGGAAGAGATTTTTATAAACCATGTTGGTATTGGTGAAGGCTAGAGGTTAAAATAATGTGAAGGAAGGTTGACCTCTTGTGAAACGATGTTTGTACAAAGTTCCAATAAAATCTTAAGCCTCTAATTGTCTCATTTTTTTTCATATTGTTATTGAAATTAATGGGTACTTGTTTGGCAGCTCTTCATTTTCAGATGATTTTAGAAGGAAAGTGTAGAAAATGGGTGCTCTACACTGTGTCAAGTTTAATGCTTGAGGAATAATTGAGTGACTGGGTGAGTTACACCCAGGTTGCAATAGGTACATTGTTTCTGTGGAAAACAATATCTGAATTATTAATGATAGCACCATTAAATGGCAGCAGTCCATTACATGGAATTGATATTTTGCATAATATTATTGTCTAATATGTGGCATTAACATTTGTTGTGTGAGTTGAATCATACTTGTGGTGAGGTTACCACTTGAATATTATGTTAATCCTGTCATATGATGGGTTCATTGGCAATAATTTTATACATAATATCTTATATATTTGTGTGTATCCACACAATTTGTATACACACTTTCAGTATTGGTTTTGCACAGCACTTAATTGATTCTGATCATATATGTGACAATGTAATGATACTGTGATGGTATTGCTAATTGTTACAGACATAATACACCTGAATATATTGCTGAAATATTATGTGTATAAAAAATTTAAAGAAACGTTAAGTGATATCCATGTTTGTGCTAAAGTAAAATGGAATCTGCTGTGGTTAGCGTTGGGATGGCCACACCTTTAGGCTGTCGTGTGGATCAAGTATGAATCGGGCAGAAACACGTTTGCGAGCAGGTTGCTGTGGAGAATTGGGCACACATTTGATGTTAATGTTCCAATTGACAGTAAAAGTATGGGCCTGTTCCTGGGGAGGGCTGAATTTATATCGCTCAGGATACCAACCAGTGGTGGACTTTTTCCACATGTAATCACTGTTTCACAAAATTGAGGACTATTTGACCAGCAGAGTTGTTTCAGTGTTTCAAGAAATTATTAGATGATTTATTTGATATTACGTTTAAGGACTACACTGAAGTTTCATATGAGAAGGTTGAACTTGTAATAGTAGGATAGTTTATGTGGTTTTATTATATATTCCCATTCACTGGCGTGTGAATTAGTAGATTTCTTCAGATTTACTGTTAATCAGACAGTAATCATTATTGTGTTCTTGTTTATGGAGATGCTTCATGTTGTGACAGTTTATCTGGGCAGGGACAAGGAGTACTAGGATCCATGGTATTATTCAATGTACACAACTTTTATAAAACCCAGACAAAGGTTCTTTCAGGTGTTATTGGTTTTTAGACTCTTTGCTCACCAAGGAATGATGCTTTGCAGTAGGATCTGTAATGCAAGAACACAGTAGATATGATACTGTGTATGAGTAACAGTTAACCTTTCAATGGCTGGGTTGGTATTTGCATTTTAGTGCATGGTTCATGAAAAAAATGAGAATTATTTGAACCGAAAAGCATAACATTATGAAATAAACGGCATTTTGTGGAAAATAACACAGATATTATTTAGCATGTCTAAAAATGTATGTCTCCTTGTTGAGCTGGTACACTAGACACATGTATGATGTAATAGCAACACATATTGCTGAATTCACCCACATGGGGAACGTACATTGTCCCAACAAATAAATACAAAATATTAATGCAGCAGATATCACGTATCACACTGCAGATACACCTGTCATCACAGCAGCAATGTTATGAAGTGAGTTTGTGTGTTTTAATGTATGATTGTCTTACTAGACAGACACACACAAACACACATGCACACACACTCATATATATATATATATATATATATGAATGACTGAAGAACTTTGTGTGCATCTGTGAGTTTAAATTATGTTCATAGAACAGATGGAAAATAAGTGCTTTTAGACATTACCATGTTGCTTTTATGAAATCACCATTCTGATGTGTTGAGAAGAAACTACAGTAAGAATGAACTCCCTGAAGAAGGCTTCAGTGGGTGCAAAAGTGTGTAGGATTGATTTGTATGTTTTTTAATGTACACAATATGGTGTACGTAAAGTTGGTTTTAATGAGTAGTGTCATATGACATGAATTTCTAGAGGTGTTTTTTCTCATGTGGTAAATGTAGGTTGTTTAAAAGTTAATGTTATGGGTCTTGATATGGCCATATTTGTTATTAAGATTGTCCCTGTCTGTACCATGAAGACACAAGGGGGAGGGGGTTAGCTCCACTTATTCTTAACCTTGGCACTCGATGGATGTGAGTGGTTATCTCATGGCACTGGATGATTTATTCCTGAGGGAAGAGCCACCAGTACCCATTCAGTAGCAGTTGGGTGGGCCCCGGAGCTGGTCTGCACAACTCTTATTCCAGCCAGAACCCAGAGTTCCTTGGCTGACCGTACTGTCATGTCACTATGCTGAGTGTGCTGTCTTAGGTCCTTTTATTAAAATGTATTTACCAATATTAGGAATCTCTGATGGTTCCTGATAATGGACGTTACATTCGACGGTCCTTGGATCTCATAGCTGAGTCACTATTGGACGTTCTGCACAGTGGACCAGGTTCTGATGCCAAGTCTCAAGCTGCAAAGTGTCTGGGACGAGTTGGATATGTTTTAGAGCAAGATTTCAAGAGGTTAGTGATTTTGTACGCTGTATGATGTGAGTGACTTCCTGCATCTTATTCTTCTTCTGTTGACTCTACAACCCTGGGTGGGTCTTGGTCTGTTCGACAATTCTATTCCACACTTGTCTATCCTCAATCTTCACCCTCCAGCCAGTAATTTTCATCCTCTTTAGATCTTCTTCCACCTGGTCCATCCACCTTAACCTGGGTCTCCCTACTGGTCGTTTTATATGGCTTCCATTCCTTTATTTTTCTAGTAGTTCTTGTGTTCTCCATTCTCATTACATGGGCTACCCATCTCAGTCTTTGTGATTTTATAAATTTTATTATATCCTCTTGTTTCATCCTCAGTGACTTGCTGTATAGTTTATTAAAATTTGTGAGCTCGTATGTTCAATAAATAAGGTGTCTCACCCTTCACCAGTTCTCATTTTGCTCATTGGTTAAGTTACAGTTCAGTACGTATGAATTGCCAGTGTGGTTGTCATTGTGGCCCCCCAGTATTTTCTATATTATTGTTCTGCAGTTTTCTTTATGCATGAAAATTTAAAACAAATTACAGCTTTTATTTACGATTTTTCCCTTTGCAGTTGGAACTGCCAGCACTCGAGATGTTTTGTATATTTTGGGTGTTTATCAAGAAGTGAAAGCCTTATTAGTTTTACAGAATGGTCTGATAAATTTCTGCTGTACATTGAGAAGTCACCATACAAATATATCTTCTGTCATATTGTCAAATTTTTTTGGATAACAACATGTATTTTGTAACTTCTGACAAACAGTACCATTATCAGAAGTTTTTATTTTTATTTACACCAACCCCTTATGTCAGATGTGATGCCGAGACTTGTGAGACTTCCCATAAAGTTGCAGCTGTGAATGTTATCAGGTATTTAGGGACAGATCAATTGAATTACTTGTATTTTTGCTACCTATATTTAAGTGTGTCATATTTTATTTACAGGTACATGGACTGGGTTTTCTCAAAATATGCTGTTGAGAGAAATGACGAAGTGAGGTTGCTTTTGATGAAGGCCATGGCAGAAACACTGAGGTTAGAGGGAGAGATGCCAAAGTTAAAGGACTTCTCAGCTGTGAGTTTTTTTTAAATAAGTTTGTACAATATGCAGTGTACAAGAAGTTATAAACAATGAAGGTTTTGGTGTTTGGTGTTATACCATGTATTTTGCTAGGTAGGTAGGTAGGTAGGTACCATTGTTTTGAAGGAATGTGATACCTACATCTTAAGGACAGAAGAGTCCTAGCAATTAAAAAAATATCACATACCAGAAGAGCATAGTTTTTGGTTACTGCTTTGTTTTCCTGCTGTGCACAGAAATGTCAATGTGGTTCTTAGTAGCAATTTAATGGTACTGTATCTCCATTTAGATAGTTGCTTCTGTGTAACTGGTTGTATATTAGCAACATTAGACTTGGTTAATGGTTGCAGGTTCTGATGGCTCAGCTGCAGACAGCATTAGAGAACACAGATCTGCCAGAACTGCTCATGGGAACAGTTGATGTCATTATTTTGCTGACAGAAATTTATCCTTCAACATTTACCAAACATTTCAGGGTAAGATAATTCTGTAATCTGGTCTTAGTCAGTCATTATTTTTTCAGCATAATACAATTTTCCATAGACATTTTCACTTAAACATGACATTTTGAGCTTTCTATGGCAGTGGACGTGGTGGTTTTACCTGTGAACTGTTCTGTGTGCCTGCCAGAGAAATCCAGTTAATGACAATGTGAACACTCATTGCACCTACTTCTTAGTTTGTTAGATGGCCAGAGTTTAGTTGATAAGACAGCAAATGTTCTCCAGCTTCCTCACTTGGTGGCAGAAATGGGAGTAGTATGTACGAGAAAGAATATAGTTAATGCCATTGTAGGGATTCTAGAACATGTTCTGAGCATGCTTGTTTAACAGTGACATTCAGCAGCCACATGCAGGTGGTACTTCATATCTTGGCCACATTGTTGATTTTATAACAGGTGTTTCGTTTGTGGCTTTGTTTGGTCTGCCCAGATGAATGTTGGGGAATCTCATGACAGGCCATGGTTGTGTTTTTCCTAACCATATCTACTCAGCATTCACAGTTGTGTTCATGTTTCATTTAGTGTTGTGTAATCTCTGAGCGTAACATGGTATATCATAATCTGGGATTTGATTCATGGCCATCTTGTATTTGTAAAGGAATTGACTAGCTTTGAGATCATGTTGGGACATGGGAGACATAGTCACTGTTCTTACATGCTGTTAGCAAGGTATGAAAGCTTTGAACACAGTAGTATCAGTTTGGAACATGTTAAACATTGGAAGGACATTAGTGACCTGATAGTAAGAATCGTATGGTTAGAAGACATTCAAGGTTCAAAGAATAAATTAATGATGGGGAGGGGGGGAAGTAAGTTATTGTATGTTTCCAGAGAGAAAAGAAGCTTGGTAGACAGAAGAAACAAGAAATGAACTGCAAATTAATTTTAACCTAATTTGAAGAAGTGTAATAAGAGCCAGAAAAAATATCTCCATGGAATTACATAGATTGTAAACATTATTCCTGAACTGTTTTCATTGTAGTATTATGCAATTCCTGGATGGCGCTTTACAGTTTTGATGTAATATTTTGTTTCTGATCTACCAATTGAAATTGTGCTTGGCAGTTTTGTTCAGAGGAAGAACCATGATAGCTGCTGTTCTGTTGGAGAAGAATTGAAAGTATGTGAACAGTGGTTGAAAAATATTTTGGTATATCTGGCATGCTCTGATTTTGCTATTATATTGAATTTAAAGGGCCCAGCAAATTAGATCAGTGGCAGAAAGTACTGCTGTTGGAATAGGAATGGCTAATAGGTTAACTTATGAACAGTATCCCAAAATCCCCTGATTATGTCAAAGAAATTTTGACAAAACATGTATATTCAGTAAAAATATTTTGTGGAAAGTTGTATTTGACTGTTTTATGTGTAACTGTGAACATACTTGATTCTGGGGAAGGCTTTTTTTGAACCAAAAGGTTTACCATTTCCACCAGACCTTATCCTGAGATTGATGAATCCAGTACACACTCAAATTGCCGGCAAACTGATGAAGTTTCTGTCCTGATTTTCATCTTCATGACCTGAAAAAAAACCATGGGAAACCTCAACCAGGAGATTTAATAAGCTGACCAGGTTTTTTAGTTACCCTTCCTGAACATACAGTGAATCCTTTTCACTTATTCATAGAGGCATACTGAGTAAGATGTATTGGACAACCAGACATTGTGCATAGATGAAAGTCTGTTAATTATTTGCCATAACAGGATACAGTGGATATTTTGGTGGGATGGCACATTGATGGGAGTCAGGCCATTACCGTGACACAATATGCATCATGCAGTCTGCAGAAGCTAACCCGTTATTGGGTGGCAGACCTCCAGTTCTCACTCACATTGTTGGGGCAGTTCCTTGAAGACATGGAAGCATACGGAGAGGATCTTGTGTTTCCAACTTCAGGGCGTTCATCCCCTGCTGATGATCCTCCTCCTACACCGGAAGACTGCATTTTACGAATTACTTCTCTGATAAGGTATGACTGGCTCCAGCTTTGATGTATTTGATTTGGTAATGATGACTACATTGATTACTGTATTTAATTGGAACAAAATCTTGTTTAGCTATTCATTTTCTAGTAAGGTTCTTAACATTTTGATTATTCATATGAATATTGGAAAGATTTGATATGGACTATATAACTGTTTAACTGTAATTATTATGGACCTTGGGCATGGAAGGGTTCTGGCAGAATTTATGAAATTAAGATGTACCTTGTTATTGTATCTGTTGTGTAAGAGGGTGGTTATTGTTGTGAAATTGTGTTTCTGATATCTGGTGTACAATATCTGAAGCAGGTATGATGGAATTTGTTGGTCGCAGACTCCAGTTGGTTTTCCTATACAAACAAAACAGCACAAGAAAATAGAGTTATTATCAGTTGTCCTCTACAACCATTATTTTTTACACTTCCTGGTTTGGAAAGCATAATGCTGAATTTTCAGTTCTTGTATTAATACATGTTCTTATTTCATTTTAGAGTGTTCAACACTGTTACAAAGAGTCTGGGGCAACATTTAAATCCAACAGTGTCACCGGCTGTTACCTGGACTTTCATAACAGATTGTTTTGCCAAGATGCTGCGTACTGTGGTCAAAGCTTTGGATATTTGTGTGGATGAGGATTTAATAGTTACAGGTATGCACTGATGCTTGGCAATTACATTTCTTTGCAGTGCAATATACTGTACAGGCGGACCCACGTATCCGCGGGTAATACGTTCCAAGACCTACCGTGGTTATGTGAAACCATGGATAATACCAAGCGCTACATATAATTTCATATAATGTGTTATTCGTGTAACACACATAAATCTGGTAAAGTTTAATTGATAATTTACACACAGTAAGACATTACCAACAGTAAATAAAGTGTACTGTACACTACATTATACATTTACAGTGTACTTTCTCTTGTACATATGAAAGTAAGGGATTCTGATGTTTTAGCCTAATCCACAGGAGTCGGTTGAGCAGTGAGAAAATACAGTACCTGTATTGTACAGTGTCATGTACAGTTTCAAGGGATGACAGAACAATAAAAATCATGCTTTTCCATCAAATCGCAGCATAAGCAATGAAAAAAATATCTTATTGTTACACGTTTTACAATGAAAATCATACGTACTTACGTACCTGTACATAACCTGTAATAAGAAAATATTATTTGTTAAAAAATATCCTATTGTGGGTATTCACTGACTTCTCCATTCTCCTTGTTGCTTTCTGAACACAAATACTGCGATAACACGGCAGCTAATTCGAACAGTAAGAACGCTAGAAGCAGAATGGTGGCACGTTTGTAGGGGAAACGTGGGTATGGGGACAATGGAAGATGAGTCAAGTACTGGCTGCGTTTGGGCTGCTGGATTTCACCATGTTATGGCCTGTTCTCACTTGGTGCCCATTTTGAAACTTATGAACCATTTATTTCTTCGATTTTTCAAATTTTTTTTCAGGCTGTGGTAAACTGCGGATAACAAACTGCGGATGCTGAATCCGCAGGTATGGGGGTCCACTTGTATTTGTTTTCTATCTTCTGCACTGTCGCTGTGTATGAAGTAAGAATGGCAGTTGAAATCTGTTAGAAATACTCAACTGTTGTATAGGGACATTGTACAGAGTGAAATTCATGAACTTAATTAAAAAATTTTTTTTTTCGCGTTTGCATGTTTTGTACTCGTAGTCCATTTTGCCAGTTTTATTTCTCCTACATATTGTTTTTCTTCATTTAGTACTGAAACAGGTTAAGTGCCCCCCCCCCCCCCCCCCACCCCTCCTTTTATTTTTTTTTTTTTTTCTTTTTTGTGTTTTT
>Ga0123354_10000577_pt1 | contig 37923 bp, 34 predicted proteins | sample TergutLab28metaG_2_FD_97872 | JGI IMG/M metagenome (GOLD analysis project Ga0123354, IMG submission 97872) | Labiotermes labralis P4 segment gut microbial communities from Petit-Saut dam, French Guiana - Lab288 P4 | ecosystem: Host-associated > Arthropoda: Insects > Digestive system > Gut ... | reverse complement strand
TTTTACAGGTACCGAGTAGGGAGTAAATAATTGCAGTACGTTTTGCAGCCTCATGGTTTCCACAGAACAAATAGTTCTTCCGACCCAAAGCCAATGGACGAACCCCGTTTTCGGCAAGATTATCACAACTTTTGGATAATCTTGCTGAGCGAGCGATAAGAAATGTGAAGGTCAAAACAAAAGTTTCCGGTCAGTTCCGTAACAAAGAGGGCAAGGGCGCTGACCGATATGCCAAAATTCGCTCGATTATTGATACGACTATCAAAAACGGACAAGATGTCTATGCTACTTTAATTGCTCTGGCTAAATGCCCAACTTAGGTACTTGAGTAATTACAAACTAAAAAAGTTGTAGTACACAAATCAGTATTCAAAAACTTCGACGATTCTCATTCCCAGAATTTTAGTAGCGGGTAGCTGCAAAATGGGTTAACTTAACAGTAGTTCATTTGTACTAACAGCAATGGCTGTTTTTTAAACATTCTGCAATCATTTTCTCTTCAACTTTAAACTTCTGAATAATTGCCTGAACGTACGCGCTTCCCTTTTATATACAACCCCGAAGCCTTGTGTTAAAGGAGATCGTGATTTATCATAGTATTGATTATTCGTGACGTTATAGAATTGCAACAACACATTTCCTCTCGGTGTCAACTTGTATTCTAAATTAAAGTCACCGGTGAAATTGTTAATCTGATCGGTGTTGTTGTGATAACCCAACGTGCCATTAATCGTCAACCGGTCATTAAATATCCGGGTAGAAACATTGACGTCCATATCTACATTCGAGAAATTGGAATCGTTGCTATGTAAGTCCGTTCCAATGGTCCAATTGTCTGCTAAAACGCCCGATAATAGATGATTCAATTGAGTTGTAATGGAAGCCGACGCCAACGATGTCCAGATGGAACCGTTACCCGCATTTGCAACGTTTGAGTTAATCGGCATGAAAGATCCGAATGCCAACAGATAAGCGATTTGTTTGATTTTAATATCGTCGGTGTAAATCAATCCGTCTAATTTTCGTTGAATTTCATCCGATTGGTTAGGCAATTCAATCTTGTATTTCAGTTGCATATTTTCCATTTTTCCGCTTGCGGTAAGCAGACAGTTCACCGGAATTTTCGAGGAGGTGAGCAGCGTTGCAAAGCTCGGATCAAGGCTTGTCAGATAAGCCCGGAGGCTGTATATCGCCGTCAAATCGAAAGTGGTGTTCATCGGGTCGCCCTGAAAGTTCAGTTTTCCTCCCGGTTGAATCGAAAAGGTTTTCGAAGTAATGTTCTTTAACGACAAAGTGCATTTGCCGTCATTGATGATATAATTTCCCAATAAACGAGGGATAGCGTCGGTTAAATTATAGGAAAGATCCAGCACTCCGCGACCGGTAACGATCGCCGCATCTTTAGTATCCGGATTGAATACCGCTCCAACGCTTAAGTTCGGATCAATGGAAAGCGTAATTTGCAATCGAATCGGAAGTAAAAAATCGGACGATTCGCTTGCTTTTTGTTTGTTGTTAGCTGCAATCGAATCTTGTTCATCTTTATTAACAAAAGTCAGCCAATTGTATCGTTCCGCTTCTAAAGCCGATTCCGGAAGATTCAGCATCACTTTGTTTGCTCTTCCATTGCTTAGATTCCCTTGTATTAGCCAGTTTTTATTTTGTGAAACGATATTTAACTTGCCATTCACACGGAGAAGACCGTAAAACAAACTGTCGGTTTGGTCACTGTTGTTCAGCGCTAAAAACTGATTAAAATCGAGCGTCAATTTTGGAGTCCAAGCTGAGAAGGATTTGTATCCAATGCTTCCGTTGATGTTTGTATATTGGTTGGCTTCGTCATATATTTTACAATCCCGAAAAACAATTTGCTCTTTTTCTAAAGCAATAGAATCGGTCATCCGGTATTTCGTGTTGAGCATCGGAATGCCGACTGTTGCGTGATTCAAATAAATCATCCCCGACAATGCAGGATCGTTAATCTTCCCGTTGGCTTTAATTTTTACGCCTAAATCCCCATCCAAGTTGAAACTTTCGGGCAAATATCCGTCCAGCCATTTCAACTGGATTCCGCGAATGTCGGCGGTTAGCGCAAGGGAATCTTTTTGGGGCAAAACATAACCGGATAGAGTGGATTGCGGCGCCCCCGGCGGAATCCACGTAGCTCGTAAAGCCAAGCCCTGTCGTTCGGAACTCCAAGCGCTCCTGATTTGTAAATTTCCTATCGGATTTTCGTCGAACACCATGCTGTCAATGGTGAAATTACGGGTAAGGACGAGTGGATTTGTCATCAAACGGGAAAGCGTAATATCGCCGGAAGCCGTTCCGGATAAAGGTATTTTGTTTTTCAAAGCAGATAAAATTGTTCCAATTTCAAACCGGTTAACGGTAACCTGAAGGGAATCGGTAGTATTATCCGATATTATACCATCCATTTTCAGATATTCCGATGTGGAATGTCGCAAAGCGAAATTACTGATTTCATAATAGTTGTCTTTTATGATAATGTTCGCCGGATTAATTTGGAAAGTTGTCCCGTTTAATGTGAGTGAACCGGGGGTTAAGGCAATGTTTACGTCCGGCTTACGATTGTCGGGATTGGGAATAAATCCAACGGAAGCTCCCATATTTCCTTCTAAATTGTATTGATCCGATTTATTTCTCAGGTTCAGTTGAATCCATAAATTATCTTGTACATTGGAAAAATTCGATTGTAGCCGGACGGTGTCCGATTGATTGAAGATGCAAAATGCGGTAACATTCAAATTCAGATTTTCGTTTTCTTTATTGTATTTACCGATAAAAAGCGCTGAGTCGGGAATATTCGCTTTCAGACCCAACAAATGCGCAATTGCGTTTGCTTCATGGATACCGACAACAAAATCAAAATTTTCATTGTCCGGCATTTTCTGATTGGTATTAGAATACTTGGAAGAAAATAAAACAGGAAATGCACGACCGAAAGAGCGGACAATACCATCATAGGTGAAATTCCCTTTCGCTCGAACGTTTAGCATGGGAGAGCGCACATTCAACTGTTTTTGTTTGTCGGCTCCGGCAAGATACGAAACGGTAATTGGCGAAGCGCTGAATTTCTCCGACGGGGTAGTCGTCCAATGGAAATTGTCGATGGTAACGGACGCAGTCATCAACTCCGGATCAAATCCTTTGATATCCGCATGAATGTTGCCGAACAGTTCAGAGTCCGGATATTCCGGCAAAAGCTTCAAAACGCCCGGATGAACGGCATCCAATTGGGCATAGAACTGTGCAAACGGATTTTTCTTGTTCAATCCGGCTTTCCCTTGAAACAATAAAGGTAAGTTCGGGTCTTTGCTGATTATATCAATTGAAACGCTATCGTTAGCATAAGCTGCATTTGCCGTAATATTCCGGTAGCTGTATCCCTTAAAGTCGAATTGACGAATTTCAGCATCTGCTTTCGCGTTGATTTTGTTCCCGCCGGCGATTGTTCCCTGTGTTGCCAATTGAAACGAAGTATTACCCAGAGTACTGTCGGACAATAAATTTTTCAAATTGAAAGCAGACGATTCCACTTTCAAATTAAAACGAGCATCCTTGGATGAAATGATATATCCTCCTGTTCCATTGACAGTCAAATTTCCTTGTTTACTTTTTGCAGTCAGCGCAGCTTGTAAGTCCGGCAGCGAACCGCTTATTTTCCCTGTGAAAGAAAGAATGTCCGAGCGCAAAGGAAGCTTGAACAGTTCCGGATCGAACGAACATTTTTCCACATTCAGTTCAAATGCAGAGGTTTCCCACGCATTGTAGTTGTTTATCCCGGCGCTTAACGTTAACTGAAGCTGTTTCCCGTATTCCAGCTCCAAATGCGGGATTGTAATCCCCGGCAGCGTTCCTTTCATCTCTCCCGAACCGATAATCTTGTCGGTATATTGAGTTAATTCAGGGTAAAAACAGGCGAAATCGCCCGGAAGCCATTCGCCGGAAGTGAAAAGTATCGAATATGTGGCGCCGGACAGAATTTCACTGAACGGTAAACCGGTATAATCAAAAGTCGCTTCTTGTATTTCGCCGTCCGAATGAGGGAGAGAAATGTGGAGCCGGTTAACCAACAGCCGGTTGTTTGCATTTTTGATTTGAAATTGCAGTTGTTTCACTATGAAACCGCTTTTTTCATCCAGCGAAAAGTTTTCAATCGAAGCGTTCCAATCTTCTAACTTATTGAAATGCAGTCCGGCGTCGAGTTGTAAATTACAAATATCAATATGATTGACGTCGAATCGGTTGGGCGCTTCAGCGGGTTCGGATAAAATATCGTAACGCAAACGTCCGTCCTTTAATAATAGATGATTAATAGCAAGTTTCAGGTCTGAACTCTCCGTTGTTTGCGTAGTGTCGGAAGCAAACGCATCCACTAAAAATTGAAAATTAAATGGAGCGTTTACGCTGTCTTTAGAGATATTCAAATCAAAACGGTCGAGTTCAACGGAATGAATCACAAATTGCTTGCGCAGTAGTTTGAAAAAATCGAAATGAGCGTCTAATTTTTCCGCATAAAGAAGCGTATCTTTTTTCAAATCGGCTACATATACTTCTTCTAACTGTAAACGGTTAAATGGACGGAAGCGAAGGTTGCCGATACTTATTTTGTTTTTGGTTTTTTTTATAATTTCTTGCAAAGCAAGTTCCTTTATCTTTTGTTGAACCGGTGGAAGTTCTAACAAAAGATAAAGGAGCAATACTAAAAGACACAGCAAAAGTATTGACCGTCGAACGATGCGAAAAGCTTTTTTTATTACAGCCTCCTTTTAAAACTTGGCATACAAAATTAAGATATTTCGCAAAGAAAACCAAATTAATATCCTTTTGCCGTCTGTGCCGCCTGTAAACTTGGATTCCTATCGACTGCCACTTGCGGATAAGGCAATTTAACAAAATTGGATTGCCAAGTTCTTGTCTGTACTAACGAATTGGTCGGATCATAAATAGAAGTCATCACTTGAGAGGCGATGTTCCAACGCCGGATATCAAAATACCGCGAGCCTTCTTCTCCTAATTCAATGAGTCGTTCATTTCTGATTAATTGTCTCAAAGCGTCTTGCGAGCCGTAAGTCGTTTTATCCACCGGAGGCATAGATACCCGGTCTCTGATTTGATTCAAAGCGTCATAGACTGTTTGGTCGGGACCGCCCAGTTCATTTTTTGCTTCAGCATAAGTGAGTAATACTTCTGCATATCTCAACAATGGGAAACTCTGTCCGCCAAGATACTCGGGCAAAGATGCATATGCGGGATCAACCAATTTCCGGTAATTATATCCGGTTTGCGAATTATTGGGACCGCCCTTGCTCCATGTAAAAGAATAAGCGTCTTGATAAGCATTCCATTCATTTCCGGTAAAGAGAATAGATGCGTAAAGTCGCGGATCCCTGTTTTTAAAATCATTAAAATAGGCGGGATCCGGCGTATTCGGATAATTGTATAAAGTGGCGCGTGTAGCATTATCCAGCGGAACATGCGTAGAACCATCCCTGTTCCAATAAGCGTCCACCATCGATTGTGTCGGCGTTAATGAACTCCATCCGTTTAATTCCGAAGGTAAATGTACGGTATTCAATCCACTCGTAAAATTTTGGTAGTATTGATATTGAGGCATGGTCGTGTACATAGTTACAAATATCAATTCCGGATTGGACGATTCATTACTTTTATAATATTGCTCCTGATAACTTCTGAGACCCAAATAAAAATTAATGCTATCCTGATCATTGCTGAAAGTTACAAATTTTGAATAGTCATCCAATACGTCTGTTGCGCTTAGCGAAGAAAGTTTGAATAAGGAATATTTGCCTAAATTCATTACTGCCTGCGCATCTTTAGCTGCATCGGCGTAGTTGCCGTAAATAAGTTCGATGCGGGCTTTCAACGCCAAAGCAGCGCCTTGCGATGCACGCGATACATCGACAGGCGTTGCGGGAAGCGCTTGTGCCGCAGCATCTAATTCATTTAATACAAAAGTAATGATATCACTCTCCTTCGTAGGCGTTAATTGATTATTCAATAAATCGGAAGTGCTGGATGTGGTAACCAACGGCACATCTCCAAACTGGTACGCCATTAAAAAGTATTTGAAAGCTCTTAAAAACCGGACTTCTCCAATATAGGCTTGCTTTGCAGCATCGTCCATTTGTACATTATCGATATTGTCGAGGAACAAATTGCAAAGGTTAATTGTGCTATAACTATATCCCGTACTGTAATCGCCATTTGCATTATTATCTATACCATTCACAGTTGCTGCCGATATATTTCCCGCCGCAATATAAGTGGCTGCACTTTCCCAAGGATACTGTGCGTATGTGATATCCGCAGCGCCATCGAAATACCAGTAGTCGTAAGCCATTTCTTGCGATATTTGATAACAGGCGTTTAAGCCTAATTGCGCATCGTTTTCCGTTTTCCAAAAGGTTGGTGTTGAAATTTGGTTGGGGGGATATTGATTCAATTGGTCATTACATCCTGCCAAGCCAACGAATAAAACAATATATAAAAATATTAACTTCTTCATATACAAATAATTTTAAAATGATTATAAATTAAGATTCAAACCGAATGATATTGTCCGGACGGATGGATAATAATTACCTCTGGAAGTAGGCGCTTCCGGATCGAAATTCAACCGGTTATCTGATTTAATGGTAAACGCATTATTGGATGAAACGAAAAGCCTCAACGTCTCGATATGCCATTTCATTGTTAAATCCTTCGGAATGGTATAACCCAACGTCATCGTTTTAATCCTGAAATACGAAGCATTGAATAGCCAAAAACTGGATGCGATACTTGCCTGAGGATCATCCGCAGTGAACAACAATCGGGGATAAGGTGCATTGGGATTTGGATTTTGCGCCGTCCACCCGTTCAATACATACGTAGGCACATTTGCTCCATTGAAAAACGCTTGCGATGCTTCACCGTTGAGATATACTTTTACGTTAGCAACGCCTTGCCCCTGCACTGCCAAATCGAATCCCCGATAGCCTAAATTAATACCCAAACCATAGTTGAAATAAGGCACATCGTTACCAACAACGGTGCGGTCATTCCCATCAATCTTACCGTCTCCATTGGTGTCGGCATATTTGATACTTCCGGGCCATACCGCCGTTGGTTGAGTAGCAGCCGAAGCTATTTCTGCTGCATCGGTGAATAAACCTTGCGATTGATACATATAGAAAGAACCGATAGAAGAACCAACTTGATAGACGTAGTTACCGTTTAACATGTCATTTTGCCCATGCATATCCAGAATTTTATTCCATATTTTGGTTAAATTACCGTAAATGCTATAGTTGAATTTATTGATGCTGTTTCTGTAAGAAAGATTCAACTCAATTCCTTTGTTGGAGACTTTCGCCGCATTGTCCGGCATTGTTTGGAATCCGGTTTCCAACGGTACGGGAATACTCAATAAAATATTTTCCGTAGTTTTATTATAAGCGTCTATTTGCATGGAAAACCGGTTCGAAAATAAATCGGCGTCAATTCCGACATTCGACATTACCACCGTTTCCCACGTCATATTCGGATTGTTCAATGCGTTAGGGACGACTCCGTTGGCGATATTGTTACTTAAAACGCCTGTTGGTTGCGGTTTTAAAGTAGTGTAGTTATAATAGCCCACATTATCCACATTTCCTAACTTTCCCCACGATGCGCGGAGCTTTAAGTTATTCACCCATGTTGCATCTTTCATAAATGATTCTTCGGAAATACGCCATCCTCCCGATACGGAAGGGAAGTATCCCCATCGATGTCCGGGCAAGAACTGAGAAGAGGCGTCCGCGCGTGCATTTACTTCCAATAAGTATCGGTCTTTCAACGAATAATTGAACCTGCCGAAATAAGAGATAAAGGTTCGTTGCTCCTGAGTGCCATTGTTGGTCAGGTTTGCATCTACTGAGCCGGCATCGATTACGCTCAAACCGTTGCTCGGATAATTATCGCGATAAGCGCTGAGAGAAGCATCCTGGTCATCTTCATACGAAGTTCCTATCATGATTTTTCCAAAATGATTATCTATTTTCTTTTCATACGAACCGTATAATTGACTTAAAAAAGTCGAAACAGTTGTCCATTTGCTTGTGAGTGAACTTGGTTGTCCGGTACCGCTAATCGGTTGTCCGGTGAAGAAATTGGTAACCGGATCAATGTTATTCAAGAAAGTATTTGTCTTTCCCTCAACCGTATTATAGGACAGCGAACCCATGAAATTCAGTCCTTTCATCGGCGTTAAATTACCCATCAAATTACCCAAAACCCGATTGGTATAAGAATTATTCCATCCTCCATCTTCCATGAGCCGGACGGGATTGTTCCATGCATGAGTAGCATCGATTTGTCCGGCGGTAATAGAGCCCCAATCGCCATTGCTTTGCCTGTTAACCGTTAGCGGAAGCATACGGTTAACGTTGAGAAAACTTACCGTTCCCATATCATCGGTAAGCGCATCTCTGACAAAAGACAAATTGGCTGATATTTTGAATATATTCGCTATTTGTGATGATATATTGGAACGAAAAGAATAGCGTTTAAGATCTTTCTCCGGCAGCAAAGAGCCTTGATCCATATAATCGGCTGACAAATAATATTGCGTTTTCCCACCGCCTGAAATGGAAAGTTGATAATCGCTCAACGGCGCACTGGGATGCAGAATCAGATTATACCAATTATTGTTCGGATACAAGTCCGGATTGGAGCCATTGGCTATCGTAGCCAATTGATCATCGGTGAACATCGGCGACTTACCGGCATTTGTCATCGCTTCGTTGGCTAAGTTGGCATATTGTATGGAATTTACGTAAGAAGGTAAATAGATTGCTTTTTGGGTGCCGTAATACGCATTGAATGAAATGTTGGTTTTATTGTTTGCCTCGCCGCTTTTAGTGGTTACTAAAATAACACCGTAAGCCGCCCTGGAACCATAAATAGCGGCAGAAGAAGCATCTTTCAATACCGAAATACTGGCAACATCAGTCGATGGAATACGAGCAAAATCATCTGCCGATACCGGCACGCCATCCACCACATACAAAGGCGCAGAGGTTCCCAGATTGCCTCGCCCGCGAATATTTATCGTACCAATATCACTTCCTACATCACCCGGACGGGAAATAATAGTCATCCCCGGCACAGCCCCTTGCAAAGCATTGGTTAGCGATGTTGCCGGTTTGTCTAAGGTGTTTGCCATTTTTACCGTTGAAACAGCCCCTGTCAGATTCACTCTTTTTTCAGAGCCATAGCCCACGACAACTACCTCGTTCAGGTTCGTGAGATTTTCACTCATGGTCACATCTAAAACGTTTTGATTGCCGGCTGCAATTTCCCTGTTTTGCATTCCGATAAAAGAGAATAGCAGCACTGCATTGGAAGGCGCTTGAATCGTGTAATTGCCATCGACATCGGTCACGGTTCCAATAGTAGTTCCTTTGATTACGACCGACACTCCGGGCAACGATTCTCCTTTTTCATCCGTCACTTTGCCGGAAATATTCTTTGCGCCGTTTGGTTGAGCTGCACCGGCTTGCGCCGCATTGGTTTGATTCGTTGCTTTTGAAATAACAATATGATTATTATGGATTTCATAATAAACATTTTGTCCTTGCAAGATAATGTTTAACGCTTCATTAACCGGCTTGGAATCAACAGTAACCGAAATAATTTTTTGCATGTCAACATCATTCGTGTTGATCCAATAATCCAAGCCGCTTTGAGCTTTGAGCGATTCTAAAGCTGTTTTTACTGTTACATTGGTTAGAGAAAGCGACACGCGCTGTTGCTGTCCAAAAGTAGCAGTAGCAATGCTTAGCGTTAATAAAAATAATAAAAATTTAATTTTTCTCATAGAATATACATATTATGTTTTACAATTAGGAGTTTCTCTGTTAATATACTGTTATTTTGTTTCCTTTTTTAATATAATGAAAATCGTTGTTCGCCGTTATAATATCAAAAATTTCTTCAATGGATTGCGCATATCTGAAATTACCGTAGAAATGCAGGTTGTTTAATTCCGGTCGTTTCACGTCAATGGTAACATTAAATTCCCGTTCTAACTGACAAATGATTTCTCCAAACAATTCTTCGTCAAATACGATTTGACCTTGCGTCCATTTCATGGATAGTTCCCCGTTTACTTCTTTGACCTCAACATTATGATTTGTTTTATCAATAACTGCACGCTGATTTGGCGCGAGCGTTAGCGTTTGATTCGGTTGATAAGCGGTCGTTATATGGACAGAACCTCGTAATAAAGTTACATTCAATTGCTTATCTTCAGTATATGCCTCTACGTCAAATTTAGTGCCTAAAACTTTTACCGATAACTGTTCTGTATTAACAACAAATGGCAGAGCGGGGTTTTTGGTCACATCAAAATACGCTTCCCCTTCCAAAAACAATTGACGGTTCGCTTTCCCGAAATTCTGAGCATAGCGTAATGTACTTCCTGCATTTAGCCATACAACGCTCTTGTCGGGTAATTCCATCCGCATTTTTGCTCCATAAGGAACATAGAGGGTATATTGATTATTGTCGGATTTTTGCTTCCAATTATTTAAAAAGTAAAAACTCAAAGCGCCTAAAGAAAAAATCAGTAATCCGATTGCTGCAGCCCAACGGATAGCGATAGAAAAGCTTGCCGGCTTCTTCTTATGATTAAGAAAAACCCATTTCTTAAACCGTTGATAAGCCGATAGGCTGTCAAAAGAGTAATCCGAATAAATACTCGTTTTCCAAATATCTTGTATTTCATTGAAATACGATTTATTTGCGTCGGATGCATTTATCCATTTCAATAATTCGGATAATTCCGGCTCTGAAAGCTGATGATTTAAATAATCCAGAATTAAATCATCCATAGAATCTTTATCGGACGAAAGAATATTCATAAAATGATTGTTACTTATAGAGAAGACAAAATTAATGAAAGTTAAGGTAGTGTAAAAAAGTTAAATTTTAGATTCGTCTTGAATTATTAACTTTTCGGAGCGAAAAAGGAACGGTTAAAGACAGGAAAGATTTTCTTTAAGTTCCTTTCTCAGAAAAGCAAGAGCGTTTTTTATATGATACCGCACCGTATTGACCGATATTCCAATTTTCTTTGCAATGGCTTCGTGAGGCAGTTGTTCAATCCGGCTAAGATTAAATACAGCGCGACATTCGGGCGGAAGTTGGTTAATGCAAGCGATGATCTTTTCTTCCAACTCTTTTTCTATCAGTAAACCTAATGGCGAAGAATCTGAAGATGCCAATAAGGTAACCACCGATTCTTCCGACAACGGGACGGTTTGTGTGGTATAAGCTTGTTGCAAATAGTTGAGGCTTCGATGACGAATGGCAGTGAAAAGGTAAGAGCGAAGCGACGAACGAATATTCAGGGTAGAGCGCTGTTCCCATAAGGAAGCAAACAACTCCCCCGCCAAGTTCTCCGCAACAAAGGAATCTCCAACATATAGCAGCGCAACACGACATAATGAGTTGTAATAAGTCTCAAAAAGATACCGGTAAGCGCTCTCTTCCCCCGCAGCAAGTTGTAGAATAAGAGATTTTTCTCGCTCGTTTATCATAGCTTTGTAATGTTAAAATGGAAAAATTATCCTTAGTTACAATCTTGTAAACTACCTAATATATCAAAGTTTATATGAAATTTATAGAATTTCACTCCATAAAAGTATATAATTTGGTTGTCTTTTCCAAATATTTTGTAGTTTTTATTTTACATGGGCGTGGAGGTGAGACTCATTCATGCTAAAGAAGCAGGACCTGCTTTTCGTAAAGATTTCGACAAATATCCCGTATTGTCACAGGGTTTGGAACGCGTATTGTGTCCTCGCGTACATTTCAAACTTATGATTTTTGATTTGGAAAGCGCTATTGCCCAATTCGACGAAGTCTGGATAGGAAAGTTTTGTAGAAAATGCGGACGAAAAGCATATTGTGGAGACAGGATTAAATAAAGACCTTTTACTCTTTACAACAACTAATTTCAATTCAAAAGTATGAGAAAGCAGTATTTATGCCTTTCAATATTACTATACAATCTCTCTTTTTGCTCGTTCAATAAAAAGCTATACCTTTGTTATACAATATAAAGAAAATATGAGATAAAATAATGAAATAATAACATATTAATAAAAGGCGTTAACTTTTGTTCTTTCTATTGAAACTTCGACACTTCAAAAGGAAAACAAGAACAAGAAAAGTCAACGCCCACGGTAATACGTGGGCTTTTTCTTGTTTGTTTTTCAGGTAGTCGAAGACCTCAATAGAAAACAGGAAGCCCACGTTTTTTATTATCAAGATTTAGCTTTTATGAAAAATATGCATATACATATAGGTCCTATCATAAAACAAAAAGTAAAGGAAAGTTCTCTGACGGTTAAAGAATTTGCCGACAGGATAAATTGTGAAAGAACCACTGTTTATAATATCTTTAAGCAGAAAAGTATTGATATAGAAAAGCTAATGAAAATATCAGAAGCCTTGAACTATGATTTTATAACCGAAGTTTACTTAAAACAAAACGGAAAAATAACTCTGCCTGCCAAAACCATTTTTATTGCTGTTGAAGTAGATTCAGACTCCCTTAAACAATTAACCTTACCGGACGATTTTATTCAGTTAATAAAAAAGTAAAAAACTGTTTAACTTTTCCACGAATGTGTGAATAATATCCACGCTAAAAGTTAAAAAAAGACACTAATTTAAAATAATTTTGTATTGGTTTTAATAATTTAAATGTCAATAATAATCCGGAATTATAAAAACAATAATACGAATGAACTCAACTATTTCAAACATATTCAATCGAATAGCCCTTATCATTTTGTTGGGACTTGTGGCTTTTCAAATAAGCTGTCAAAAAGAAGGAGAAAAAATTCTTGATTCTTCGAATGAAGGTTCTATGAATGGGAATACCATGAAATTATCTCCTACCATGACAGCAACCCTGAATAACGGTGTCCTTACTATCACTACAAGCAAGGGTTCAGAGGCAATGCCGGATTACGATGTTCAGCCCCGTCCTTGGAATAATATTCTTAACAGTATTTCTTCAGTAGTGATTGAGAAACCTATATCATCTATTGGAAAATATGCTTTCGACAACTGTACTTACCTAACTTCTATTACAATACCCAATTCAGTAACTTCTATTGGAGACTTTGCTTTTTCTTACTGTGAGAATCTTACATCCATTACGATACCCAATTTAGTAACTTCCATTGGGGAAGCTGCTTTTACTAATTGTGAAAAACTCTTATCCATTACGATACCTAATTCGGTATCCTTAATTGGAGATGATGCTTTCTACTATTGTACCAACCTTACGGCGATTAATGTCGATGCGGATAATCCGGCTTACTCTTCCGATGCCGGTGTATTTTATGACAAAAATAAGACGACAATTATTTTATACCCTCAAATGAAAAGTAATAATACGTATAATATTCCTGGTACAGTGATAACAATCGAAAAATATGCTTTTTTAGGATGCAAGAAACTTACTTCAATTACAATACCCAATTCGGTAATATCCATTGGAGAAAATGCTTTTGGGGATTGCGAAAACCTTTCATCATTGGTAATTCCCGCTTCTGTAGAAAAAATTGAAACTTATGCGTTCTACAATTGCTTGGGATTGAAGGATGTTAGCGTCTATTGGACAACTCCTTTGTCTGTTCCTGAATTTATTTTTCCTTATGTTAATACATCAGCGGCAAAATTATATGTACCAGCTGGCACAAAAGCACGCTATCAAGCCGCCAATGTGTGGAAGAATTTTGGAACAATTATAGAACAATAACTGAATAAAAAATATAAAATTATGAACATTAACACTTTTTTCAAATTCAATAGGATAGCCATTTTTATTTTTATAGGGTTTATTACTCTGCAAATAAGCTGTCAAAAAGAAGAGAAAAACATAGAGATTCTCGATACTCTTAACGGAACTGTATGGGGATATACCAGTTATCTTAATGCAACGGATACGCTATATAACCACACTCTTGTTTTCACGGAAAGTACTTTTACATGGACAGTGAAAGATTATTATTATTCAGAAACGAATATCTCCAAAGGGACTTATACTTACAGCTATCCCAATGTTAAATTATTATTTTCTGATGGGTCATACAATGATGCAGTAATCTCAGGGAATAAGATGTCTATAGATGGAAATGAAGGTATGGATTTTACGAAACAATAAAAAATGAAATAAATATGAAGCAGTTATATAATTTTATATTAAGCGTATTATTGCTATGCTTTACTTTCAGTCATACGGTTTTTGCACAAGATCTTTCACAAATCGACCAGTCACATTATTGGACATTCACTTATAAAGTCGTAACGACTAAAGGGCATAGGTTCTCTGATGATTGCCAAGAGTTTTCACATTGTTTAACAAAGGAAACATGTGAAAGTGAAAGACTAAAATTATCAAAGAAATCTACATATAATGATTTTCTTGATGAAACTATGTATTATGTTATTTGTAGTGAATGTGTAGAACACGGCGCTCCTAATCCTAACTCACCAGAAACCGAAGTTACAACATCAACATCTCAAAATCAAAATTCAAAAACAGAAGAGGTCATGAAAGGAGTCGCAGTAATTGCTGGATCGATCAGTAATGGCTTTGATGATACAGCTGAAGATAGATACAATAGTTCTGAAGAACAGACGAAGAGAGAAGCACAAACAAATGCGAGCATTCAGAATGTTTCAAAAACAAGAACATCCCAGATACATAATAATGATTGGAAGCAGAAAAAAAGCGATACTAATACGAGTATTCAGAGTGTTTCAAAAACGGCGTTCATTACAAATACAAGAAAAAAGGATAAGGACAATGGAGATGATGAATTAGAAAAATTACGCGCAAAAAGAATAGCTCTCGATAACGAAGTAGAGATAGAAAAAGAGAAGTATAAATAACTGAAGCTAAAAAATAGAAAGTAGATATAATTGTAAAACTGCATTAAACTATAAAAAAGATATGAAAAAGGTATTTATTATTTTGCTTTTTGTTAGTTCGGGTATGTTTTTACCCGTTTTTGGTCAATCTCCTGATAGACAAGACGAAATAGATTTTCACAAGGAGAAAGCTGATTCTTTTTTTGACGAAGAAAGATATGGTGAAGCGCAAGCAGAATATTTGGAGGTGTTGGCTATAGAGCCAAATAATCCTGATGTATTTTATCAATTATGTTTATGTGGGGTAGGTCTTAACAAAATAGAGAATGCTGAATATTGGTTTAATCGATATAAAAAATCAAATCCTAATAATAAATCGGATATAAGCATATTGCAAAATGAAATAAAAAAATTCAAGGATAGCGGAAAAATAAAATGGCGTAATCAACCTTTGGTAAAGCATGCCTGTTATTTTGATTTTAAATATGCAAATGCTTATGCACCCTTTGACGTAGGTAGTCATGAATATTTTTACTATCAGCATACAATGACTTTAGGGATAGGTATTAATTTTATCAACAACCATTCTTGGTCATTTGTTCTTGACGCTGGTGCGTATTATATTCCAAATGCAGAATTTGTCTCTCAAGAAGATTACAAATGGAGTTTTCGTGTGGGCACTGGACTCAGGTATATTCATAAGTATCCTTTGTTTACTATGAACAAACTTTGTTTTAGATTTACCGGTTATGGTGGAACCGGTGTCGAATATTTAGCTGAAGGTGGAAGTCCTTTTGGCGGATACGATGGAAGTAGTGGAGACGGAAGTATTTCGGATTTTGCAAATTCTTTTCCTTATGAGTTATCATTGGGATTTTTAATAACAAGTAGAGATATTCCCAGAGGCATCCGGATAGAAGCCTTTTACCAGGGACATTGGCAGTCTTCATCATCAGATGCTTCTGTAATATACAAGCCTTATTTTGGTGTAACAGTTGCTTTTCATTTAGGGATTAATTTAAAAAACTAATAACCATGAGGAAGATTTCTTTTATAATAATTATGATTTGCATTGTACTTTTTAGTGTACATGGACAAGATAGAGCTTCTGAAATTAGAGTTGAGAAAGTAAAAATCGCTCTATCTGAATTTATCCTATCAATGCCTTCTGATATAAAAACAGCATATTATGGTATTGAAAATTTGGGAGAACAAAATATTACTCAATATATTAATGAAAATTATTCGACGTTGATACGAGCAAGAGATTTAGCAGATAGGGGTACAAAAGCAAATACTATGGAAGAGAAGCTGATGTACGCAAGGTCAAGTTTAGAGGAAATGCCGAAGGATTTTAAATCACTACGTATCTCAAAAGAGCAAGATTTGGAAAGATTTTCAAAATTATCTATTGAGTCAAAGCAAGAGGAAATAAAAAAATTACAACAGGATAATAGCCGTCAAGAAAATAATATTAAGGATATGTCTCAAAATCTAAATGAATATTTAAATGAATTAAAATCAAAATACAATGATGATATTTCAATAAATGCTCTAAATGTCCTTATGAATAATGTCGAGGCAAACAAAAAACAAGCAGAACAAGCATTAGTTGAAAAGAAAGCATATTTAGAACAAGAAAAAGAGATTTTATCAAAACAATGTCCACAGTGTGCGATAAACAATTAATTATAATAAAGATAACAAGACATGAATAAATTTAAATTACTATTATTGATAGAAGCGCTATTCTTTTTTAATGTAATTGCTCAAAATAGTGAAAAAGACATAGATGAGCTTGAAATGGAAGTTTCCCGATTGAAAAACTGCAACCAATTCCATTCTGATCATAAAGACATTATTATAAATTCTAAGACTGGAAGAAAACAAGCTACCACTGAAATTAATTTTAATGCTGATTTCTTGAAATTTTGTCAGGGTTATGATAAGATAATTGTGAACCAAGATAGACTTAATGTTGAAAAATATCCTAACACAGTGCCAAGTAATCACATCATTTACTCAACTGGACAACAAAATAATAAAACCGAAATTACAATGTATTATGAAACGGTATCGAAACGCCCTAAAGTTCCTCCTCTTCCCAAACGTTCTCAAGTTGATAATGAAATGAAAGAGTATATATCACAGCTTGAAAAGATAAGAAATACAAAAAAATTATATCAAGATTTAGCAAATGTATTGCAACATCAAATTGATTACAATTTAGTGGAAGCCGCAGATAATGCAGGGGATTTATTACTAAAGCATGTCTCCATTCCACAAGGCGATGTTTTGAAAGAAAAAGCAATAGAAGAGCTTAAAAAAACCGAAGACATTGAAAATGAAAAACCAATAAAAAATGAAGTGGCAGACATCGTTAATTCTGTTATTGATGGATCTGAAAAAATAATAGAATTATTACCTGGCGGAGATGTGATAAGCAATCATTATCTATGGAAACTCTTTAAATCAACCCCGGAAGCAGGAAAAGGATTAGGTCATTTAGCTGCCTCAGTAAATATTTATTTCAGAAAAAGTGAGTATAATGACAAAATACAAGAGTTAACCAACATAGAACAGCAGTTAGTAAACGCTATTGAGGAAAAAGGAATGGAGAAATAGCGCTTTTTCTGGACAAAACCTTGTTTTTTGTGAGTCGAAACAATTCTTTTCTTTACTTTTGCCTGATGATTTAATTTGTGTGAGTATAATCGTACGAAGAAAGCAAGTTGAAAATTCGTAAAGGAGATGCTGACAGCTCAGAATAGAGGCAAATTTATCAAAATGTTTTTATGAATAAATTTAATGGAGTAAGAGGTTATAAATTAATACCATATAGAACCATTGCTGTAGATACAATTAACCGTAGGTTGCGCTACACTTCACCTCCGGTTAAGCATCGAGGGATAATCGCTCAAATTTTTTATTAAGTATTTTACTTTTATTCGGGAAAAATTGTATTTTTGCAATTCATTTTTTATGCAAATTCAAAAAATGTGTACCGTTGATTTCACAAAAGAATGGATTGATAAAATAAATATTTTGCAACAATGGATAAAACAGAAGCTTTAATTATTGCGCAAAAATATGCCGAAATAACAATGATGAAGCGTATCTTTCTTTTATTTTTTGCCGGTATATTTTCTTTTTCCATGATTGCACAGCCGGCTCCTAAGCGTGAATTTCGCGGTGCATGGATTCATGTCATTGGTCAGAACCAATATCGGAATATGACCGTCAAAGAAATGAAGCAATATTTTATCAATCTGCTCGACAGCCTTCAAGCCGATCATATCAATGCTATCATTTTTCAAGTTCGTCCGGCTGCCGATGCTTTTTATCCTTCGGATTACGAGCCTTGGAGCCGCTATTTGACCGGAACGCAAGGGAAAGCGCCCGAAGGTGATTTCGACCCGATGGCGTTTGTCATCCAAGAAGCGCATAAACGAATGATGGAATTTCATGCATGGCTGAATCCGTATCGAGTGACAGCTTCAGACAATGATGTTTTATGCGATACGCATTTGTATTACCGGCATCCGGAGCGATTTATAAAATACGGCAAACAACTGTTTTTCGACCCGGGCTTGCCCGAAAACCGGAAGTGGATTTGCATGGTAGTGAAAGATATCGTAAGCCGTTACGATGTGGATGCAATTCACATGGATGATTATTTCTACCCCTACCCTATTGCCGGAGAAAAATTTAATGATGATAACAGTTTTAGAATATATGCTCCGCAACAAGGGTTTACCTCGAATCAAATCAACGATTGGCGGCGGAATAATGTAAGTTTATTAATAGAGCAAATAAAACAAACGATTATTTTAGCTAAGCCGTGGGTGCGATTCGGAATCAGTCCGTTCGGTATTTACCGGAACAAAAAAAACACGCCCGACGGCTCAGGAAGCAATACGAATGGTTTACAGAATTACGACGACTTGTATGCCGATGTTTTACTTTGGATGAAAAAAGGTTGGATCGATTATTGTATCCCGCAAATTTATTGGGAAATAGGACATCCGGCTGCCGATTACGAAACTTTAATCCATTGGTGGAGCAATCAGCGGAGTAAAAACTGCCAACTCTACATCGGACAGGATATTGACCGCACCATGCAAACTGCCGACTTGCAATTTCCGGAGATGAATCAGTTGCCTCGAAAAATGCAGTTGGAACGAACGCTTCCCGGAATAGATGGAAACTGCTGGTGGTATGCTTACACTTTGGTCAGAAACACCGGCGGAATTGCCGACAGTCTGCGAAATCACTATCAAGCTTATCCTGCATTAATTCCGGCATATACGCATCTGCATAAAAAAACTCCGAACGACGTGAAATCGTTAAAAGCCGAATGGACGCCCAATGGTTATCTTTTGCAGTGGAAACAAAACGGCGACCCTCAAAATCCGGAAAAAGCGCAATATTATGTTATTTACCGTTTCAAAGAGGGAGAAAAAACAAAATTGGACGACCCATCGAAAATAGTTACTCTGACAAACAAGACATCACTCCTCTTGCCCTACCTAAAAGGGACGTTGAAATATAAATATGTAGTCACTTCCGTCGATCGTTTCCACAACGAAACCAAAAAAGGAAAATCAAAGAAAGTGAAGCTGTAACGCTCAATTATTACCTACTTTAGTAATATGTAAAAAATACATTGGTAGCTTTGTCCCATTAGGGATATAATATTGGTGGAAAGTAAAAAACCAATGCATCGCCGAGCATAGAAGATTTAGGAAATAATAACAAGTTTTGATACACTCAGGCTCGGCGTAACGGGACGCCATAGCCGTCAAAGAATTATATTTTTCGTATCAATGATATCAATCAATTGACAAATTCAAAATTAAATACATCATTATTGAAAAGAAAAAACAAATTAATTACAAAAAAATCCTATATATTCTTTGAAAAATTAAAAAATTGTAAATAATTTTGCCAACAAAATAAGCTAAATTATGAAAAGTATAGATAAACCTTATAAGAGTTTGCTAATCCTTGTATTAACATTTATTTCGTTTTCCTGCACAAAACAAGCGGCGACGAAAGATATTTTAGTTCGGGCGCAAAGTATTGTCGAACAACAACCGGATAGCGCCTTGCGAATGCTTCAATCGGTTCTTTTCCCTGAAAATTTTGACAAAAGCCGGTTTAACAAATATTATCTACTTTTATTGCAAGCTAAAGACAAGGACTACAAAGATATCACTTCCGACACCGTGATTTTTACAGTGAAAGATTATTATCTGCAAGTGAAAGATTATCCGAATGCTGCAATGGCAGCTTATTATTGCGGACGTTTATGGCATGAACGCAATAACATGAGCGAAGCTGTGAAGGCTTACACGGAAGCGGAAACTCTTGCCGACAAAACTGATAATGATAATTTGAAAGGGCTGATACAGTCCAATTTAGGCATTCTTCACATGGAACATTCTTCGTATGAAACCGCAATTGAATTGCTTAAGAATGCGGTTGTATGGTATGATAAAGCAAAAAATTACCGGAATGAAATAAGTTCCCTCAAAACGATAGGAGATTGCTTGGGGTTGAGCAAACAGACTGATAGCGCTTTTTACTATTATAATCAGAGTCTAAAACTTGCTGTTTTACACAATATGTCCAAACAACAATCAGAAGTAATAAACAATAAAGCAGTGATATACCAAGAACAAGGGAATTATGATCAAGCCAAAAAGCTGTTCCATGAAGCGCTTGCTCTTACCAACGATAGTTTAGAACAAGCAAGAACATTATTAAATATAGCTCAAGTATATGAACTTGAAAATAAGATGGATTCCGTAAACTCTTATCTTAAAATGGCTTTGGCATTCCATATCAGCAATCCTTGGCTAATGCGTTCTTCCTACAAGTTAAGCTCTGAAATTGAAGAAAAAGGTAATCGGTATCAGGATGCCCTAAATGATTATAAAGAATATTATAAATATACGGAGAAAGTCTGGGATAATGCAAAAAACAATGAATTACAGGAAGTTCAGGCAAAGTACGATTTTGAAAAACTTAAAAATGCAAAAAACCAATTGATAATAAGACAGAAAGGGGCTTTGAACATACTTTATTTAGTATTATTAATCTCCGGAATAATCATATTCCTCTATTACAGGAGTATATTCCGAAATAAACGGCTTTTATTGGAGTTTGAACAAAAAGTAGAGAGTTTGCAAAGAATAGCGGAAAATTATTCCAAGGAAAAACAATCGTTCCGAAATATTGTAATTCAGCATTTTGAGATAATGAAAAAAACGACTTTAATTGAATCCGAAATATCTGATGATGAGCGAAAAAGTGGACAAAAATTATTAAAAAAATTTAATAAAATTGTCTATGGACAAGATACCTTGGACTGGGGAAAAATGTATTTTATAATGAATAGTCTCTACAATGGCTTATACGACGAAATTAAGAAAAAATATACACAATGGGACGAAATGGACTTTCGTATTTTTTGTATGAGCAATGAAAACCAATTCACTGATAAGGAAATATCTATTATTTTGAATAATACAATTCCCATGATACGAAAAATCCGAAGTAAAATCCGAAAAGATATGGGAATACCGAAATATAGTCATAATTTTATATAATTTCTTAAGAATAATATGCCGATTGTCTTATTCCTATAAAAACAAGTTGAAAAAAAGTTGACCAATACCAATTGAAAATCAGGTACTAAGCCCAGCGTTGCAAAGAAAAAGTTACTCTCCAGTTCAAATGTATTGTTTTTAATTATTTAACACTATAAATTTGCACCATAAAACTAAATTTTATGAAAAAGACTTATTTATTTTTATTTCTTGTGCTTGTTCAAGTGACTTCTTATTCTCAAGACATATTTCCATTGCATAATGTTAAATGGGTTGGTGCATATAGCACTTGCATGGGTATAGATTACGAGCAAGCTGCCTATCGTTCCTACTTTGGCAATGAATTTACGCATTGGTATGCCTACCACTCAGGATATGATGTGTCATTCAGCAATATGTATTCCGTTGAAGGAGATACGGTTTTATCCAACGGAATTAGCTATAAAAAACTATGTGATAGCTATGCGGATGGAACAAGTGTTTATTATTCGGGAATGCGGGAAGATGCTAAAACGGGTTCATTGTTTATTAACACAGGCGGAGATACGGAAGTTTTAGTTTCTCGGATGGATTTGGAATTAGGCGATAAATTTTATTTTTCTCCTGCAATCAATAATTTCAATGATTCTATTTCTTGGATGCACTATTGTTTTAGAGGTGTCCGCACCGATGAAAATGGTAATTATACAGTAGTCGATTCCATATATTCTGAAGACAAATAGAACTCCACCCGGATGCAAACGCTTTCGTATCGGGGCGGGTCTATGTCTATTCGATGAATGGAAAATTGTTGTTTTCGCAACCCGCAAAAGGGAATACAAATATTGTTATTTCTACTTCCGGTTTTCCCAATGGAACGTATGTTATTCAATTAACGGAGGAGAAAACAAAAAAAACGTGGAGTAGAAAAGTGGTTATTTGACAACTAATCACAAACGCGACGGCTATTATTCTGCCGTAACGGTTGTTTTAATGTCCACTTGCTGTGGCATGGATTGCCCCATCACTTCTATATTTTGATTGAATTTCTGGGTAATTTCCGTACGTACAGCCCAACCGGTTTTCATATCCAATTGAATCGTTCCGGTTTGAGTTCCGTTTACCGTAACTGTTGCATCCATGCCTTGAACATGAGTGACAGCGCCTCCTTCGGGCGTAGCAAGAGTACCGGTAAGACCAATAGTAGCAACGTTATTATTCACTTGATTCAATGTTAACGACATTTTATCGATAATATCTACTCCATTGGCGCTAAGCGTTGTAGTAACATCCCAATTGTCATTTACGGCGACAGGTTTATCCGGAAAATAAGAAGAAAACTGTTCAATCATCTTTTGAATCGTCTTTTCTGAAAATTGTTGAGTGAACATTTGTTTAAATTGCGGATTGCTTATATTGTTTATTTTTGCAAGCAACGAATCGACTCCTTTCACGGAGGTGACTTTGCCTTGTTTAGTTAATTGGATATCAATAGGAACACCGACAAGCGATTTCAAAACCTCAGCATTGTTTTTATCGGAAGATGTTTCAGGAGAATTCGAATCAAAGGACAAGGTTGTTGGAGAAGTCATATCCATTTTTATCTTTTGGTAGGTCATCCGGAGATCATAAGCTCCATTGTTTTGATTGACTACTTCATAATTAATGTCAATACCCATGGTCATATCCATTTTAATATCTTGCCCCATAGCGTTCATCTCCATTGTCATGTTGGAAACGCTATGCTGCTTGTAGGTTTTTCCTTTTTCAAGGTTGTATTCCAACGTATATTTATCCGCTCCCTGGCAATGGAACGAAAATACTAAAAGCAGCGCTACTACTGCGCTTAATTGAATAAAGAATTGTTTCATAAGTTTATAGTTTAAATATTTTAACGCAAAGGTAGTAATAAAAAGGAAAATTACAAACTTTTCTTGCGAATCCTCCACTCCTGCGGATACAAATTATTCGCTCGTGTTCCGATGTTTTTAATAAATCCCAAAGGATGTTCCTTGTAGGTAATCAAAACATACCCTTTGGCGAGTTCCGGAGGAATGGTTTGTAGGGCTTCTTTCCGCAAATAGTTCAAAGCGGCTTCCTTATCAACCTCCCAACGCGGATAAGCGTCATCGGATAAAGCGTCTGACATTGCTAAGCTATGAGCAGGAATGCGGTCTTGACCTTTTATTTCCCCTAAAGTCACTCCTGCGGAAAGTATTTTCAACTTATTTTTTATTTGAAGATAAGCCGGGTAATGAATAGCCGGAACGGCAAGCCAAGAAAAAGTGACGGGTGACGGGTGACAAGTGACGGGGATATACCTAAAATTGCCGGGAGAAGATAGACAATTATTGAACGGCGAAGAATGCAAAGCGCTATTCTTGCCGTCTAATGTCTTTTGTCTAAAATCTAATGTCTGACGTCTAATATCTGATCTCTTTTTCCTGATTCCCGCAATAAAAAATCCTTCACCTTTCGTTTTATGCGGCATCAACCGGTGCGGTTCTTCCAACAGTCCGGCATCAAACTCACGACAAATCCATTCAAGATTTTCTTCATTTTCCTCGCGGTTATACGTACACGTACTGTAAATCAGAATACCGTCCGGCTTCAACGCCTGCCAGACATCCGCAACAATCCGGCGTTGGCGCTCGGCGCAAAGTTTAACATTGCTCACCGACCACTCCAAAATAGCAGCAGGGTCTTTTCGGAACATTCCTTCGCCCGAACACGGTAAATCCGCAACAATCACATCAAAAAATTCCGGCAACGACTTCCCGATTTCCATTGGATCGTTTTGAATGACAAGCGTATTCGGATTCCCCCATTTAATTAGATTTTCAGATAGAATGTTGGCGCGGGAACGAATCACTTCGTTAGCAACCAGCAAACTTTCGTCTGGTAAAAGAGCCGATAAATGGGTGGATTTTCCTCCGGGCGCAGCGCATAAATCCAACACTTTTGCCGGTTGAGGAAAATAATCCCTGACAAAATGTTCCAATAGCATCGAAGAGGCTTCTTGTACATAATAACATCCGGCGTGAAACAAGGGGTCGAACGTAAATGAGGGACGACTCTCCAAATAATAACCGCTTGCCGTCCAGGGAATCGGTTCGTACAAAGGCAGCGCTTCAGACAGTAAATCCGGAGTTATTTTTCGAGGATTCAAACGAATACTCACCGGACTTTCTTCATTCAAAGCCTGTTCAAAAGCCGCCCATTCGCCGTCCAGCAAGTTTTTTGTTCGAATAATAAATGCTTCCGGTAGTTGCATATCTTTTATTTTTTACAAATATATCGTATTTTTGTAAGAAAATAGCACAATGGAAGCAAGTCTTTTTTTAATTCCTACGACTTTAGGAGATACGGCAATTTCTAAAGTACTTCCGGATTACAATAAAACCGTTGTTTTATCGATAAATTATTTTATTGTCGAAAATATACGGACAGCCCGTCGATTTCTCAAGAAGATGGAACCGGGTATCGACATTAACGCTTTAATTTTTTACACTTTAGACAAACACACTGCGAAAGAATCCATAGCAAGCTTTTTGAAGCCGATTGAGGAAGGACATTCTATCGGGATTATTTCGGAAGCCGGTTGCCCTGCGATTGCCGATCCGGGCGCCGAAGTGGTGGCGATTGCTCAACAGAAAAACATCCGGGTGATTCCATTAGCGGGTCCTTCGTCGATTTTATTAGCGTTGATGGCTTCGGGGTTCAATGGTCAAAGTTTTGCTTTTCACGGTTATTTACCCATTGATAATGAGCAATTGATAAAAACGTTGAAAACCTTAGAGCAAAGAATTTATTCCGAGAATCAAACGCAACTGTTTATCGAAACGCCCTACCGTAATAATAAAATACTTGATGATATTCTAAAAAATTGTAAATCCTCGACTAAACTTTGTATTGCCGCCGATATCACTTTGGATAGCGAATATATCAAAACGCGCAGCGTGTCCGATTGGAAGAAACGGAAACCGGACTTGTCGAAACGTCCTTGTATTTTTGGGTTGTATAAATAGTTACAAGTTACAAGTTACAAGTTAAATAATTGTCAATTATCAATTATCAATTGTCAATTCAAGCGACAGTTGCCCGTCATCCGGCAAAAGCGTAAAACTCATGCGATGATAAGGGGTTGTTCCAAATTCCTTGATTGCTTTCCTGTGTTTTTTAGTCGGATAACCTTTATTATTTTCCCAATCGTAGGAAGGAAATTCCTCATGCAAACGCATCATGTATTCGTCTCGGTGGGTTTTTGCCAAAACCGAAGCGGCTGCAATCGACAGATATTTTCCATCGCCTTTCACAATGGTCGTGTGAGGAATATTGTTATAGGGCTTAAAACGATTGCCGTCGATCAACAGATGCTGCGGTCGAATCTTCAATTGATCCAAAGCGCGGTGCATGGCTAAGAAAGAAGCATTCAGAATATTGATCCGGTCAATTTCATCCGGATAAACAATCCCAACCGCCCACGCCAACGCTTCTTTTTCAATAAATGGACGCATCGCATCGCGTTGCTTTTCCGACAATTGCTTGGAATCGTTGAGTTCTTCACAAACGAAATCCGGAGGAAGAATCACCGCCGACGCAAAAACGGCTCCGGCAAGACAACCGCGCCCCGCTTCGTCGCAGCCGGCTTCTAAACAATTGCTATTTAAATAGGGAAGTAGCATAAATTATTATTTTGCAAATGTAGTGAAAGATATTGATTTGTGTGTAATTCATTGCTACTACGGTTGGAAAATGAATCATTCAAAAAATAACCACAGTGCAATATAATTACACTTTTTTGGCTTACCTTTGCACCCATTATGATGACAAAGAAAGACGAAATGAAAATGTATGAAGAGTCGTACCTGTTTGCTTTCGGCAAAAACAGGACTTTTTTCTACGAAAATGATTTTGATGCAATTTGTGTTTTTTTGCAAGAAAACTATTTTTGCGATGGTTTATATTACAGGACAAAATTACTTACTACTTTGCTTCACAATGATTCGCTTGTTTTGCCGGATAAAAAACAACGAAAAAACTTTCTCGAAAAATCGGAAAAACTTCAAGAATACCTTAAGAAGCTTCCAATATAAGTCCAAGCAGTTTTACATTTCTAATTGAAACAGAACTGTCTTTCGATAAATAACTTCTCAATTTCGTGATAAACACATCAAGGCTTCGCGAAGCAAAGATATGATCCACTTTTTCCCAAAATTTGTTTAGTATTTCTTCCCTCTTCACAACTTCACCTTTACGTTGCGCAAGCAATTCGAGAATTTGTGATTCGCGAGCGGTTAATTCTGTTTTTTCCAAATTGTCAAAAGTCAATGTCAAACTCTTTGGGTCAAATTCATATTTCCCAATTTTATATACCGTGTTTTGTAATGTTGTTCTACCTTTATTTCTCATGTCAAGTAATGCTTTGATATGAGCATCAAGTTCTTCCGGTGCATAAGGCTTTTTAATGTAGTTATTTGCGCCAATTTCGTAACCGGCAGTAACATTTTTAGAGGTGGTTCTGCCGGTAGCTAAAATTATCGGTGTATCCAAATCAGTCTGCCTGATTATTTTAATCATTTCATAACCATCCATCACAGGCATTTCAATATCCGAAACAATAATATCCGGTGCAAAAGAATGATAATATTCAAGCCCTTCTTTGCCATTCACTGCTATTTTCACTTCATAACAGCCAATCATATCTTCAAAGCTACATTTCATTATATAGCTTAGACTCTCTTCATCTTCAATCAATAACAATTTTATCGTCTTCATCTTTCTTCATTTTATCAGGTAAGTTAATTATAAATTCGCTGTATGAGCCTAACCGGCTGTTTACTTTTATTGTTCCGCCATGAGCTTTGATCACTTGAGATACAAAATTCAATCCCAATCCGAAACCGCTTATTTTATTTTTACTGTTTATGACAGCCATTGACCGTTCAAATTTTTGAAAGATTTTCTTTTGGTCTTTTTCGGGAATGCCGATTCCTAAATCTTTAAAACTTATTTGAATTTCATCCCTATTTTGGACACTTGTAATTGTTATATCAGCATTTTCATTTTCTTTTGAATACTTGATAGCATTTTCAATCAAGTTGTCGAATACTTCGTAAATGTATTGACAGTCTGCATAAATGATTTCAATGCCGTTCAGTTCAACATGAAAATGAACCGGTTTGGTTGCATTTGATTGGTACTTATCAGTCAAACCAGTTATTAAATCCGGAAGATTAACAGGTGTTTTTACTATGACCGCTTTTTCATTTTCTAAATTGGCAACCTCTAAAACCTTGTTTACTAATCGAAGAATACGCTCGCTGTCTTTTGTAATGTAAGAATAGAGATGTTCTTTCATTTCCGGCTTATTATCAAATTTGCCGCTTTTCAATACGTTAATGCCTGAAACTATTGCCGAAATAGGGTTTTTCAAATCGTGAATCATCGAATGTGTAAAATCTTGCCTATGTTTGGCTATTGTGTCTTGCCTATTTATAATTACTATCTGCCAAATTAGGCTATAGGCAATGAATAATACAACTACGACAGAACCGATAAGCATCAATAGCATTTTTCCGAAAATAATTTTATAAGGAGAAGCGATGAGAAGAGTAATGTATTCTGGCGCTATATTCCTTAACTGAATGGTTTCTTTATAAGCAAAATGCTTATTAATAGGTTTTGGCTCATTACTAATGAAATCTGTTTGCTTGCCTAATGAATCGGTTATTAAGAATGAATAAATCAAATGACTATAACTTTTCTTACTTTCAGCGTTGAAAATACTATCGACCTTTTCTAATGAAATGGGATAATCTTCTTTATATAAATAATCTTGAAATGCTTTATTATTTGTATATCGATCATTCTTTGGTTGAACTCCCCATATTTCTTTTTGTTTCCAAGTTCCTTTTTTTGCAGGATCATCCATCCGTAAAAAAACTTCTTTTTCTATAGAAGTAATAAATAGGTTTTGTGTGTGTTTCTTAAACTCAATTTCTAATTGTTTGTAAGTGTTGTACAACCAAAAACCTTGTAGAACTAGTATAGAAGCAATGGCAATAAAAGTTATAAATCGAATATTTTTGTTTTTCATATTTGATGAATGTTTATTTCAACCGTAAAGGTAATAACAATAAATGATATTAAAAAATGTTACAATTCTTAATAAATGGAGTCATTAAAATTTATTTAATAATTTCATTAACTATTATATGACATCACATCATCTTATTTCAAAAAAAATAACAATTTCGTAACTTTAAATCGCTTTTAAATAACTCATTTATAACTTTTTTCATTATATTTTTGTTGCGTGATTAATAAACATTAATAATTATAAAATTTTTAAACAATGGAAACGAGATTAAATGTATTGGAAACAAATTATGAGGAGTTTGGAGTGCTTGTATTAGACGAAAATGAAATGAGAGATGTTGACGGCGGAGATCATTATGAATGGAGAAATGATCAATTAGTATTTATAAAAGATTAAAAAAAATTAGGCGTATTTGAGTTGTTGGTTGAAATTTTTATTTGATCCACAAGTTTTTTACTCGAAAAAAATAACAATTTGATAACTTTAAATAAGTTTTTAATAACTCATTATCTCATAAAGACATAATAACTTTGCAGCGATAAAAAATTATCAATAATAAACCCATTAAAATTTTAAGAAGATGAAACCAATGTCAAAAAAACAATTAAACAGAAAATTATTTGGAGATGATTTCCCCGATGATTTGTTGGGACATGCTGCTAATCTTTCAATGGATGAATTTGATTCGGCATTGGATAGAGATTTACTTTCCGGTCATGATTTAATTGACTTGGATGACGCACAGGAAGAAGATTTGGTTTGCATAGATAATTTTATAGCTTCTCAAATGTTAGCTTACTATTAGAATTAAGATTATGAACATTATTCCCTCAGAATTTATCAAAGACAGCATTGACTCCTATATAGTCAAATACTCGACTACTTCTCAAAAAATATATTGGGTAGTCTTGATTGCTGTCGTTGCATCGCTCGTTGCTCTACCTTTTATATATGTAAATGTGTCGGTACAGGAAGCGGGTATCATTCGCCCAATGGTTGAGAAAACAGAAATCAGGGTAAATATTTCTGAACTGGTTGATTCTGTATATGTAAAAGAGGGTCAACCGGTTAATATGGGTGATACAATTCTTGTTTTTCGCCAGTCTTCTCCTGAATATCAAATTCAATATCAACAAATGCGGATTAATGATTATCAGGCACATATCAATGATTTGAAAACATTGGCTAAAGGCGGGAAACCTCAGACTTTTAATTCCGTAGCCCGGCAACAAGAGTATGCTTATTATGTTCAACAAGAAAATGAAAGTGAAACCACTTTGGCTAAAGCAAAGAGAGATTTGGATCGAACCCAACAACTCTTCGATAAAAAAGTGGTTTCAGAAGAAGAGTATGAAAAATCGCAATACGATTATAACAATGCAAAAAACGCTTTAGCTACATTAAAAGACAATCAACTCAGTAAATGGCAGAGTGATTTGAATTCCTACTCAAATTCAATAGAGGAAATGCGGATGTCGATGAGGCAGGAACAACGAAGTAAAGACCTCTATGTGATTACAAGTCCGGTGAGCGGAACGCTCGACCAGTTCCGCGGAATTTACAAAGGCAGTAGCATTCAGTCGGGAAGTCTTTTGGCAATCGTCAGTCCCGACTCCACGCTTTATGCAGAAGTATATGTTTCACCTCAAAATATAGGGTATATCTACAAAGGAATGCCGGTCAACATTCAAGTGAGTTCATTCAATTATAATGAATGGGGAACGGTACCGGGAAAAGTTACTGAAATCTCTTCCGATTTTTTGACCGATAATTCCGGAAATGAAAGTTTTTATAAAGTGAAATGCAATCTTGAAAAAAACACGCTGATTCGCAAAAACGGAGTAACCGGAAAGCTAAAAAAAGGAATGAATGTAACTTCTCATTTCATGATTACCAAACGTTCGCTGTTCGATTTACTTTACCAAAAAATGGATGATTGGGCTAATCCAACGCAATACAATAACAACAATCAAATTGCACAGAAATGAAAAGAAGTGTAAACATTAAGCAGCATGATATAACCGATTGCGGCGCTGCCTGCCTTGCCTCAATCGCCGCCCATTACGGACTTAATTTTCCAATCGCGCGTATTCGTCAATATGCTTTTACGGATAAAAAAGGAACAAATGTACTGGGAATGATTGAAGCTGCTAATAAATTGGGATTGGATGCAAAAGGCGTCAAAGGTCCTTTTGAATGTTTGCAAAACATACCGTTGCCTGCCGTAGCCCATGTTATTGTAAAGGAAACTCTGCACCATTTCGTAGTTATTTATAAGGTAACAAATGATTACATTTTAGTAATGGATCCGGGAGAAGGAAAACTCATCAAGAAGAGCAATGAAGAATTTAAAAAAGAATGGACAGGGGTGTTAATTCTAATTCGCCCGAACGAAACTTTCGAGAAAGGAAATCTGAAAAGGAGCACATTGAAGAGTTTCATGGATTTACTGATGCCGCATAAAAGCGTCATGACTCAAGCGTTGTTCGGCGCTGTGATATACAGTATTCTGGGACTTTCAACGGCAATATATGTCGGTAAAATAACCGACTATGTTTTAGTCGATCAGAATATAAACCTGCTCAATTTGATGGGAATCGTTATGATATTGATAATTATTCTCAGAGCATTTATCGGAGCGATGAAAAGCATTTTGGCGCTCAAAACCGGACAACGCATAGACGCCTCTCTGATATTGGGCTATTATAAGCATTTGCTCACGCTGCCGCAACAATTTTTTGATACAATGCGGGTGGGTGAAATCATCTCTCGTGTGAATGATGCGGTAAAAATTCGCGTGTTTATTAATAATGTATCTTTGGATTTGGTGGTCAATTTTTTGATTTTGATTTTCACGCTTGGACTGATGCTTGTCTATTCGTGGAAATTATCGGTAATAACTTTATTGTCCGCTCCATTGTTCTTTTTGATATATTACTTGTTCAACCGGTTGAATAAAAAGTACCAGCGAAAAATTATGGAAAGCAGCGCCGATTTGGAAGCGCACTTGGTGGAGTCGCTAAACTCCGTTTCCACTATTAAACGGTTTGGAATCGAACAATTTGCCAATTTGAAAACAGAAATGCGTTTTGTACATCTTATAAAAAATACCTATAAAAGCATTTATGGCTCCATTATGGCTAATGGAGGAATCGAATTTGTTTCTACCGGAATAACGGTTGCTCTACTTTGGGCGGGAAGCGCCTTTGTGATTAACCGTGAATTGACTCCCGGAACGTTGATGCTTTTTTATTCATTAATTGGTTATATTTTGGGTCCGGTTGGCAAACTGATTTCTTCCAACCAAACCATACAGGATGCCATGATAGCAGCCGACCGTCTGTTTCAAATTATGGATTTGGAACGGGAAGAAGAAGAAACGAAAAAAATAAATTTGGAGCGTGATATGATTGGGGACATTCGATTTGAAAATGTAGCTTTCCGCTACGGTTCCAGAAAGCAAGTATTTGAATCCTTGAATTTAGTTATTCCAAAAGGACAAACGACTGCTATTGTTGGGGAAAGCGGTTCCGGAAAAACGACTTTGGTCTCTTTATTACAACATCTTTACCCTATCCAAAAGGGAAGTATTAATATAGGTAGTTATACGATTTCACAAGTTAGCAATGAAAGTTTGAGGCGATTGGTCGGTTCTGTTCCTCAACAAATAGAATTGTTTGCCGGCACTATTATTGAAAACATTGCTATTGGCGATTTCGATCCTGATATGAAAAAAATAGCAGAATTAAGCGAACAGTTGGGAATACGGGAATTTATTGAGAAACTTCCCAATTCTTTTCTGACGCCAATCGGCGAACATGGAGTTTCCCTTTCGGGAGGAGAACGGCAACGAATAGCTATTGCAAGGGCATTATACAAAAATCCTGAAATTCTGATTTTTGATGAAGCAACTTCATCGTTGGATTCAATTTCAGAAAAATACGTCAAACAGACATTAAACGATTTAGCAAAACAGGGGAAAACAGTCATTGTTATTGCACATCGTCTAAGTACGGTAAAAAATGCGGACAGAATCGTTGTTCTCGAAGATGGAAAAATGATGGAAACAGGCAGTCATCAAGAATTACTTGGAAAAGAAGGAATATACTATAAATTGTGGAAAGAACAGTTTGATCAAGTTTGAATCGTATGGGAACAATATTTAAACTCACCGCTTTTTCCGTCTTTTTGTCTATGCAGTTTTCATTGTTTGCGCAGGAAAAATGGACACTTACAATGTGCATAGAGCAAGCATTGAAAAGTAACACTGATATCAAACGGCAAGCTGTGCAGGTTACAAAACAGGATATTCAGGTTCAAACCGACAAATACAGTCGTTTACCAAATCTGGTAGCAAGCAGTACGCAGCAACTAAATTTCGGGCGCTCTTTGAATAATGATAATACGTATGTCAACATGAACTCTCAAACATCAGTTTTCTATTTAGATGCTCAAGTTCCGATATTTACCGGCTTTAATATTCCAAACACCATTTCGCAGCACAAGTTGGAACTGAAAGCATATAAAGAAAACTTATCGAAAATTAAAAATGACATTCAATTGCAAGTCGTAACCTATTATTATCAAGTACTACTTAACAAAGAGATTCATGCAATTGCCGCCGAACAAATCGAATTAAGTAAAGAGCTGGAAGATATGACACAAATTTTAGTCAATCATGGAAAAGCTCCCGGTTCGCAGCTGTTGGAAGTTCAAGCGCAGGTCTCCAATGACGAGTTGCAGGAAGTTCAAGCTAACAATACATTGCGCCTGTCAATCATTGATTTAATCCAATTGATGGAATTAAAACAATATGAAAATTTCGATATTGCTCCGGTTGAACCGGACAGTATATTCCAATTGCCGAATCAACCGGATGATGTGTTTGAAGCGGCAAGCCAAATCATGCCGGAAGTTAGGAGTGCGTCTTATATTGTAAAAAGCAAGGAAAAATCGGTGAAGGTAGCTCAATCCGGATTTTATCCAACTGTGTCATTACAGGGAGAAATCAATAGCGGATACTATCATTACAGCAATTTTAGCAATACGCCTTTCAACAGTCAATTCAATAATAATCTTCAGAAGATAGTTTATCTGACCATACAAATACCTCTTTTTAACAGGTTCAGTACGCGAAATGCCGTGCGAATGGCAAAAAAGGATTTGGACGACAGCCGGTTAATTGCTGAAAATACGCAAAAGACATTGTATAAGCAAATTCAAAAGATATATTATGATGCTGTTTCTGCAAAAGAGAAATATGTATCAACCCGAAAAGCAATTGCATCCAATACGGAAGCTATGCGTTATGCGCAGGAAAAATACAATGCAGGCAGAAGTACAACTTATGAGTTCAATGAAACTAAAATGAAATTGATTAGCAGTTTATCAGACCAGGTTCAAGCCAAATATGAATTTATGTTGCAAAAATATTTGCTTGACTTTTATTCGGGGAATACAAAAGATTAATAATAAACTTATAAAAAACATACAACTATGTTAATTTTTAATACAATCGAGCGTTTGGAACGCATCCACAAACTTATTCAGCGAAAAGCGACAGGTACTCCGGAAGAATTTGCTGAAAAACTTCATCTTGGGAAAAGGCAGATGTACAACATTCTGGATGAATTTAAAGGTTATGGCGCTGATATTAAGTATAGCAGGATGAGATGCACATTTTATTACAACAACGACTTTGAAGTTATTGTAAAAATTAATGTAAACTCATTATCAAATCAGGAACAAAGAGCTGTTTATGCAGGATATGATGATAATAATTCTTTTAATGCAATGTCATTGCACAAACTGCCTGTTACTTTGCACCTATGTAATGAAAACAATTTATTAATAAATAATTTTAAAAAATGAGTATGAAAACAAGTATTTTAAGAACTGTATGTTTTGCAGTTGTCATTATTTTGATAAGCAACATTTCAACCAAAGCGCAAGAACCGTTTTGTAATATAAAATGGGAAAATGGGAAAGTGGTTTCAAGAACCAAGTTTGATATGGGAAGTTATGGTATGTTTGAACCGAAATATAAAGTAAAATATACCTACAACGAAAAAGGCGACTTTGTAGAAAAAGAAGTATGCACATGGCATCCAAAGTACGTACAGAACGATAAAACAGGCAGATGGGATCCCGATTATAGCGAAAGCAACTGGACGCCTCAATATTGCATTGTACAGAAAAAAGACTTGGTAAACAATTTCTTTTATGCCGAATTACTGCTTTGGAATATTAAAGAAAAAGTTTATAATGCGCCCGCAGAAACAATGATTTTCCAACTAAGAGACGCAAACCATTTTAATTATCTTGCATTTACAAAGGGAAATAAGTATGATGTTGTAGCGAACGCAATCAACTATGACAAAGACTTACTCGCGAGATTAACTAAATAAAAATAACAGAGTGCAATACCATTGCACAAACAGACAGTAACTTTGTCGAAGAAAAATGTATAATTATTTGTAGAATATTTATTTAATTTTTAATTTTGTAAATTGTATGAAAAATTTTGATGTAAACGCATTGGCGTAAGTGAAATGAGCCAGCAAGAAATGTTGAAGGTTGAAGGTGGCAATATTGTCTGTGCTGTTGTGAAGGTTGTTAAAGCAGTGGTAGAGTTTGTAAGCGAAATTTTTGATTGTGGCTGTTAGAAAACAATGCTTTTTTATCACAACCTGTTTCAATTCTTTTAAAACAGGTTGTGATTTTTTCAAGATTATGAAAGAGAAACGGAATTATATTATTTTACTGTGTATTAGTTTTTTTTCTGTTATTCATACCTCATGCTCATTTTATAAATTAGCGAAACACACTTTTGATCAGGAAAAAATATTACCTAGTATTTTTAGGATAGAAAAACCGATCGAAATAGATTCCATTGGTTATTATTGTATTCGAGGGCTAATCAATAATCAAAATGAGCTTGATTTTATCATTGATACTCGCGCTCCGTGCCTTATGAAGTCAGAGGATTTGGAACAATTGCAGGCAAAGTACTGGACTAATCTCCCGATGAAGTCATTGAATGCCTATGGACAAAAAAATAAAACCAACTTCTATACTTTTGATAGCCTTTTAATACCACCTTTATCTTTCAACAATACACTTTTCAAAGAAATTACACAGAATAATAAAATTTATAAATTAATGTATAAAAGTATTTTAGGTAATAATGTTTTATCTTTACTCAATTGGAAATTTTTAATAGATGATGGAAAGATGATTTTATTTTCTAAAAAAGACAGTATATTATTAAAAAAAGAAACTGATGGTTTTATCAAAATAAAAAATGGAGTAGGGCATTCTCGAAACAATCCTGTTAAATTAATCGTTCCATCCGGAGGGATTCCAGACATGTTTAAATTTGATTTAGGATACATGGGTGAAATAAGGGTAAACAAAAAAACATTCGCTACTTTATCTCTAAATATTCCATACAAAAAAATACTAACTTACAATACAAACGATACAACATACCTTTTTGACAAAATCAATATCCAGTGGGATTCTATCATTATTCCTTCTTGTCAAATTATTCACGATCCTGATGTTAATATGAATTTAATCGGAGCGGCATTTATGCACAGGTTTAATTTTATTTTGGCTTATAATGATCCGACAGAAAAACAAAGTTCATGGAAATTATCTCCAAATAATTTGTACATACAGCCTTCAAAAAATTTCTATGAAATTAAAAATATCCCTTTCATTTCCGATTATGGATTTAATATCAAAACAATTAATAACATTGTCGTTATTTCAAGGTTAGAAATTAACGGATTAGCTGAATCTGCTGGGCTAAAAATTCGCGACCATGTACTCAGTATAGATAACGGAACTTTTGATATTAGCGCGCCTGTCGATAATAATAAATTTATTGACTATCTTACGGATAAAAAAGAAATAACGATAAAAGTAAAAAGAGGAGAAAATAATATGGATGTTTTTATTCACAGGTGAATAAAAACGGGTGTACGACAAATTCCATATCAAGCAACAAGTTCGTAATCGAATGGAATGAAGCGATTGGGATATTTGACATGCGTTACTACGGTCGCTTCAAATTCCGGATCGCTCGATCCGGAAAAATTGGATCACTCGATCCAAGATACGGGATCGGACGATCCAATAAATTGTATAATTCGATCCACTCTATTTACAGCCGGACTACACCGACATTACAATCCGACTAAGAAAATACGATTAATGGACAAAACTTGTTTGTAATTTGTTTTAATAAATATTAAGTATAACTGTCCGCATCTCGGCGAAAGCGGAGCGGAATTTTGTCGTACCCCCAGAAACAATGATTTTCCAACTAAGTGACGCAAACCATTTTAATTATCTTGCATTTACAAAGGGAAATAAGTATGATGTTGTAGCGAACGCAATCAACTATGACAAAGACTTACTCGCGAGATTAGCTAAATAAAAATAACAGAGTGCAATACCATTGCACAAACAGACAGTAACTTTGTCGAAGAAAAAAGAAAAAGGTTCTCCTGAACCTCAATCAGGAAAGCGGAAGCCGAAAAGCTTGGAAAGAGTAAGCGAAAATTTAGAACATTATTATTTTGAAACATCTGCGGATTTTTGAGTGCACGCAAAAAACTTTGGATGAATTGAAAGAAAAATGTATAATTATTTGTAGAATATTTATTTAATTTTTAATTTTGTAAAACGTATGAAAAATTTTGATTTGAACGCATTAGGCGTTAAGGAAATGGAAAACGTAGAAATACGAGAAACTAATGGGGGTATTATAGGTGTAGATGATCTTTTATTTGCTGCTGCTGTTTGTATTGCTTATGATATAGTCAGTAATTGGTCTGATTCTGTTGCATCATTTAATGCAGGGCGTGCTGCAGCTCAAAAATAAAATTAATGTAATGATTAATAAATATATAAATATGAAATCTTCTGAAAATTATAAAATTCTTGAAATGACTCAATATGATTTGGAAAATATTATTGGGGGGTCAGAAGCCAGTAATTCTTTGTGTTATTATGTTGGGTATGTACTTCAGTCAATATGGGATACAATGGGAAGTGATACCACTTGTGGTCAATGGCTACAGTAAACATAGATAATTAACAACTAAAGAGAGTGAATAAAGATAAAACGTTTTTATCACTCTCTTTTGTTTATGTGAATATCTGGTTGCTTTCAAATTTTGAATAAACAATGTAATTTTAAATAATAAAACAATGAAACAAAGAACATTAAGCGGTTTGATTGCCGGAGGATTAATA
>Ga0123354_10000576_pt1 | contig 37947 bp, 29 predicted proteins | sample TergutLab28metaG_2_FD_97872 | JGI IMG/M metagenome (GOLD analysis project Ga0123354, IMG submission 97872) | Labiotermes labralis P4 segment gut microbial communities from Petit-Saut dam, French Guiana - Lab288 P4 | ecosystem: Host-associated > Arthropoda: Insects > Digestive system > Gut ... | reverse complement strand
GTCAGCCTTACGCACCGGCCGCTTTTACCCCCAGGAAATACTCCTGGTACTCATTTCTGTTAGAGGCTGAGTCGACCCCAGGGCCATAGTGCGATCGGAAGGATTTTATGTCAATGAAAAATCCACTGACACCATCTGGGATCGAACCAGCGACCTTCCGATTTGTAGCACAGCATCTTAACCACTGTGCTACCGCGGTCCCCTAATGTGTCAAATAAATTTAAAAATAACCGTCAGTTCACAACTCAAGTTAATAAATTGAAGGGTTTTTTAAAATGTAGTTCATAATCAAAGTTTTAAAGTGAAACCATCTAAGATTAGTGTCAGTTTCTACCACGCGTTGAACGTGGCACTGGTGCAAGAAAATTTATGTGAAATATTTCATCTAATAAAAGACTTAGTAAACGAAGTGTATAGCGAAAAGACGTAAATAAGTGTTAGTAATTATTTGTAGTACAGCGTTCTATTTTTTGTGTTTGTTTTTGTGAATTTGTACATCCGTGACGTGCAGATAAAGCACGGCAACTTGCGGCCATGTGTAAGGGAACGGCGCCGCAGTAAATTAAACGCAAGCTGCTTGCTCCAATCCCATTAAATTAATGTCACTTCTAAAACACCTAGCGGCCATTTTGTGTCAGGCTTGCTGTGCTGTGTCCACTGAGTTAAAATAAAATAAAAAAAAAACCTTTCGAATCAATTTAACTTATAAATGGAATTCAGTCAGTCCTGCGTTTGCTTTATACTTTATCTCAGTAGTTTTAATGTTCCACTTGCATTTATTTTCAGAGTATTTTTATTCCATCGGTTACACGTTATACGAAGCTTGTGCCTGTTACAAGTTACACATGTGTTTCTAATGTTCAGCTACTGAGAACACATGTTCGTAGCTTCGAGTGAAACAAGTATAGATTGGACAACTGCAAGCAGTAACACTACACAGTTGAAACTTTTATCACGTCTGCATGTGACATGACAATGTGATATCGATATAATTCCCTGCAGGCGATCTATTTATTAGCTGTTGTAAAAGTACAGAGAATGGTATGACATGGAACCACTTTTCAGTACAAAGAAATAATAGCTTCCAGCAGTTCTTCGATATTAATACCTACGATTGTCAGAGCATTCTGTACTGTAGTGAAAACACGTGCCTGAATACATTTCATTTTTTTCAGCAAAACCTTTGTAAAAGTAATGACAAATGCACTCTTTGTATTTGCAGGTTTTGTGGTGATTGTAATAAAAATTATAGCTTGTTTTCGAGTAATCCGAGTGTGCTAGTATACCCCCTGGCAGTTTATTTGGTGGGAAACTTTTCGTAAATCGAAGAATTTATTCAACTGACTGTATATGAGAAATTGTTTTCGGATCCTTCGGCCTATACTTTCAATATTGGATTCAATGTTTGTGGTCTAGCACAAGACACGGGAATTTTAAGGTGAAACGTCGCGCACAAAATATACTGTGGTATACGAGAAGATGTGCGCATTGGCATGCATAAGGTGAAAGATGAAAGTCATCTATAATATTGTTGGAACTCAATAATTAAGCAAGTAACTTGTTTAAATGTTTTATACCAGCGAGGAAAGTTGTAAGATGTGAATGGAACTGATAGAAAGTGTTAAGCTATCGTACACAGATTTTAGGGTAAGAGAGTTTCCATTAAGTGCAAGTAGACGACAACAAATTTTGACGTGGTTTATTAAAAAGAAGCTATGTTCTTGCAGTCAGTCCTATTATGCAGTTTCATTTCATCACGACAGTGATGGAATGAAACATGTACCTGCATTAAAGAATATTTTATACTTGTGTACAAAAGGTAAATCAGACCCCTTAGAGGCTCGAGCTGCCCAGAGAGTTCCAGGAAGTTAAGGTTACCAGATTACGTGACAGTGGCCCAGAATGGTGGTAAGGTTGTCAGCCTTACGCACCGGCCATTTTTACCCCCCCAGAAAATACTACTGGTACTCATTTCTCTTAGAGGCTGAGTCGACCCCAGGGTCGTAGTGCTATCGGAAGGGTTATGTCAATGAAAAATTCCAATGACACCATCTGGAATCGAACCAGCTACCTTCCGACTTATGTATAATAAACCAACAAATGTACATATATAAATATATTATTAAACTTCGGTTACTCATGTGAACGAAACCTATTGGTGAAGTGTAATAATATGTGGTTGAACATGTTTAAAAATGTGCATTTTTTTTGGTTTATCCTTTAAGTATAAAATTATACACCTTCAATTGTGATATAATAGTGTGAGAATCAGTTTATCGCCTGATCAATTGTTACGCAGGATGACACAGGATTATGTCGCTCTTGAACCTATATTCACTAAACCTAGCCTTTTTGAAACTCGGTAACCCAAATTTGCTTATTCTCGTGACTAAGGCTTCTCGGCAACAAAAGAGAAAGTAAATTCAGAGTGGCCTGAAGAAGTTACTGTAAAGTTTCTTAAAGTTTTTATTATACAACACTCTTACAGAGACTTATGTGACCCTCCTAATCTGAAACACCTAATAACTTTTTGACAGCATAAGTTAAAACCACTATTAGAAAAAAGTCCCTATTAAAGGTTCCAGTAACAGAGCTTGTGGGTGAATTCTTTATGAACACTGCATACCTGTCACATGTTCAAAAGTAAATTATTGTGAAGAAATCTTTGACAGCTTATCTACCACATTTTTATTCTCTGAAGACTTTCACGAATTTTGGAACTAACTTGTGGTGTATTTTAACGGAAGCGCAGCAGTGGAGCGAACTTGTGAACTGCGGTTCCGCCTTACGTGAAGGGGTGAAGATTCGAATTTTTGGCCTCTGGTCATGTCATAAGAAAGACCTACTGTAGGTGTATACACAGATTTAAAGCACTGAACTGAAGCACGGTGATGAACCAACGGACTGGTTTAAGCTTTGTATATCACGATGTGAGGAAGAGAGCTGTTTGTCAGGAAGCTTAGTTGTTTGTAATAAAAAAATGTCTGGGTGTCCTGCTGTTTAACATTCTTCAAAACGGTTTTACTTCTCTTCCAGTTGAGTTAAATAAAATGAACACCACTACTTGTATTCCTTATCAGTGTTATCGTAAAGAGAGGAAATAAAATCAAGCTAGCTCTATACAATATTAAGTATACAGGGTGAGCATAAATTCTTTCCCTGATTACAAACACTTATCACAAGAAAACATTTGTTGCACTTCAGAAGAGTTTCAGCCGTGGATAATTTTCCAACAAGAAGATGCACCTCCACACTGGGGTTCACATGTTCGTCGGTTTTTGGATGCAAAATTTCCAAACAGGTGGATTGGGAGAGATGGTCCGATACACTGGCCACCACGATCGCCTGATATCACCCTCCTTGATTTCTTTTTTGGGGTATGTTAAGGACAAAGTGTATTCAACACCAGTTGCAGATATTACAAATTTGAAGGCAAGAATAACAGACGCTTTTGCTACAATAACTGAATACATGTTGGAGAACACGTGGAGAGAAATTGATTGCCGATTAGACGTTCTCCGTGCAACAAAATGAGCACATGTTGAAGTGTACTAATGTGTTTTAAAAAAACTTCTTGAGTTATATTTTGAATAAAATATGTTTGTATTCCACGTACAGTAGTTTTATTGTAATAAATATTTATAGTCAGGGAAAGAATTTATGCTCACCCTGTATATAACACAACTTAAAAAATTATTCAGCAATTTGGACCACCAGTAACATAACGGATCTCTCTATTTACTTCATTGTTACTAATCCCCGAAAAAGAAAACACAGTTGTGGTTAGTTCTTACAGTGTCATAAAATCGGTTACACTGCGGTTCTCGTGAATGAATTACAGACATGTATACGAAAGACCTCATTTTCATAATTATTAAAATTTTAACATATACTTACATATTACCCGCACAGAGAACATGCATCACTTCTTCTGACCATGAAATTTAGGCTCAGAAGTTTTAAGGCTATTTTCGTTCCAGGAGGTTTCTCTAAAGTCCGTCGAACTTAAGTACCTTTGTGAGTTTACCTTTCCGAGAAGCTACTGATTTTTCTAGAACAGCTTAAGCTTGTATTTTATGCCGATAATGAGAAAAGGTAACTTACAAGTCTGCTAACAATTGGAATATGTAGCAAGCCTAATGCAGGAGACTTTCTCCAATGCCATTCTGTTCTTCTGTAAAGGCCATTCTCATAGTTCCAACCTTAAACCTCTTAGTTCCGGTTCCTTTGCTTGATACTTTTGCTAATATTGCCAGATAAATTTCAGAGTCAGCTATAGTTGCTTTTATTGTCCGAGCCTCACATCCAGATTGAAGATGGAATAGTCTAGAAGTATGCACTTGAATATTACAAAAATATGTAGTGTGTTTTACAGGCGTAATGTGTAATAAGTGGAAGAATAACATCTGCACTTAATTATTAACTTTACACAAATTTATTTAAGAGTATGAATTATATTGTAAGAAATGTTTTAGAGAGAATTCAAAATTCTAATAGCCGTAAAATTACAGTTTTCGTTACGGTATGATGCTAAATATTGGTACAGAAGCGCGTAAATTTTGGTGATTTTTGATTGTGATAGCCGCTGATGTGTGAAGGTTAAAGAGTAGTGGGTTCCTTTATACGTTTCAATCTTGCATGAATGCTGTTGCATTTTGCATACTTCTGTACTGTGGGTATAACTGATACACGTGACATCCTCACACCCTACGTCTGTATGAAATTCAATCATCGCTAACTTCATAGACACCTCTTCCTTGAAGGACTTGATTTTCTAAGAATGCTTCCGCACAAAATCTTTCAGCATAGTTTTATCTCTTTTTCTTCTTTAGTTCGGTACGTTACAAGAAGCACATATCTTAAATTTATACCGTAATTATATTAAGTAAGCTGTGTAAACCAGACAGTTTCTTGTTACACCTCATTTTACGTGGGCTACTCTACCTGTACGGAACCAAAACGGTATTCTGCTCACTTAGGTTTTTTAAAAACAATGAAATGATTTCATCATTGGACAGCAAAGCGACACTAAGTAACTTGCTTTAGATTGTAACATATACTTTAAGGGAGTCGATATTTCGGCCGCGTTTCTACCTTTTTCACTTTCTTAAGCTTATCTTTAAGTTTACGTTGAGGCAGACATGTCAGCTGTGAGATACAGAACTTTGTTCGTCTCCGTAATTTGAACGACAATATTCCACAGCAAGCGACACGAAGAAAACTCTTCGTGAATATTTCAACGGGAGAGTTCATGATTGTGTAAAGTTGGCAGCCATGAATCTTTGTTGTCAAAGTAACATCATCGATCACTAGGTTGGCTGTATTGTGAGGAAGTGACATGTGAACGTAGACCAAAATGCATATTGCTCCATCGATGTACGATGTACGTATTATGACCATAGAAGCAGATCTGCTAAGCAGTGCAAGGAGGGCAGTATTCACAAAGGCACAACGTAACGCTGTGTGTGTGTGTGTGTGGAGTATGTCTCATTAAGAAGGCAAGAGACTTGAAATTTATTGACAAATTTAAAAAGCCACAAAATATAGTCGTAAGAAAGCTGAAGTCAATCCATTTCTACTTTGGCAAGTTTACGTATAAATACGAGATTGTAAAAGAAAATTGAAATAAATGCATAGATCTGCGTCACTGGTAGGTTGCTAATGCAGCGAAACTTCATGTGCTTCATCTCTGCAGTACTGCATAGGTCGTGTTTGAGACACTAACTATGCAGCCTTGTTTTCGGGAGTTCTCTAGACCATATCTGGGTACAGAGGGCAGATATTCTGAAAAAAAATTAATATTTTCTCAGTCCCTCGAGCTAACTTACGTGAAGTCTCACATTAGACTGGGAAAGCTCCTTACAAGTAATTTACAATTATCTATTCACTAATTATCATCACAGTCGACACTGTAGGCTACATAACCTGACTATCGAAGTCATAGCTAAATAAGACACAAATACCACATGGGTTTCAGTCTGGGTCAAGTGGTATTATGCGGAAGTAATTTTACAAACGTTTGTACTAGTCATGGCCAGCTTATTTTATGTAGTATTTCGTGCATCTTATACGTTATTTTAATAAATGTTTCATACTTCATGGTCAACAGCGATATTGGATTCTCAATCGCACCGTCACAAAACGGAAACTTCCAGTAGTACATAAAGTATTGAAGACTGTTGCAGTATCTGCTTTGTCCATTACCAGTACTGTATTACACGGCAGTATTCACCACCTCTACACGTGTAGGCCTAAAGCTGTTCCCAGCTTGGTTAGAGATGTCACAGATGCGCATGGTGATTGCATTGCCTTATATTTATGTTTTTTTTTCAACGTAGGCTGTAACTTAGAATTTGAGATTTTGTGACTTCCCATATTTAGTTCAATGAACTCATTCATAATTCACGTCGTTCTTATGGTTCTCTGTGTGGCCACATTCCAGTCACTTTTTGTAGCTCTTACCGAAATATTTCTAATTATGAAAGAAGAATGCACAGAATTCTCTTCCGGAGCCTGGCCTTACGCAAAAGAAGGAAGTTTCTTTAAAACCTGAGCCTCTCTTATCCACGTCTTCAGAAATGACTACGAATCATGGACCCAGTATTTGGTGCATATGATTCTCATGATCGTACGTAAGTGTGTGTGTGTTTGTGTGTTTGTCTACTCGCGGAAAAATTCAAGAGAACTCTCAAGCAAACTTTATTAAGCTTTAAATCTTAATCTTAGCGTGTGACTGTGTAGGATTCTGACAGGCTTAAAGGCATTAATTCTCTTCGCATTGAGAAATAACATAATTTTTATGCAGAGTTTCAAAAGTAAACAATAATAAATATAAAATTTGTGCGCCTTCTTTTGAATTGGTAAAGAGACCCTTTACCCGTGGTTAAAGAGGCCGGAGTGGCAGCCTAAACATTCACATTTATCAAAGGGTGGCAGGAACGAGACAGGCAATGTTCGTACAAACGTAACACTGAGGCGCGTTCGTTTAATCACTGTTGTTGTGGAATGCAATAAGTGTTACATATTCTGAGTGTCTGTTTGTAGCGAGCCTTATTTACCCAACATGCACAGCACAAGCGCCATATTATTTTGTCATCTGTGGCCTGTCCGGCTCCAACTTATTTTTCCACATTATCCCATAAATGGCGCGATTTCCGGGAAAAAAGTTATTGAACACAAAATATATGTTTGAATTTTCTATACGAGGTTTGTGTGCAAGATTTCTCATTATACGAAGAATTCAGCGAGGTATTGTAATAAATTTACAAAGGTCATCACGTAAATTATCCGCCATTCTTCTCGGATTTTAATGAAACTTGATTTTTCTCAACAAGGTTCCGAAATATTCTCCAATATTAAATTTCATGAAAATCGTCCAATGGGAACCGAGTTCTTCCATGCGGGCGGACAGACAGAGAGGCAGACATGAAGAAGCTAATATTTTTTTCACACTTTTGCAAAAGTGCCAAAAAGTGAATAGATCTTAGGGTAGATCTTAGAGTTGTTGGCTTCCAGAAGGTTACTTCAGTCTAACCTCCTTCAACTCAACTCGAAACAACGATAGTGTAAGGAGAATATGAGTTTGTAGAATTTTAGTTGCTTCTAATTTATTTAAATTCGCCCAAATTCTGTCAGGTGTTAGAATATCTCAAATAATGTGCTTTGACGTGTTCGTTAATTTACAGTAACATGGCAGCTATTGTCAAATATCTAACTATTCATAGTCTCCGTTTCATATTCAGATATTTTGTAGCCATTGTGCGTACTTTCAACAATTAAATGGTGATTTCTTCTGAATGTTTTCTTATTTGAGAAGTATGTGCTGTTGGCATCTTGTTATCTCGTTTCTGGGAACACCCAACAATGCTGTGCAATTTTTTTTTTAGAGCAATGAAGCTTTCTGGCTTGAGAGGCAGAATTAATCGAGGGAGGAGGTGCCTTTGGGATTGCATCCCTCGGGAAAAGGGGGGAAGATAGTTGAAGAAACGCGAGAGAGAAAACGGATAAAAAAAGGGTAATTGAATTTGCATGGAGGTAGAGTGACGTCACCTGGTCTCAACGTTCGTCACGTGACAGACTGGAGTGATAATGTAGATTCGATTACAACTGACCGGCATTCGCGTACCTGAGTCTCAGATGTATAGCTTCCCCTCTTTGTCTATTGATGGTTCTATTCACTTATCTTCCCATCCTCCCTTTCGCGATTCTCTTAAACCCTATTCAAATTCCTATTCACTTTGTTAACGTGGCTTGCCATTCTCCAGGTTTGTGTGTGTGTATCTTATTTTATTCATCAGTTCTCCGTCAGCTTTCATGAGCCAGTTCCTCTGACCCGCTCCAGTTCAGTAGCCAGTCTGAAATCGGCAACTGATAAGACTTCTTCGACAGGATATTGGTTCCTCAAAGGAAAACAACAAAGTAAAACACGAACGTGTACTATTTCCGTGACTGTAACAGGATTCGAAACAACGATTCAAGTTTACAAACGTCCTAACTACGAAAGATAGTACTTTCCTTTTCTCGAAAAGCCAACATGGGCTTCATCCAGTAGCTTAGAGCAAAATGTCGAGGCCAATATTGCTGTCAATTTTGATACGTTCTTTCCAGGAATTTGCATAGGTCTACTGTTGAGACCCCGTCCGTCTAGCAGCCTACTTTAATTGTTGACTCTCCGTCTGTCACGTTGCATTTCCAGTCACTTGAATGACCTTTAGTGTTGCAGTAGTGATTTGTATCTTGGTCATTTAGAGGAAGTAATGACAGAACACATGGACACTTACATTTTAGTAACATTCTTGAGATTTTCGATACTAAGGAACTAAGTACAAAAGTTATCCACGCACTTAGGCCCTTGCGCCGTGTTACTCAAAATTTGGCTGATCTGCACTGTGTGGAATCAAATCCACTTACAAAGGTAAAATCGGAAAGTACTGGAGCGGGTACAGGCACTGCGGAATAAACATTTACGGCCTTCAGTGTTGTCTCTCTGTTTGATAAAAGTTCAGAATCTGTAATACCCGTGAACTAGGTAAGGTAACTTTTTGCCTCCATGCAGCAGTTGCCACTTCTTTGTACATCTAGATCCCGAAGATAGAGATCTATACAATAAACAAGCATGATCACATGTTAATATTTTTTAATCCTTCCAGGCAATTGCAATACTGTATTATCAGCACACACATAATACCAGTAGGTCCCACAGCCCTCCCACGTCTCTTTCAAATCACTATATATTTACATACCCTCATCTGTTGATACAGAGCCTTTATTAACAAATGAAGTAGGAAAGATATAAATGCATATACCTTAGTATAAACATATCTGCACTCCGCCTGTCATAGCACTATTGGAGTTCACCAGCTCTTCCAGGGTTTCATGCATATCTGTTCATCTCTTTATATGTATGAATTTATTCCGTATCATGTACTTCTATGTCAGGGTACATCTTCATCTGACAGTCTTTGTTTGCTTACCTCAAATGTTCTCTTCTATTCATTCCCTTCTGGATTTTCTCACGGGTTATACTTTTGTACTCGGTTCATATGTGTCATGCTTCTGTACCTGGCACGTACTAGTGTACTGTGTTATTACCCATGTGTACCCGTCAATATACATTTATTTATGTTTGTTCCTTAGTCCAGAACTTGAGAAAAACTTTGTTTGGTGCTTGTTGGATATGGTTAAATTAAGTAATACTGTTAGTGCAGTCTTTGAAGAAGATGTTAAGCATAGACCCGTTTGAATATGACTTCAGTGTGAGAGGTACGAATATATTTATTATTCAGCGATAAATCGTCATTATGTTCTTAACTAGGCACATGGATATCCTTCATGGAGTGCTTGATTACATGCGAAACACATTTGCTTTTTCCTTTAACTCATATTCAGAAGACACAATAATATCTTTCTCATTTACACTTTTACTTTTACGTTCTTCGCTTACGTGTTTTTGCAGTGCTTCTTTGGTCACAAATTCTAAACCTAGTATTTGACTCATATAGTAGGTTCCAAATAGGTTAGTGGCTTGGATCCTTGACTGTGTGGCTGCCTGTCAGTCAGACAGTAAGTAGCTTACTGCACATATCCGAAACCAGTGAAAATATATGAAGAAATCCGGTGTTGGGTACGTGGACTAAACGTTATTGGGCCAATTTAATTCTAAATGATGGCAGTGGAATATGAACCCAGTCCTTTATGGAGTTCAATTCAAGCTGAGTTTCTCGAAAATGGTACATCATGCACAATATTGAGGCACGGAACTTATACAGGTGTAAAGACATATTTTAGGACTGATTGAGTGAATGCATTCTTGCACATTTGGAGGGCGTATTTATTGTCAGCACCCGACAGTAGGCGTTAATCCTTAATGGTTTCGATGGCACGTATGTCCACTTGTAGAACGCATAAAATGGAATAAAGGAATAAAGGGGAAAAAAGAGAGGATATAAAGTTTATAGGAACTTTTTTGCTTCAATTTCAAATTGGTTCTTTCACCAGTAAGTACTGATCTCTTGCAGCCCTGAAATATTTGCCTGAAAAATCTTTTCATTTTGTAAGTATTTAAAAAATACAAGAAAAGAGTGCGTATTTACAGACCCTTCAGGAGTTCACACGCAGTGTGGTCACTTAATAGTAATAGTAGTATTAATAGTAGTGGTAATGGTGGTGGTGTTGGTAGTAGTGGTCGTAGTAGTACTAGTACTAGTAGTAGTAGTAGTAGTAGTAGTAGTAGTACTAGTACTAGTAGTAGTAGTAGTAGTAGTAGTAGTAGTGGTGGTAGTTTTATTAGCAGTAGTGGTGTGGTGGTGGTAGTGGTAGTAGTAGTGGTGGTGATGTTAGTAGTAGTATAGTAGTAGTAGTAGTAGTAGTAGTAGTAGTAGTAGTAGTAGTGGTAGTTTTATTAGCAGTAGTGGTGTGGTGGTGGTAGTGGTAGTAGTAGTGGTGGTGATGTTAGTAGTAGTATAGTAGTAGTAGTAGTAGTAGTATGTATGCAACCAATTAACATCGAGGCGGACAAGATGTACAAAGTAGTACGGAACCGAACTAATAGTTCTGCGATGCGTCAAATATGAGTGTTCAGTAGTGTACACATCTCCATTCCCATTCCTTCTTTTTCTACTCTAAGACGCCACGACTGGCATCCATTGTGTCCTACCGCTCTTATCAATAAACGTTTTGGCAATAGTCATCAATCGTGTTGTAGCATCAGAAAGAGAATTTGAATCTGTAAACTTTGCGCTTATCTTTTGCTGGGTTACAAAGACTGCATGATATTGGTATGACCTCATCTGTATACATCTCTTCCTTGGTTTCTGCTTATCTCTGCCTCCATTTTCCTGCATTTTTGGTTAAGCCGGTAATCGTATGTCCACGTCTTCTCAGGATGTCTTCGTATGTCTGCTTATCTGGAAGGCTGCATCTCAGTTCCTTTGTGTTGCCGTCTGCTTATGTCCCTATCTGCTCTGTCACATTATACTGAGCAACATCGTGATTATGTTCGTGTGTGTTGGCTCAGGCAGCCAGATGTGCAGCTTTTCGTTGCTTCAGAAGATGCTTCTTCATAAAAATTCCCAAAATATCGGAATTAAGGGCAGATGAATTCAAGAATGTATAATGGTTTCGTTCCTTCTAGAAGCTGAAGATTATTTTAAACCATACTGATGTACATGGTGAAACCAGATCATTCTCTCTGGTTGAAGAGAATGCTTTAAGTCTGAGGCCGTCTCAAGAAATTAGCGCGCGCACACACACACATCTATAAAACGCAAAACAAAACTGAAACCGCCAAAAAAGGGGTTTCCCTCAACACTGATATATTAATACATTTACAACTGGAAGTAATTCAATCCGCACATAGGAATTCTACAACTCAGCCGCGTACTGCTATAAGCCCTACCTCATCCATGAAGTTCTTCCTCCACGGTACAACGGCCATGAATTAAACACCACGGCACTGTCTGTCTACCATCTCAGTATGAAATCAATGCAGAATGCAGTGTATCCATTGCACACCCCTGTTGGACACCACACATATTGGTCCAGGTCCACAACCCAATTGCAGCCGAGTTGCATTGCTTTGAACATTGTTATCGAAAGCAATCTGTATCTGTACCACTAGAATTAATGTTAGTTCATGCTACAAACCTTTGTGATCGAGATCTCGTCACCAGCAAGAGACGAATTATATATTGTATAGTTATTTTATAACAAGAAGGCGTACATCCTGAAGATGGCCAATATAGAGGCCGAAACATGTAGTTGTTGACACCTAAGTACACCACCTGTAGCTGTAAAAAATATAGTTTGGTTTTGACTGTACGTCTGCCATATCTGTGGATAAAATCCCGCAATAAGAAGCTCTTTAATGTGTGTGACTTTTTGTCTTACAGTGTACTCCAATGACTACTTTAAGAACGACACAGTTGCGTAGCTGTTAGGTTTGTTGGCGTCTTCCGGAGTGAGTAATCACAATGGCTGCTCGTAAGAGTAATTATGAAATTAAAAAATATAAGTACATTTATTTCTTGAAGCTTTCGCGGCGACAGAATTCAATGGAATTTTCTCGGGTAGACACCCCCGTCAAGATGTTAAGGTTTTCCGACCTTTCGGGAACTAATTCCAACCCCAACTTCACACCAGAACACTATGAGGATGGGATGGAGTTTGCTCCCGAAACGTCGAAAAAACGTCACATCTTGACGCGGCTGTCTACCCGAGAAAATTTCATTGAATATATTTTTTTATTGAATTTATTCTTAGTTGGTCTTATAATTTAAAATCCATTGAACAAGTAAAATCAGTTTTTCTTAAAATGTACAATTTGAGGCCCACTTTGCCGTCTGAGGCCGCTGCACCACCCCCTTCCAAACTCTCACGCCCCCATCCTCGCCGCTATGCCCCTGTAAATATGTAGCAGATGTAGGGAGTAATCTAACTCACAAGAGTAAAATTCGTCTTAGGAAGCTATCAGTTTCTCAGCTAGTATATTATTCCACAGCATTTTATGGGACCTGAAAGTTCAGTATTGAGCTATCAAGAGACGCCAATTTTCCCTATTCTAATTTAGTTGATTATAGTCCGCGCCAACCTATCCCACTTTCTTAAGATTTTTTAAATATTTTCACCCCATCCTTGCTTAGGTATCCCAAATTGGCTCTTCCTTATAAATGCGGCGTAAAGAATTTAGACTTATTATCAAATTTTGATTGTGAACTCCAAGAGGTGGAAAAAAATTTCAAGATATATTCGTACTTGGGAGAATAATATTAAAATGCATTATACAGAAATATGGCGCTGTTTTTTGAACGAAACTAAACTGGCTGTAGATGGAATAGAATGGCGGATTGTTATGAACACGGTGACACGGAGGTTCTGTGCAGACGTTTTTCCCGCCCGGAAGACTTGTGTTGTACCTATTGTAAATATTAATGTTGCGCTATCAGCACCCTACAACGTTTGTCTTATAAAACGACAAACGCATTTCGATGCTGCTACTACAGCGCCTTTGACCTTGGTGTAATGTATTGTTGATACTAGCCGCCTCTTATGTGTGTTTTAACCTTTTGGCGCCGGAATTTTTTTAAATTTTAGCACACCTGTATACAAAATGTGAATAATACAGGAACCAAATACGTTAGAATTATGAAACAAACTGCATTTTGAAGAGAAAAAAACGGAGAGTATATATAATGTTTGAAATATTTAGTACTTATATTTGTTGAATAAATATATAAAATGCAACTTTAGAAGTTAGCGGTGCGGTACGACCACTAGAGTTGACATTAGGCGTCTAAAGGTTAAGGTACTACGCTGGTATAAGGCATATGCTAGTATAAGGGGCACTAACGATGATGCAGTATAACTGAAAAGCCTTTGTCATTTAATAAGACACACAGAGTGCATAACATGAAGTGTGTAGTTAGCTAAACAGATAGCTCCCTAGTCAGTTAGCTGGTTCTTTAGTAGCTCAATAAATAAGGCGAAATGCTGTGAGAAGTAATAGCAAAAGCAAGGGTCTAGCTGGCAGACAAAGCAGTTTGGGAGTAAGCCTTCTAGCCGAGTTCTTAATTTGATACACACCGTAACAATGTGTACTTAATATTCATCCATCTCCCCCTCTTCTGTCTAATATGAAATCGTTGTTACGTTCCGGCATGATGTCTTGATGCTGGGAACCATGACGTGACTTCTTTGGAAACTTGATGTTCAACACATGATGATGGCTAACGAGTGGTCGTTTTCATTCGCCATGTTGTCAACAGTGATAATGCTAATTAAAAGTTTGGTAAATATATCTCTAATTAATTATTAATTAATATTATCATTCACTGAGCGCACTAAGTAGGAAATTTTAATTGCATCATCTTTGACACATCTCAGCAGTCTCTGCTACTTCATTTTTACCAACTTGATGCACAAATTCCTTATTTTAATACATTTATTACATTCCTCTACATGTTTTGAGCACTATTATGCTCATCTTCAGGAGGACAATTGTATTAGTACAGCATCTGTTATCGTCACTCTATTTGGGTGACTGTTCAGTACACAGGTTACGAGTCCCCTTATGACTTGTGTACTGAACAGTCACCCAAAGAGAGTGACGATACCAGATGCTGTACTAACAAAATTGTCCTCCTGAAGATGAGCATAATAGTTCTCGAAACATGTAGAAGAATGTAATAAATGTATTAAAATAAAGAATTTGTGTATAAAGTTGGTAAAAAAAAGGCTGTCATCTATTACTTCAGTCTAGTCGGCTGGATGTCACAACAGTGTAGCTGAAGGTTACAGTGCTCTGGGATGCTATTCCATGTAGACTGGTAAACGTGTATGGACAGTAGGAACGAAATGCAGCAAGCAATATTTCTTCTCAGACTCCTTGACCCTGAAGAAGAAAGCGCTTCGATCTTTCGAAACGTGACGAAAATCTATCCGAATGATACGGCAAAACGCCATGGAAGACTTAATTCTTCTCCTTTAAAACTTAAGATAATGAAAACGGATAATGAAGGTCCTCAGAATATAATTATTTCTAGTCGATTCTTCATCTCGTCCATGTCTACAAACAGGACCCTGTTTTCGAATGTTTGTTTATGTTCTTCCCATAACGCTAACAAAAATAATAGCAGTGTACACTTATAGTATTTTATATTTTAATCACTAGGTTGTCAAAAACAAAACGGGCCCAGTAATGTGTAATCTCTTTTTGCCATATTTTGAAAGAAATTTCTGTCAGCGAAATTTGACGTTAGGTAGAGTGGGGACAAGCACTGCTTAACCCCCAAAAAGTGAAGGAATTACAATTATTGGAAATGTCCTTAAATATTTAGCAGTCCTTAAGGCGTAATATTCCTGAAGACATTAATCTTAACTTTCTGCCGATATATTTAAATTTGTACTTATGTATAGGCTGCGTATTTGTATCATTCTTTTTTCATTGGCCACTGCGTATTTTATAGGCTGTATCTGCAGTTTCTATATCTGAAGGTAATATTTTATTTCAGTGACTTGAAAATGTGCTGTTCAGTGCAGAAAAGTATATAACAATGTACACAAGACAGGTAATGTAAGTATGAATTAACAATGAGTCGCATTCGAGCAACTATTATTGCCGTGACAAAGCAATAATTATTGCATATGTTGAGTGGGTGTCTTTTGCTTTATTTATCCGGCAAACAAAGCTCATGCGCTGTACTATATTGTCACGTGTGGCCTATCTGATTTTACCATATTTTTCCACATTATCTCACAAACGGCGCAATTACTTGAAAAAGTTTTTGAACATAAAATGCGTGTTTTGATACTCTGTACAAATTTTGTCTGAAATATTTCTCAGTCTAAGAAACGTTCAGTGACGTTGCCATAAATGTACATCTTTATGTAAAGTACTTGGTTTCACGGTCGGATTGTAAAGGAAATCGACTTTTCTCGCCAGATTTTCGAAAAAAAAGTTTAATATGAAGTTTCATGAAAATTTTTCCCCTGGGAGGCGAGTTATTCCATGCGGACGGACGGACGGAAGGACATGACGAAGCTAATAGTTGCTTTTCGGATTTTTGTTTAAGCGCCTAAGGACGTAATAATGTTTAAGTATCGTGTCTTAGCCAAGAGGATAAAGCCTCAGTTCGTAATGAATACTGAAGGTTTATGGAGAGTTATATTGTGCATTGCATCAAAAGACGATCTCTACCTTTGGAGATATTAAATTAACATTTACAGCATAGAAGTCAGGAATTCATAAATGAACAATCTCTGGAATTCACCTCATTGACCCACATCATGCAAGGCTTCAAATAATTTGAATTCAAGTAGAGAAATTTAAAAATGCCATAGTTAAAAAATACATTTTTACTCAGAACTGATTCATGGTCGAAATACACAATGTGGAATTATTTTTATCTGACCATGTGATGCTTCGTTACGGGCCTTACTAATGGCTTTAATACGGCAGGTTCATTTCGATTCAAATGCATGGGGATTTGCTTTCACCTGTCTATTATAGATTGCAGACATTTTTCTGTTCATGGAGATGGCACTGTCTTTCTTAGAAAGCGTCTGGGCAAATGTTTCAATTCACTTTCACCACCGAGAGATGAAGCTAAAAGGAATCGGCAGAAAAAAAAATAATACGATCAAGAAGTGAGGTACGCAGAAGTGAAAAATGAGATAAGAGTGATAGGGGATAGAGGAAAGGGAAATAAAACATTATGTCTTTGTGGCGATATTCTCACTTCTCGTGGAAATGTATTGATTCATTTTCCTTAGCTCAGGTACCCAAAAGAATGTTTTAAATCCTCTTCTGCAGATATATCTGGAATTTAGCAGGATCATTACATTTTGTTCAGTTTCGCATGCTGTTAGCAGCCTGTTGTTTCAGCATAGGCGTTTGGTTGCAAACACCATTCTTCTGGTTTACAACTGATATTCCACCATAGTGGAATGTTTTGCTGAAGCATCGTACTTGGGCGGTTGGGTCGTTTATGAGACGGCCGGTTTTATTTTTGGTGATTTATTTTCTGTAAGTTGATATGATGTTCTTCATTCGCTGGTTCGATAAGGTTCTTACCTCTTTAGAAACTTAAGCGAAGTTGCGAAAAGCGGTTGCTAGCTTCGTCATTGCTGTCCGTCCTCCTGTCTGCGTGGAACAACTCGGCTCACACTGGACGGATTTTCATGAAATTTGATACTTGAGGATTTTTGGAAAAGATGTCGAGAAAATTCAAGTTTCATTAAAATCGGGAAAGAATAAGCGTTACTTTACATGACGACCACATACATTTTTATCATATCTCGCTCATCTCTTCTTAGAATGAAGAATGTTTCAACCAAATTTGCGGAGAAACTCGAAACAAACGTTGCATCTTCAATAACTTTTTTTCCGAAAATTGTGCCTTTTATGAGAAAATGTTGAAAAATATTGTAGAGCGGGTCAGGCCACAGATGACATGGTGCATGCGCATTGCAAGCTGGATACCTAAGGCTACAAATACACACACTCAGTTTGTGTAATACTCATTACTTTTCCACAGCAGCAATGGTTGCATGAACGCTCCTCTTTTCCCTCGAGTGGAACTCAGGACTCTACGACTATAGCTAGAAACCTGTCCTACATATCTGTATTGTAATTATTATATTAATCACCAGAATTAGGAAAGGTGAACGGGACATAACCGATGTACTTCAATGGAAGGAGAAAAAGAAACCATACCCATAGGTAGGTCGGTTGTAAGATAAACAATTAAAGATTTCCTCAGCGATTTCCTTTCTGTTTCCTTAAATTTCAGCAACAGCCCTTAAATCTTAAGAACTTCACTCGCTCATATGAATCATTATCCACTCACGTAGAGTATTTCCATTAAAAACCTCCTGATAGTCTTCTCTGTACGTAGAAATATGTGGAGTTTTAAATTGTTGAGGTATTATTACAATCTATAATTTTTATGTTGTTTTTTGTAAGCTTCTTTCATTTTTAGGTCCAGCCTCTATTGACATGCCACGTACAGGAATAACTTGAGTTCAGTGAGTAGCAGTGTTATAAAAATAAATATATCTTTGTTTTACTTACTGAGCTTATTGCCATATTTATAGACCTACAAGATTTTGTGTTGCTATAATAAAGTTATGGCAATGACACACAATCAAAGGAAGGGCCTGATTTGCAACATGAAACATGAAGTTTCAAAGATTCGTGCAGCTGGTTCTGAACTGGAACAAAGCATGTATATTCTACTGATATAGTCTTGCTTTCTTTTGTCAGTTCCTCTTTTCTTGTGTTAGGCAAGTTTGGTAACTTTAACGCCCTTTTAAAACGCTTAGGTATTCATTTACATGTCTTCCTTAAACTAAGATAATTTTATGAGCGTTGTTCTGAAGTTGATGGTAACTTATGTATCCTTCCTTCATAAAGTCTGCATTACTGCAGATACAAATGTAATTTATTGTCCAATGTATAAGTGCTGATTTACTGTATAAATCTGTACCCTCTTAACAAAATTACGTAAATGTTGTTACAACCGCGAATGCCCTAAGAGACAACAAGAAATGAACATTGTCAACCGATAAGGATGCCACGTAATTTTGTGATTTTATACAGCCATTCCCAGTATTATGTTTGCACATATGTTAATATTTCATCAATTATAAGCATATATTTGGCGTTATTTAAATTGAAAAAGTAGAAAATTTTAAAAATTAAAACAGTTGTTTTTAAAGTGTTTATTTAAGGACAATGAAGAAGGTGGCGTTGGGCTGTAAGGAAACTGGGGCAAGTTTACCGGAGGGCTGGTGTTAAGCATTGCGGGAGTCAAAGAGGAGTCTCGGGAATAAACAACTTGAGGGTCACAACAAAAAAACACAACAGTAATAACAAGAAGAACAATAATAACAGCAGCAACAACAACAACCATTACTACTACTTCCACAAAAAAAGAACAACAACAACCACTACTACTACTACTACTGTTGCTGCTACAATATTCAAACCTGGTGGAACACCATGGTTTATTTAAGTCCTTTATTCTTTGAGTATACGTATTGAATGCCTAATTAATTTTCCAGTTTTGTAAAACAGAACCTTCTGAAGTTCATTTTGAAGTTTGTAGAAGTAAAATGTTGTATAGTTCTACTTTATTTATTTGTGAAACTTACTTTTCTGTGAACACACCTAGATTAGCAGCCTATTTGCAAACATTCTAAACGCAAGGTGCGTTTACTTCACAGCCAGTTTTACTTCTTCGTCGCTTTCGAAGTTCTTTACACTCGCAATATTCTTCAAAGGACCATATATATACAATTGCAAAGCTTTAAAGAAGTGACTGTTTGGGAAGCTAAATATTTATGCTTACTGAAATTGGCACTCCGTATGATTCGTAATAAAGTGATTTCGGAAGTGGGTTTCGTATATTCTGTGTTTAGCTTCTACTGAAATTCAGAGAAATTTCAACGCCAGTTTGTTGGTAAAGTTCTGGGAATTTAAAATAGAAACACACATACTTACATGCGTACTTACTTACTTACGTAATTACTTATTTACTTACTCTGTGCAGCAGAGTCCTTCTAGAGAAGCTAACAGTTTTTCAGCTATTCAAGAAATTCCCTGCATTTTTGGAACCCGGAAGTCCACTACCGCATTCAGAATTGCCAGCCACCTTTCCCCATCCTGAGCCAGATCTATCCAGTCCATGCTCCCAACTCACTTCCTGAAGATCCATCTTAATAATATCCTCCCATCTACGCCAGGGTCTTCCAAGTGGTATCTTCCCTTCAGGTTTCCCCAGGTCTGTACGCACCTGTCTTCTCCCCATACGTGCTACATGACCTGCCCATCTCATTCTTCCTGATTTTATCATTAGAATAATATTTGGTAAGGAGTACAGATCATTAAGTTCCTCATTATCTAGTTTTCTCCACTCCCCTGTTACCTCGTCCCTCTTAGGCTCAAATATGAACTTCAGTACACTAATTTTAAAATATACGTAATATGTTAATTAGCAGATGTAGAAACTAAAAAACCGGGGAGTTTAACTGCAGTATATTCATTTAATACAATAGGGAGACGAAATTAATAATAGTACAATGGGCGTGTCTTGTAACAAGCACGCAAAAAGAATATACTGTATCTTTCACGAAACTTGGGCCAGACAAATTCACATAGAAGATCATAGCTTAAATACAAATATAATATTTACAAGACCACCTGGGAAGATCTCATACATTTAATGTGTCAACTGGTGTGTTGAATTACATAATCGCTTAAACAGACTTCAGAATATTTTACGTTTATTCTGAAAAATAATCGTCTCGAAATGTATGTATTTTCTATCGATTGCAACAGTTCAATCCTACAGTATAAGCTGATAATGTCAGTATACGTTACGGCGTCACACTGTCTGACATAATTAGACCATCCGCCATATTTGTTTGTATACTACATCATTTGTTTACGTCACGTGACCACCGCCATATTTGTTTACACACCAAAGATTAAAGTTAGGTTAAGCCGCCGCACTGTCTGGCAAACTAGGTCATCCGCCATATTTGTTTACATGTGACGTCACTTCCGGTCCAGAGGTCATTGACCCCGCGGTCATGTTTGTTTACATCACGTGACTGTGACGTCACTTCCGTCCCATATCGCCACCCTTACTGCTTAGGCTGATAGAAGAATGAATATCATGTCTCCGAAGTTTTGAATTCTTCTCTAAACAATGTCGTCCGTGTTGCACTGGGAAGAAATGGAAACAGAAAATTAAATAAAGAGTTGCCTTTGTCCTTTGCTGCTACGCTGATGGACCTAGATGTAGTCTTCTGAAACACAGAAAATTCGTATAGGGCGTGAAATGGAAGGCATAGTCTGAATAATGATGACATATCCTCTCTGTTGCTGTAAAATATGAATGATGCTGAACGATAGCCCTTTCTGTACTGAAGTTCTGATGCAGGGTGATTCAGTTCTTATCCCACTTTTCTCAGTTTTTTCCTGAGTGTTTAGAACATTTCTAGGGCCACACAGGCATGAGATATTCATTGCTTTTTCTATTTCATTCCTTTTGTTGTGTCTACAATACATCTATCTTTCCAGCACTTTATACACCCCACTCATTCAGCATACCACACATTTGTGTGAGTTCTGCTCTCTGTAAGTCAGTTTATTTCTCCGTCTCCCTTATCCATCACTCGGCGAATAAAACGGAGCAGTCTACACTGACGTCTAACTCATAAAATTATTGGTAGGAATCGACGGGCAAAGTTACAAAATGCAAATAATTATGATATTTTAAACGTCGAGAACACAAAACTACTGTAGCGTAGTTTCTTCATATAGAAATGCGAATTACAATTACAGCTAAACTGCTGTGAATGCATGAAACCTGAGTAACTTCAGCTACACAAGAAATACCACATGTCATGGGATTCCTTAAAAAAATTGCATTCTCTCTCTTACGGCAGGACGTTTACGTAAATATAAGCAACCTAATTCTGCTTTTGCAGGAGAGTTTGTAACGCATCAAATATTTACTTGAGTAGGTGACATTTTATTAATAATAGTTCAGCGAGAAAAACTAATACTTTAAGAAATGACGTGTCAAATCGACACTTACATGTTCGTATAAATTTCTGTGTTGCGAACTTGCTGTTTATGATGTCACATAAGAATTAATCCTGTTTTCTTGTGACGGAAAAGCTTATCGGCAATCGGTGCCAATTGGCGTTAACAGATGGTTCAGAATCTGGAAGTCAAGACAAGAGAGGGGAAAAGGGAAAGTTTGAGGTAGTGTTTGGTGGAATCAGTTCAAGATCAATAGATAAAAAATTCTGAGCGATAAGCCAGACTGCGGCCAGCTTCGTATCACGAGCCATAGTTTATATAACTTATCTTTTCCTTGCCAAGTGACCGCTGGAGACGTATGCTAATGAACACCATTTGTAGCAAGAAAAAGAGCTCTTGGTTTCAACAATGGATGGCCAGTGTCACTCTGTGTACTCCAATCTATCACGTGACCGCAGCTGCTCCGGATCTGAGGCTGGTTTTGTAACCATCAATCTATTTGAAGTGTTCCCCGTCTTAACTGCCCCTTCAGTTTGCTACTTGTTCAATTTATTTCCGCTGTGACAATGAGTTAAGTAATAACTTGTCAGGCACTTGTTTTGAGGGCCCTATGAATGGGCTAGGCTACCCGCCAAGTAGAACTTTATGCTCGTAACTGGGACAATCGATTTATTAAAACTAGTAGTGAAGATGAGTTCTATCCTAGTTTCCAAACAGGAAGAGGAAGTACGTTAATCATGTCTCCTTTGTAGCTGAGGATCGATAACCTGGAAAAGTTTTCTCCTTTTCCTTTCACGTTAGCCAAGGAACTGCGCGTGACAACGAACAAGAACCTTGTTATTTCAACAGTCCTAGTCTGAGCAAACAGGTTTGAACGTCTAATCGAATAAAGTTCCGACATTTGAAAATACGGAGTTTGCACTTGTTTGGATATTCACCTGCGACTACCAGTGCCATACAGCGGAATGTTGCCAGTGTTCAGCTGTTGTTAACACCACGACATGATCATTAGCCAATTACGTCTCTCATCCTCGCCTAATGAAGATCGAAGTCTTCTGGGATATTGCGCGGTGTCGACTGGTAGACAGTTACAGGCATTTCGAATGATTATGGTGCTTTGGTCTTCAGTGTTAAGAGTTCAGTTTAGTGTCTTTGGGCTGCTAGTCTCTGAAGAAGAAAGTACCACGTCCCCCTCCCCTACACAAAATAAAAACTGGAAATTTTTGGCGAGTCGATATGGCATAATATTTCTTAGAACTTGAGATTTATAAACAGCGCGGTAAACACCTCAATTTTCTCACTCGCCGAAATACTACCCTTTCATATTCTCGATTTGCTGAATTACCGTTTCTGACCAAATATAATTTTAATATTTTGGATTTCTTCCTTTCCTTGTATTAGACACGTTCCCAGCCGTGTAGGCACTTATATTTTGTTTGTCAGTACTAATCATGTGACCTTTGAAAATAACGACAATCCTAACTAAATAAGATTCTCAATTACTTCTTTCCAAGTCTTTCAAGTGCTTCTTTAACCCACGTATTTCCCCTGAACAATTTCTCTTCAAGCCGTTGTACTGGGTGCAAGACACCGTGTTTCGTTCACTAATAAAATGAAGGGTGATGCTATTATTTTGTGTTTTCAAATGTGCATTCTTTCATAACAGACGGAAAAAATACAATTTTTTTTACCCTTAATATCAAGACAGTTCTAATATTAATATTATACTTTATATCCCAAGAATGTGTTTATGCGTTTTGTATGGATCTTGGAGAAAACACTCATTTTTTCTTCACACAACTTCAACCGCTTGATTTTAATAACCAAGAAGCGGTGTGTCTACGGCGCGGTACGGACCGAATCTTTAAATACGTCTGGTTAATTTTCGTCTGTAAAGAGTTAATGACAGTAAATATAATTCAAAAGTTGTCCTTTCGCAGGTTTCATTTTAAATAGTCTTCAGTGTGATGTACCTTTGTAACAAATATACAACATTATAAACCAATGGAGCATGAAATGAATATTCGCCTTAGCAAAATCGGCTGGAAAATTGTACATACATGCAGGCATGCATACAATCGTACATACATACATATACACATACAAACATATATATATTCCAAGCGGAGTGTAACTTTGTGCAGTACATAACCTCTTACATGCATAGAATCCTGAAGCGTCTGGTGTGTTTTTTTTTGTTTTGTTTTCATTTTCCCGAAGTAAATTGATTCTTTGAACACAAACTGTTTGATACATAATCTGTTGCTATAATATCATATCTGATAATTGTCAATATATGCGTTCGAGAATTATGTTCATCATACATAGCATTATTATTATAACTTTGTATAAAATTTATTTAAGGGAAATCGAACGAAATAAATGGGTCACATATACTTTACAAATTAAGACTTGAATTTACTTAATCGGATTTTGAGTTGAAGGTCTATGTTTTGCTAATGTCTGTTGTCTATATCTGCGAAGAAGTTGTGTTAATAAAGCGAAGCATTCAAATATATTTGGTAAAGAGGAGTTACTATAGTAAAAACTTGATTTACGACGACCCAAAAGAACGTTAATCTAAATATATTCTTAATGTGTTTTATTGCTCTATTGGCTGCATGGTTATGGACCTCTGAACACAGAGCAGTATTCTTGTCATCAAGAATAACAAGAAACACAAACATTGCAAATGTAGACACGTAGCCATTCCTACTTATCCTCTTAAAGTTGTACTCAAGGTAGCCAGTAAGATTAGGTGCTTATTTAACTAATATCACACTTAAATGGGATGTACCATTGCAACAGCGGACATTGCTTGTGCATCATTTCCGGCATCTAAAGGCGTTTTACTTTGTGTTTTGTAATTGGCTGTTAATATCGCTTGTACCAGTCTGGAGAAAAAAAAACATTAATTTTGCTTCACATTACACGTGTACCCTTTTTCCATGAACTGCACACCTCGCCATGATCAGCCCCCCCCCCCCCAGTGTGTCCCCTTCTTGCCCTATACTTATTTATATCAAATAGTAAAATTTAAGTCTTTTTCTTTGGTCTCCTACCTTCCATTTCGATGGCTTTGTGCCTTTCAGTCTCTTTATGTTGCTTCGCCGAAAACTTCCTCCGTACAAATGAAGTTTCTGCTCTATTTTGAAACCATCTTCAAGAAGGTCAGATCTTAGAAACAAATTAAAACGCATGCGCAGAATTAAAATTTCCCCATACCAAAATCTCGTAGTTTCAAAGAGGGCGAAGGTAGATTCAAGAGAACTACAACTACTGCCAGGGCTCTTCATGTGCGTGCTCTTTTGTGCTCGATATGTGATTCCTGAAACGAACGGTAGGTAGATAACAGCAAAAGTAAGAAATTCTATGAATGTTCTTGGAGCACGAAGGCCTAGAAATACGCCTTTGTACTTATGTAAACAAACTGAATGCCAGAAATTTACCTTGATCTCAAGGATTAAATAAAAAGCTATAAAATGACATAAAGAAAACAAAAAAATATTTTTACCCTTTAAATTTGCATAAATTCCGGGGTTTACGAAGTACTGTACCCCAGTCACTCAAGGTAAACTGGTTAAGAAAACGGCATCAGACCAAAATGTACCATTGACGACACGTGTTAGAGAACTGAGCTACATACGTCTAGGTGCTGCACACTAATATTGCTGATATTTCAGTCCTTTACTTTTTGGTTTTGTGCTCCCATCGTCGTGTAAAACCGTGAAACCCAGAAAATAGTTTCATGCTGTCAGCAGTTAACGGCAGCATGTGAGCTTCTAAAACTTTACGCCTTCACCAACAATGATAAAACTGAGAATGTCCTGTAAGTTATGCAGTTTACTGAATCAGCTAGTTCACGATAATGATCAATATGATAATGATTAAGATTATGAGTTGGTCATATCGGCTGGGACAGTCATCTCATATAGGAAGAAGGGGAAGTACATGTAGAACCTTTTTGGAAAAGTTACTTTACAACAGAAAGTATAAGATCTGAATCGGCAGTGGAAATTCTTTATAAAAATATCTTGTGTATACGCATAATAAACAATGTCGTACTTCAGAGAAAAAAGTTATTTAGATAAGCGTATTTTTAAAGTGTCTCATGACTGAATCCAGCCGTCAGCTTGTCTGGTTAGCACTGTTGCCAACTACTTGGAAAAGGACGCAGGCTGAGAAGCACTACTGAAATTGTCAAGCAAGATTTAATTCCTTTGTTCACAAGATACTGTTACTAACTGTAAGTGCCACCTTAATCCATGCTACACCCTTATGTGCACTTTTGTAAGGTCCATTTCAATGTTGCCCATGCATCTTCTTGAAAGTACATTTTCCTTCAAGATTTTAAGAAGAAAATTCCGCTTAAAAAGATTTCGTCAGCGTATTCCTGCAGTCGTAAAATAGGTGTTATTTATGCCGTGTAGCCTAACTTGTAATTTATCAAAAAAATTTTGGAAAACCGGCTTTCACAATCGACATAAGTGACAGTTCGTAAAGAATTGTTTTTATCTGCGCTGTGAACCTAGCAATCAAAGCAAACCCACCCGTTGTATAATGGCATACGGCGCTACCAGAAACCCAAGACGAATTGCTCCTCCTCTCCAGAAAGAGAAGTAGGTCATTCGCAATACATGTGGAAGAAATGTTTGTGCTGTCATTCACGCGAAGCTAGCTTCAATTTAACTTCAGTCTATGAGAAATATTGACATCATTTTTCTTAGAAAATTACATTTTTCCAAATTAAGCAGAACAGCGCGTGGGCGCGTAGTCAGTTGTTAAAATATTATAAAATAAGGGCATTTGCACAATACCGACATCCTATATTAAACTCAATAAATAATGACATCTATTAATTTGTACAGTAAACTCCCAACTTTCGAACAGAATACGTTTCAGCGAACGTTTGCACATGTAAATTTCGCTAATACATGGACTAGACGTAGGAGGAAATTTTGGGTTAGGGGTTATGGTCGGGGAAACGTAGAGACTAAACAGTAAATTTTAACAAGAAGTCGAGAATTAGTAAGTTTAAATTAACTATTTATTACAAGACAAAAAAAATGCTATACGAACACAATATAAGATAAAAAATAATTAACATATCTTTTGAAGTCGATCTGAGTCTTTTATTAGGTGAGATGGATTTGTGCGGAACAAGACAGGGGACTTGGGCTGAAATAATTTGGATGTAAAATATTATTGTAATTTCTGTGTCTTGATAAAACTAATCTTATCGAACATGTATGTCAACCAACTATTCCGACTGTAGCAGGCACAAAGTAACATCTCTCTTATTTCTGTTTTAAAATCAGGGCTAGTTCCCGCTTTAGTTTTTATGGCTAAATGTCTCGCTGACGACTTTCCTCAGCTTAAGTCGCCTAGGAGAAAAGTATACAAGCAATAAATATAACTCAATAAAGTCACGTGTCTTACAGTGGTTTATAATATTTTAAATTAAACCACAGAAAGTGTATGTGTGTGCAAGGATATTATGAAGCGTATGAGGAATTAAATTTGTTTTCTGACCAATATGGAAAGCAGTCTCATTACAACACTTATTTTAGCCCTATTTCATGTATACATAAATATTGTACGATAAGGTGTTTCAATAGGGATTATGACGTTTTGTTTTCTGGTCTTGTAGTAATCAAATGTGATAATTTGCGAGCTTGTTCTACGAATATGAATCGTCTCGTTTCTTTCAGTGAAAAAATTACATTGATACTAAAGAAAAGGAATTAATTTAGCCACGAATCCAAATTGTGATCCTATGAGATACACGGTGTAGTAGTTCGTGTTAAAAATGTTCCTGAAAAGTCTGGCTTTGTGGACACGATGGACGTAATATTAGAAGCAACACCGCCCCTAGCGAGCAGGCGGCCAAACACAAGCATGTATGTGTGTGTGTGGCAGTGTGTTTGATAATTACTTTACAAAAGAACGAACCTCAGTGCAGCGCAGGGGACTAGGCGTCCTAATTGAACTGTCACATCCGATTGCTTTGCGCCACACACACATTAACACAACAGCCAATAACACAAGGAGGTTTTGTGTTATAACTTAGGTTGCTAATCCTTTTAAACAGATACTGCGACCAATTCATGAGCCAAAGTGCATGCTGGGGAACGTGATGTCGCTATGTCGCGACAGTGTACTAGTATTCTGTAAGTCAATAAATCACCCGAATATGCCCTGTGATAATATGGCTGTCTAAAGATTTGTGCCTTGCTACTCCAGATAAAACCAATGCAGATCTGTGAAACCATAACTTTCTGCCTTATGTACATTAGCGTGGCGGTAAACATTTATCTCGTTTGATGATCGTGCTGAGCAAGGGTGTGTAACCCGTTGCCAATTTCTATGCAGTGGTGATCCAGTTCTCTCACTCACGTTCGTGTCTATTTACGGAGGAAAGCGACGTATTTTTTGTATCCTTTTCTCATTATTTACACCATTTTCTTAACCTTCCTTTTTCCCAGTTTGGTTTCTCTTTTTCATGAAACCGTCTTGAGTAACCAACAAATGATTGACATATTTCTGTTCGTTAATGTATCTGTAGTCATGGTTCTTTGGAAATATCAGTAATTGTCACCGTAATGTTTCACCCATTCAAACCAAAGTTATCAGGAAGACGTCAATTCCATTTGGAGTATCCTAGTTTTTCTTCTGAACTATACAAAAGCCCAGAAGATACTTCTCTTTGTTATGTTCATCTTTTCTGTTCAGCTGCCAGTCATTCCTTTTTCCCCTACTGCTTGCTTTTCCTTTTCCTTCTCCATACCGTTAATGTCATTTTCTTATACCTCTCTTTCTTCATAATTTAACCGGTAAAATTTTGTGTTCAAGGTTCGAGAGGTATAAGGAAACCTTGAATTAACTAACTTTTAAACAGGACGCCTAAATTCTTGTAGATAATGAGCTGGATAATACATGTACCCTGAATACTTGAATACAAGAACTTTATGGATAAATTGGACTCTATGATTAGTTATGAATACACTTGTGAAACTTTTTCACACTCTTACCAAACAGAATGAAGTCTATCGGATGCACGAAAGAATTGCGTGTGTAATTTGTATGTAATGGAAGAGAAATGTTAAATTTTAATGTTCAATTTTATGACAGGTTTGTACAACTTACAGTAATTAAATTTATTGTATCTGTTTTTTTTTGTGGAGTGATTTAAAGCTGTATTTTATTGTCTTCGCTGTTCAGTGCTAATTACTTTCTATTCAATGAGCCTATACAATTTCGGTAAAATACATGACGTTTTAAGTATACATTATTGAATTGCAAAGTGTTCGTTGTTATCGAGTGGGTTAGGTGATAATGGGCAGTCGCCTTTGTCATGTCTTTTGTTTCTTCACGTACATGTTTGATCCAAAATCAGTCCAATTTATTGCTTAATACAGTAAAACATTGGCCAACAAACAATAATATTGTAGCAATAATACATGCAATCCAGCGACAAGTGTGAAAATTTATGTGAGCATGGGCAAAATTTCCAAACTCTCCCCTAATATCTTTATTGAGGCCTTACAGAATTCGGAAATTTAAGGAACACAATGCTGCCATCTAGGGCAGTTTTTTAATAATTTCGGTGAAGCATTTTATATAAGTAGTATGGCTATGAGTTGTGGTTCTCACAGTGGAGAATGCAAATAACAATATATTATGGAATGTGACACTATGCAGTCTGATAGAGAATCGCTGAGATTCGATAATACCGGTAGTGACATACACTTTACAGTTTGTTTGCTTTCATGGAAATAACTAATGCAGGGTAGGAAATACATTTCAGAAAGTCACAATGAAGAATTCACAGTTCTTGCTGGCATAAACATGTATATTAAAGAGCTGTGAGGAAGTTCACATTTTAAGTTTCGCCAAAATTTCTTGTTGCAACTCACGCTACTGTTCAGAATAAATGTAACTCGATACCCAGAGTAGTTGTAGAAACAGGAGCGTTAGACATGCGGCTAGACAAGACAGCTCGTTAAGTGTAGCTTTTTTTTTTAATATTCACTATATGCCCAGCTGTTTCTCCACTTAGTCGTCAAATGATTATTCAGAGTGTAATCCTCCACTCTTGATTTCAAACAAATCCTGAATACCCCTTCTGCACACGCGTAAAGAAAGGAGACAGTCACCCGAAACATAATAGTTTGATCTGTACCGTCCCATGGCTCCCCTTCCTCGCTCCGACAAAGTGTCATTTCTCAATCACATACTTACTAGAGGCCTCCATTTTAGGTCTTTGCACTCCACAGCCTGTTACCCTACTCAGACACGCCCCTCCCCGTCTCCCCCCCCTCTTCCAGTTGGCACAGACTATTTTTGAGCTAAGCCTTTTCCTGAATAAATAACCCAACAATCTCATCCCTTTTATTCTTCCAGCTTACACAGCCTATGAAGACGGAACAGCGTGTTTGGAAACGTCGACAAACAAAATTCAGATGCCGGGGAATCACCCAAAAGAAAGATTATTGTAATCATCATCTGTTTAAGTGTAATTTATCTGACGACATGTGAAATCCTGTATTCGGTAAGTTAATTTATGAGGTACCACCAGAAATCAAACTTTTAAAATATTAACCGCACGATTAATTGCATTCAACGGTAAAGTCGTTTCCTGCTTCAAAAGCCACAAAACAATTACTAAATCAGTATCCAAATATTGCACCACGTCCCACCCCTTTTAGAATTCGAATAACGCATTATGTACTTACCAGCAATTAAATTACCTACCCATTTACATATTTAAGTAGAACGGTCTGATAGAAGGGAGCACACAGTATTAATAAGTTCTAATTTCTTGATCTTGTATTAAAAATTAAAGATTAAAACGGTGCTTCGTTGAAGTTGTTGACAGTGCTTGAGACATATTCGTCGCGTACTCTGAGTTTTTGCTATGTGAATCCATCGTAAACACTCGAGGTGTTAGCGGACAGGAAGTACGGACAAAAAGAAAATTGTTTCACGGAAATACGGTAGCATATCTTGAGTTGAAGCCTCTGTGAAACAACAAGTTCCAGTGTTACAAAATCGTTCCGAAAGCTTAGGCTATTTCGGAGTATAGATTCATTTTGTAGAAGCTAGTAGTCGCAAAGTGAGTCAATAAATTATCGAATTTCTTTGCCATGGTAATAAGTGGCCTGTCCTGTTCCCTAGCCTCAGCCACTAGAATCCAATTCACTAACTAACCATTTCTTAAAATTCCTCCGCTACAGTTTTCTATGCTGTTTATTTTCGTCCTACTCACTCTTCGCAAAATATAATACCATCAGTACGAGAAGCCTAAATTTGTAGGACGTGTAGCATGAAATATTTGGATGAGCAGAGGTTACTTGTAGAGTGGAAAATAAGATTTCTGAGTTGACAGTCTTTTCAGGTCCATATTCTCCTGTATTTAGTCTCAAAATGTGTTTAACACATACAACTGCAATACATGCAGTACAGTTTATGTTATACCAGCTGTTAGTTGCCAATATTTAATTTCATTGAGCACATCAGGCGTGCTACATATACACTTACGTCTAAAAATGAGACATCTATTTATGGTAATACTGTTCATTGAGTCAGTTATTGTTAGTGGGCTTTAGAGGTGATTGTTGTTGTTGTTGTTGTCGTCGTCGGTGCTGCTGCTTCTGTTGGAATAGCATAGTCTACAGAGACTAGGCAACGTCTTGTATGATCTGGTGTTTGAATCTTGTTTCTGTAGATCCCACAGCCTGCCATTCAGTTGATACAGCGGTTTCTTTCTCAAGGGAAAAGCGAACGAGGTATTACGTTGATCAATCATCGGGGTTAAAAATAGGCAGAGCTATGTCTATGCTTCCCTATATTCTTTCATGACGTGGACAGACACAACTTCTTTCAACTTTCACATTTTTCTATTAAATTTTTATCTGTTTCTGCTGGATGGCAATGCCGAACACTTTTGTTCATGAAATAATATGACAGAGTCCGTCGTAAGATTGTTGTATGAAAGTACAACGCGTGGTTTATTATTACTTCAGCCTCGTAGAGCACCATTCGTCCATACTTAAATTGTAATGAGTAATAATTTAGGCACAATCCCTGAGAAATTAATGAAACTTATTGCCACTGAAAGATCTTTAACAAGCAAAATACTGACCCTGTTAAGACACAGTAAACAAATTAGAGCCAGTTTATATTGAGAATGGAATCTTTCATGGCAACAAATACTCTTCAATTTTAACGTGACTGATTAGAGTAATACATTACAAATTGGCAAATATTATGTCGTAATCCTTTATTCATTTACTGTGTGAAATTTGAATTTTGATATTCTACCCAAATGCCATTTAAGTGTGTGAGAATAAAACTTATTATGCTTATCCATCTAAACTCCAGTACGCACTAAAGAGATATGAGAATTCTCATAGTACTGTTGATGATCCACGTACTGAATACCAGTCCTGAGCCTAGGCCCGCCAGCACGTACGTCAGTATTGTGAGGGACTTATTAAGCCTTAAATGAGGCTGGGGTTGAAATTCCAGCTACTGCCCGGGACGGAGGGGTTTTAAATTTATTTCACCCTGAAATGCACTCATTGCCGAGCCAGGACGTGAAGAATTAAAGCCCCGCACAGTGCACCTAGGCCGAAATTGAAGGATTAACTTGGATTAACCTCCCAGCGGACTGTCCTTCAGAATAACTCTATCTCTGTCTCTTAACCACATTAACTGCAGCTTCGTCTGAAGAACTCTCCCCTCCCACTAGGGTTTCTACGTGACGCAGTCTCAAACGGTTATGTTGCCGAAGCAAAGACATGTTCTTCCGTAACTGACGACCACCGTTACGAGCAAAAAAAAAACCGCGAAGTACTCTATGAAGAACGAGAGTTTAGGGCCTAACTATGAGAATCTGCTCCATTGAAAACAGGTTACGAAGTATTTCTATATCTAAACGTGTTTATTCATTAATGTACGATATATTGAACGAACACCTCAACTGCTATGTTGGAGACAAGGGGTGTGTTATGGAGAGATTGTATTCGAATTTGAGTTTCGAGTTTCTATAGAGTCAACTTCCAGGAAGAAGTGAGGAATTTCACTTCGTGCAGTCAGTATAGGAAATCTTGGGGCCGAAATTTTAAACCAGGACCTCCAAAATATAAGTCAGCATTGAGCGAGGATGTTCTAAAAATAACTGTCAAACGGACGGTCATTTTTCATATCAAATCCGTAATCAATTTGATATCAGTAGTTCAAGAATCAGCTCTGTGGCCACAGAAGGCGAAGAAATGTAGCAGAACGCTATGTTAGATAAGTTTGACTTGCATTCCTTCCAGAGTTACAAGGCAGAGTAATTAACTCTAAGCAGCTGCAGTTGTTTATAAGTTTTCCGTTATAAAACACTGTTATTATACTTTGCAACAAACAAGAAGGTTTCAGACTCGTATTGATTGTTCACAAGAGACCGTTTATTTTATGTCGTTCTTGAGAAACTTACGTACAGTAAAAAAAGCATTACAACTGCGTTAGAATTCTCAGACAAATGACATCTGATATTTTGATCAATCCCTGTTGATAAAAACACTCCAATTTCAAGCTTCTATTTCTTCTGCAAAACATACAACATAAAATTCTTATAATATATTACAGACTTCCATTAAATCCGTAATATTCAACTTAAAATTCCAAGAGTATATATCTGCTCTATTGTCTCTAGATGACGTTCCAAACATTTTTATTTCATTCTGTCTCATACAAATTGCAGATTTCTTGAAATGTGTAACATTCCTACTTACATGCGTAATATTATTACGTATTAATTCACTGTCCTGACTCAGACATGCAGAAAATTTGACATCGTGGACATTATTTAAACATTCTTCCCATACAGGCCTATTTATTAGTGTATTATTAGGCCACTTGTGGTTAGTCATTTAAACAGGAAGAATTTAATTCAGTTCAGTGGGTAGTTATTGAAGTGGAGGGTTAACAACACAAGTGTCTATTACAAAGCCAGTTCAAAACACAAATAAAACACAAAACAACACAAATACATAAAAAAACGGACAAAACAAAAAAGTGAAGACAGGAAGTAAGCAACATACAAGAAACACAAGGAAAAACCCCAGAAAAATTAAAAATTGATATTTTGATTTAAAATTGTCACAGATTGTGGGAGAATCTGCTTTAAAACGGCAACAGCTTTCCGAGAGATATCAGAGTCCTTGCATTCATGGTTCGCACCAGAATCACTTCTAGTTGATGGAGAGCTTTCACAAGAAGCAGTAAAGAGGCAGGAGTTTTTAAAATTACGAGGAAACCTCGAATACCAGTAATATCCAAAAGATAGAGTAATATAACAATGATAACAATAATCTAAAGCAATAATGTTTGCTTTAAATGCCAATATTAACAAGTTTCAGTCCAAACGGTTGACGGGAGTAATAATTAAATGTGGACTCCAGAAGTCTTATTTTTTTATGTTTTATTTCCAATCACATAATTTCTGTCATTAAATGAATTGAACACTTTTTTCATACTAATAAAATAAAATCACAATCTGCTAATGAAAGAAATTTTTCTCTCACTACAGGCTAAAATGTGGTTTTATAAATCCTACTCTTATTTGCACATACAGTTAAAAGATTTATCAAGAGACATACATCGTCAAAAAGTCTGTTCTCACACTTGGCTGTTTTAAAATATTTGGAAATGGCAGAAAAAGTAGGATATAGTGATAGGAGAGTGTTTAATTATTATACTTTTAGGCGCCATAAGAAAATATTTTAAATAAAAGAAATCTCAGTATTATGCTATGATTCTTTTTTAATGAACCAATAGCAAGATCATTCTTCACAATAGCAAGATATCAATTAGATTTAGCGGGTGTGCAGAAGGTTATGTGGGCCAATGAGGGCACATTAAGAGCAGGGGATTTTAATTTTGTCTGTGGAAAAAGAAACGAAAACCATCAATTTGGAAGAGGATTTTTTGTAGACCACAGAATTGTATCGGCAGTTAAGAGAGTAGAGTTTGCTAGCGATAGGATGTCATATATACCGCTGGTGTAATATCATTGTTCTGAATGAGCATGCAACAAGTGAGGAGAAAGGTGATGACTGAAAAGGCAGTTTTTATGGAGGTTTTTGATAATTTTCCTAAGTACCATATGAAAATTCTATTAGGAAATTTTAACGCAAAAGTTGGGAGAGAGAATATTTTCAAGCCGACAATTGGGAATGAGAGTCTACATCAGGATAATAATGATAATGTTGTTATAATAGTAAATTTTGTCACATCAAAAAATCTAGTTGTCAAGAGCACGATGTTCCTTCACCGAAACACTCATAAGTACACCTGGACCTCTCCTGATGGGAATAATCACAAACAGATTTATCACATATTGATAGACAGGAGATGGCATTCGAGTGTACTAGATGTACGAAGTTTCAGGGGAGCTGAATGTGGTAATGATCAATATCTGGTGGTTGCAAAAGTTAGGGAAAGTTTGGAAGTAAGTAAACAAACAATACAGAAGTTTGATGGGGAAAGATTTAATCTGGAGAACCTAAAGGACCTGGAGGTTAGGAAACAGTATCAGATTGAGATTATAAAAGGTTTGCAGCTTTAGAGAACTTAAATGATTGCAATGACACAAATAGGGCTTGGGAGAACATTAAAGAGAACATAAAAACTTCCGCTCAAGAGAGTCTAGGTCTGCAAGAATTGAAGCAGCATAAACCATGGTTTGATTAACAATGTTTAGATTTTTTAGATCAAAGGAAGCATGCTAAAATGCAGTGGGTACAGGATCCAAGCCAAAGTAATATAGATAATCTAAACAGTGTAAGACGGGAAGATAGCAGACATTTCAGGAAAAAAATGAAGGGATATTTGAAAGCTGAAATTGAGGAACTTGCTACTAGTTGTAAGAAAAAAATATTAGTTACTCGTATAGGGACATAAGTGACTTTAAGAAAGGTTATAAGCTTAGAACTAATATAGTAAAGGATGAAAAGGTTGATTTGGTTGCAGAATCCCACAGTATTTTGGCTAGGTGGAGGAACCATTTCTCTCAGCTATTAAATATACATGGGTTTAATAATGTCAGGCAGACGGATATACCCACAGCAGAACCATATGTGTCTGAACCAAGTGACTTTGAGGTTCAGTTGGCTATTGAAAAGCTAAAAAGTCGCAAATCACCAGGTACTGATCATATCCCACCAGAATTGATTAAGGCAGAGCGTAGAATAATTCGCAATGAGATACATAAACTTACTATTTCTGTTTGGAATAAGGAAAAATTACCGGATATTGCAAGGATTCGATCATTTTACCTATCTATAAGAAGGGCGATAAAAGAGATTGTAATAATTATAGGAGTTTATCACTCTTACCAACTACGTACAAAATTTTATCCAGCATCGTGCTGTCAAGGTTAACTCCATTTGCAGAGGAAATTACTGGGGATCATCAATTTGGATTTCGACGCCACAGGTCAACTACTGAACTTATATGCTACATTAAACAAATACTTGAAAAAAAATGGAAAAAAACGAAGCAGTGTATCAGCTCCTTCTAGGCTTCAAGAAAGGTTATGATACAGTTAGGATGGAGGTTTTGTATAATATTCTCATTGAGTTTGGTGTCCACACAATACTGGTAAGGCAAATAAGAATGTGTCTGACTGAAACGTACGAGTATAGCAGAGTCCGGGTAGGCAAGAATTTGTCTGACATGTTTCCTATTAGGAATGGTTTCAAACAAGGAGATGCTCTATCGTCATTGCTTTTCAACTATGCTTTAGAGTACGCCATTAGGAAGGTTCAAGTAAACCAGGATGGCTTGAAATTAAATGGTACACACCAGTTTTGGTTAAAGCTGCTGATGTTTATATATAGGAAGGAAGCGTACATATTTTAAAGGAAAACGCAGAAACTTTGATAGTGGCTGGAAAGGAAATTGGACTAAAAGTAAATGCTATTAAAACTAAGTACATGGTCATGTCTCGAGATCAGAATGCAGGAGGAAGTCACAGTATAAAATTTGATAATAATTCTTTCGAAATGGCGGAAGAGTTCATATATTTGTGAACAAACTTAACATATCAAAATTGTAGTCAGGAAGAAATTAAGAGCAGACTGAGGTCAGGGTATGCTTGCTATAATTGGGAGCAGAAACTTTTTTCTTCCAGTTTGCTATCAAAAAATGTAATGGTTAAAATATACAGAACTATAATTTTGCTGGTTGTTTCATATGAGTGTGAAACTTGGTCGCTCGTATTGAAGGCGGAACGTAGGCTGAGGGCGTTTGAGAATAGAATATTGAGGAGAATGTTTGTGCCTATGAGGGACGAGGTAACAAGGGAGAGGAGAAAACTACAAAATGAGGAGCTTATAAATCTATACTCCTCACCGAATATTGCTCGGGTGATAAAATGGAGAAGACTTAGATGGGCGGGGCATGTAGCACGTATGGGGAGAGGAGAGGTGTATACAGGGTTTTGGTGGGGAAACCTGAGGGAAAGAGACCACTTAGGAGAGCTAGGCTTAGATGGGAGGATAATATTAAAATGGATCTTCAGGAAGTGAGATGTGGGGTATGGACTGAATCGAGCTGCCTGAAGATAGAGACAGGTGGCGGGCACTTGTGAATTCGGTAATGAACCATCGGGTTCCATAAAATGTGGGGAAATTTTGCCTAGCATAAAGTCGGTAAGCTTCTCAAGAAGGACTCTGTTCTATGGAGTAAATAAGTAAGTAAGTAAGTATATTTGTTGTTTTAGGATCACAATGTGTTCGCCTTTTGTACCTAAAGCTGATCTTCTTCTTCTACTCTGAACAAACGGCTATGCTACTGATAACTGTTCTTCGTGATTGTAAAATTTTGCATTTCTTCTCATCGACATATCGGTTTGTACTTCACATTGACACATTTGTGACTGTTAACCAACCAAGTGATAGAAGCTTATTTTCTTCTAATATAAGTAGCCTGCAAGTATAAATTTTCCAGTAAACTTTTGATTTAATTACTTCCTAATCTCTACCATACTGAATGACGTGATGTCTGTGAACCTTTAGTAACACGAAGAAAAACTGACTTTGTCCATGTCCAGCTTCAGCGGCACAACGTTTTTCGTTAGGTACATTCAGTCTATCAATATCTACCTCGTTTTTTAATAAAATCGTTGAATGTGTCCCGCTTGAAATTCGACCTAAACTAGTGTGTGTTGACAGTGATATTTTTGTTGAACTAGTGTGCGTATAGTCGGAGACTTCAGTTGAATTGTGTCTCTCGCTGTAAACTCCCCCCCCCCCCTCTTCTCTTGATTTTTTTTGCCCCCCCTCTCAGTTTCCTAGGCACCACCCTTTTTTCTTGTATCTCGTTCCTCCCGTGAAAATTGTTAG
>Ga0123354_10000575_pt1 | contig 37954 bp, 22 predicted proteins | sample TergutLab28metaG_2_FD_97872 | JGI IMG/M metagenome (GOLD analysis project Ga0123354, IMG submission 97872) | Labiotermes labralis P4 segment gut microbial communities from Petit-Saut dam, French Guiana - Lab288 P4 | ecosystem: Host-associated > Arthropoda: Insects > Digestive system > Gut ... | reverse complement strand
TATTTGAATAAAGGTAGACCAACTTGATGACACTTGCTTTATTATGTCAATTTACTGCTCAACATGTTTTGGATGTTAATACATCCATCTTCAGGAGCTTGCGACTACTTGGTGCGTTATTGTTTAGGTTGTAATGTGCTGACTTGAGGCGTGTTGGTGTATGCATTCAGATATCAACAACAGCCAATCCCGCTACATAACACCAACACGCCTCAAGTCAGCACATTACAACCTAAACAATAACGCGCCAAGTAGTCGCAAGCTCCTGAAGATAGATGTATTAACATCCGAAACATGTTGAGCAGTAAATTGACATAATAAAGCAAGTGTCATCAAGTTGGTCTACCTTTATTCAAATATGAGCACTATTTAACACTTGTCAGTTACTAAGATTGTATAGTATCATCAGCGACATACAAATAGTATATGAGTACAGAGCACTAGGTGAAATAATAATGCTGGGAGAAAACCTGTCCCAGTGCCACTTTGTCCACCACAAATCCAGCATGCACTGGCCTGGGATTAAACCCAGGCCTCCACAGTGACAGGCTGGCAATTCACCTGACCCATGGCACGGGCCGAGTGCTGCTGGCATATTGTTGCCATACACATGAATTTACAGTCCATGTGCTTACAATAGAAAACAATGTTTATCTGGAGTACAGTGCTGTAGAAATTCTTTGGCTTTAAGAATCACAACTCGATGCCATGAACATTTTACCAATAAATTCTTATGTTAACTTGCAGAAGAGTGTTCTGAAAGACTAAACATAAACTGAAAACATCAGAAATGAGATTGACTTATGTAGAAAGACAGTCCAGTAGGCTCTAAGGCCAAGGAGCAGTCTCTCTCTTGAGTACTAACAGTTACTCAACCATATTCCCCACATGTTATTCAACCCAAGTTTCATTACCACAATCACAACACCCCACCTATTTTCCCTATCCAAGCCAAATGAACTTAGTCCAAGCCTTCATATCTAATTTCTTTAAGATCAATTTTAATATTATCATCCCTTCTACCTACACGCAGATCTTCAACATGGTTTCCTTCCTTCATGTTTCTCCACTAAAACCCAAAACACTCCCCCATTCATGCCACATGCCCCATCCAATCGAATCCTCCCAGCAGCCTTACCAGGATAGAAAAACCATTCCTGGTGCTTACAGGTTCAACCAAAAACCCTCACACTATACATCCCCATTGATTTCCCTCACTCTTGGCACACATGTAAGAGATGTCACAGAAATGCAGCTACTCACTTCACCAAATTTGATGTGGGTTCAAATGTAACAACCACAGAACCACTCAATATGTTTTACTAAACTGTACTAAAATGTCAACACCCACCAATTTTTTCAAATTTGGAAAATAGTAACAGATACTACAAGAAGGCCCTCATGCTTGCTGCACTTATCTAAACTGCACCTCACCAGTATTTATTGAACAACAGTGTTCTAAAAAAAGTACAGAAAATCAAACTGTACAGTGGATTCCCAACAAACGTGCCTGGGAAGTTTTACGATATTTGAGATAATTGAAGAAAATGGATGCTGAAACATCATCTCATAATGTGAGTATGGTTGCACTGTCTCTAACCAATAGTTACACTGACACTCACACAGTTCAATGGGGCATCAAAAGTTAATACAAGTGAACATATATTAACAACAGGCCAACTGTACCAGTAATCATCTGGTATGTGTACACTTCCTTCTTACCCAACAAAATAGGTTCTCACACAACAAAATTGTCCATCTGTCTACAATCCATTGTGGCATTAAGAGAATAGGAACCTTTTGTTTTATTCTTTCTGAAGACCAAAACATGTGGTTAAACATTTTAATGATTAATGACAAGGACAAATGTCTTGGCCACTGGATCAGAAAATTAAAATTGGAAAGAAATCTGATAACTAAAGCTCTCATCAAAATATATTCTAATGCAAAACAAATTAACCAATCCAGCATTAGAAAGCTTACTCAACTAGACATGAGATTATGAATTTGGCTCTTATTGTAGTCAGACACTTCATTACAGTAGCTTTAATACAACCAAAACAAATCAGTGAACTGTTCATTGTACAGGTCAAGAAATATAATTCTGAAACTGTAATTACCACACTGGATAAGAATGGAGCCTGCCAAAATGGTGATAAGTATTATCCTGACATCTGGCCTTTCATACAGGTAAACCAGATGTGCATGATATCAATAATTCTCAGGTATTTTGTTACACAAATGGTTGCAACTGCAACAGTGAATCATCCACATGGGTCAACCAAAACAGTCGCAATCATCGTGGTCAAATCCTGTGGTAAAAACTACTCTTGTGGGTATTAAATGGAAGTAACGTGAGCAACGATTAACTAACACAATATTGTCGTGACTTAAACCAACCAAAAAAGTCACTTTCATAATATATTTCCCCTAAAATTAATGTCATGATATTTCACTTTCTTTAAACAAATTTTGAAATCCACTGCTTCAAGCCCATGAAATATTCTTCTCACAGAAAACACAATCGCAGTTCATTTGCATCAACACAATCCTCGTCTTCACTGATTATGATAATCATGCCACTGAAAGCAAATGGCATAACCACATTCAGCAATGGAGTAATAACTTTCAGTTAAGGTATGTTGTCCATACGTTTAAAAATGCTTTTTCCAGGAAGATAACAGGCAGTAACAACTTCATGGTCATTCCATTCTAACTTAATGTATAACACAGAAACACAGACAGATACCGAGTCATGTTCTTGATGTTTGTAAGATAATGTGATAATGATTCCAGTCTCCTAGGATCTTATGCTGCACAATCTGATGAACAGCCACTTATCTGTTGAAGGCATTAAGCACCTTTGAAATTTTGGTTAAATTTTTACCAACTGAAACTTCATCACATCCTATGAGACCTGAAATTTCATCATCACTGCTGGCAGAACATCATATCATGTAATAAGACAATGTCACTATTTCCCAAATCTACACAAGTCTTGTTAGTATTAATAATTTAATATTAGTGTTAAATGGTATGTGCACAGCTTCTGGGTAAATTATGAAATGCGGTATAAACAACAATGAAGCAGGTGACACAATCATGACAGCATGTCTTGAATATAAAGAATATACAGTTAGTATTTTTGTTAAATTACTTCATGTTTCTCGTAACAGTTAACACCACCATCATAAATTACACACAGAAAGAACTGAACTTCTATGGCACATTTGAACTCAAAGTGAAATTTGGAATTTTTAGTTAGGAGTTTAAACAAAGAATTACTGCAGTCATAACACTATTTTTGGGCAAGACTTTATAGCAAAACCAAAAAGATTCTCAAAGTTTTCCACAAGTGACTTCACATTATGAAGTAAGTAACATCACAAAACAAGACATTTTGACATGATTGCAGAACTGAAGATCTGATGTGAAACTAGTGAAAAACTAGGAATACCAAGGTAACAAACAACATTTTTTGGCTATGACGCCGTATAGTTTGGTAGACAGTACAACATTTTGCTGGGTACCATCTACCTACTATCTACCAAACTACATGGCACATACTGCAAATGACAGCATTCTTGACAATGTCTTCTGCAAGAACCTCCTATCTCACAATGCAGAGTATGCTGACATTCCCTTTGTCAACTGAAATACGGTTTTGTGACAAATACAGTGGAACACTGCTGTTCTCAGATCTTCAGACTGTGCCTGGTCATATGATAGACATAATTCTCACGAACACAGTTTCCAATCCATTCCACCACTTACCCAAAGTTGAATGATGCTCGACCCTAAGTCAGTCTTGTATGGGTGAGATATAATACATGTTGCAGTGCCACACCACTAAGTATGGGAACTCACTCACCCACTCACTCACCTACCCACTCACCCACATAACCACAGACACACACACACACACACACACACACACACACACATTCATTCGCTTGCTTGCTCACTCTCACTCACTCACTCACTACAAACCTGAATTTTATGAAGAAGACTGATATGCTGAAATAATTAATACTTTGCAATCATTGTGTTTTTGTGCTAAACAATCTTTATGCCATATGATAATAGATCCAAAAATGCTGTTTGAAAAGCTGAAGACAATCTTCAATGTCAAAAATAATAATCATAATCATGTTTACTGTGATGTCAGAATCATATGTCTTAGCTCAACTGTTCACACTCTGTTATGTTTCGAGTTTCGTCTTCAAGACTCAAACTTACTCTTATGTTTTCAGACTTCAGATCATATATTACATCATTACTCAGCTGCTGTACAGGCTTTGATCTGGGCTCTTATCTACCCTTGGGTCAAAAGTTATGGTATTATGTTTGCATTTTAAATTCAATTCTTATGTCCCATTTATGCTTCAAAATTACTGGTTGTAAGTTAAGAAGTGTTATGTGTTTCTGTCTTTATATCTTAAATATGGTTTTTGGTTTCTGTCCTTAAATCCTAAACTGAAACCATTTTCTGACTTCAGTTCCAAAGTTAAAGTTAATATTCTCTGTTGTTAGTTCTTCTGCTAAAAGGGCTAGGGCCCTCTGGTGTGTTGAGAATTGTACTTTTCATGTACTAAATTCAATTATAAAATTTGTATTCCTTTATTTGGTTATACACCAAGACTCTTTGGTAAGAACAAGTGACTACTGAAACACATAAGAATGCATATGCCCTATATAAAGATTTCTATTGCAGTAATATTAAGTGATCCACGAACGTGCTTATAATGTAAAAGTACACATAAGATGAGTGTTACACTATGCCAGAGTGCCTTCAAACATATCAGAACATCCACATAAAATTCAAATAAAATCATATATATGATTCACACACAATTCCAAGCTTATTTACTTCTCCTCCGATCACTTAAAGATTTTCTGTTCCTGCTCAAAATTAGAAAATTAAACCAAATTCAATAACAACAAATAATAAAAAATAAATGCCTTTGTTTAATAGTGCACAGGCCCTACTGTCTGATTTATTTACGGCTTGCTATTTGCCATCAAGAAAGGAAAATATGTTTCTGAAACTGATCAAGATGTGATTATGTGTGCCCTACTATATTGAAAAAAAAAAACAAATTAAGAAACAAACAACCAAAGAATGACTTCTCTAATAGGCCCCCACCCACCAAAAAAAACACACGTGAACAACCAACAACCCAAACCCTGACTAATGGCATAACTCAAGAGGTAGCCTGAACCTTAAACAGAAACATCTGTTTTGACAATTTCACTGCTATAAATGAACCATAAACCAAATTTTAAAATGCTTTATAGAATGTTAAGAAAACCCCACTTGTACAAGTTGTCTGTTGAGTAAACCAGTCCACTCTGATGTGAAAAGATGAGTTCTTTACCCTGAAACTATACTTATGTTAGTGCACCACCACCATAAATAGTACATAATGTGACATTGCTGTTGTATTATCTGAATTCTTATGCTTACAACTAGCCAGATTCTGTACTGAATAAATAACGGAATCCAGGGAATGTGACATACACTGAAGGAGGGCACATATCATCAGAGCAGATAGTACCAACATGCACCTATAACACATACACATAACATTTCAATAATACAAATTCCTCAAATTAAACCATTCGGGTCATCTAAAGGTTATTCTTTTAGTCAGTATTATTCATTATAATTATAAATAGCCGTGGTAATGGCAAATTACACTTACAATGACATGGATTTTGTTCATCACCATGCATTAAAAGAGGACCACACCACTTCTGTAAGTGTATGTGATCTTATTCTCAAGCACAAGTGGAATGGGCCTAACTGATTAGGTGCCACAAGGTACCATCACATCTACTCCTATCCTCAGGCAAGAAAGAGTCAGGCCCAATTGATCAGGTGCCATCCCATCTATTCCTGTCCTCAGGCAAGACGGTGTCAGGTCCAACTGATTAGGTGCTATTACATCTATTCCTATCCTAAGGTAAGAGGGTGACAGGGCCAACTGATTAGATGCCATCAGTTGCCATCCCATCTATTCCTATCCTCAAGCAAGAGGGTGTCAGGTCCAACTAATTAGGTTCCATCCCATCTGTTCCCACTCTCATGTAAGAGGGTATCAGAGCCAACTAATTAGGTGCCACTACAACTTTTCGCATGAGGATGTTAACACTTCAGTTCTTAGACCACTCTTATTTTCTGGATACAAGACAGTGGACACAGTCTAGGAATCTGGTGATCCTCAATATTCATGTAAGTGAAAACTTCCAGCAGTTTTAATTCAAGAATTATGAAGACCCAATTTTAAAATTTGGTAAAATCTTGTGGTTGGAAAGCAATGGTTAGTTGGATTTTAATTGTTGCAATGAATGAACAGCAAAGTGACATCTTTCTAATGTTATTACTGCACTCCTGCAGATCACTTTCAAAGAAAATGAAGATTCAACACTCTGTGTGAAACAGTACATGTAATTTTCATTAAACTAATAAAAAATGTGGCTGAAGATAAAACAAGTGGACCCACTGGGTCCTAAAACTTAGTCATTCTTAGCATTATTGTCAGTTTAAAATTGAAGTGTTTCGCGGGGTCCTTCTGGTTTTTATCAACAAGGCAGAAGACAGAGGCAGCAGGTTCCTTCCACACCACAGTATCCACATACAGAAGTACATAAAGTCATTACACAGAAATTCATTCATTTATCCAAGGGTTTGTACACTGCACAATGGTTTTCCTTCATCCAAAACTAAGTTTCTCCACATGCTCATGCCTGTTTTATCCTCTTCTTTCAGCCCATGGTTAACGTCTTATTCCATCCATCCTTCTTTCTTTCATGTCCCATTCCTTTGTTTCCCATTCTAGGATTGTGTGTGGTATTCAATTTTCTGGCCATTTTCTTTACATGCACCAACAATCATAATTGTTCTTCCTATTACTCATAACATTTTCTTCGCTACATCCATAGTTTCTCTAACTGTGTCATCTCAAAACTCTTCCGTCCTTGATTTCATTGTTGGTCTAATCTAAAATTCCATTTCAGTTGCAACTAGTTTATTAGCCTGCTGTGTATTCAGATTGCACACTTCCACATACAAACAGAAATATAAAATCACAATTTTCACCAGCTTCAAGACCTCCTACACTCTCAGATGACTACACTGTTCGTAATTATTATCTCACCAAACCTAAGTCACAAGACAGTAAGAGTGCAAAGATACACCTTACTCCACTGCAACATGCAAACTTATTGAAAGTGTTATTTTCTTCACATGTTACTAGCTGACCCGACATCATCTTACAGCACACAACAATGTGCAAAGTTATTATTTTGCATATCCCACTATCTGATCTGACTTCTTCTCACGACATCCAGAAAACTGCAAATCTGGGCTACAGATATCACAGGTGCAAATTAGTTTTCATAAATCACACTAAATATACATCATGCTGAAAGATGTTTCAAATCAGAGATGAAAATTAACGTTTCGTCATGTACACTAATTTTGTACACACTGAAGTAGTTTTTATACATTTGATAAGGATTAAATTAGGCATCATGTGAAGTAGTGGTTGCAACTGATGAATAAGGACCAAAAGTAAATTCAGATGACACCCTTCACATTACCACAATGCACCAGATTCCGGTGAGGTGAAACTTGTGAATGGACAGAAACAATTCTCCATTACGCATTTGTTGCATAAAAGACACACACACACACACACACACACACACAAACAAATTCAAGTCCAATCTTGAACTTTCTCTATTTATTAGTCTTCAACCACATTGCAAATTATGACACATTAAATTACTCATTTCACCAAAAGCTGCAAGTAATATGAATTTTCAAAGTTAATGCTTAAAATGTGGGAAGTAATCTCCTGCCATAAACTGGACCAGTTTCCACTTTTACGCAGCCTAAAAATAGTGAGTGTCACATCCTTTGACAATATCAATGAAATTTAATTCTCTTTATGTTAAAAACTGAAGCTTTTCTTGTTGAGAGAACACTGATAACCTCACAATTAGCTGCTGTGATAAGTCAAAACATTCTTTGTGAACACAATGAATAACCATATTTTTGGACTCCAAATTTAGTTTTGAGTGAATACATAGACTGATAAATAAATGGTTAGGAAGGGTAATTGATTTGCTGCAAAGAATTCCTATTAATGAAAGTACATAACACCAGTGATCTCTGTCAGTCAGTTAATCCTTTATTGCAATAACTGTCAGCTTCTAATGAAGCTCGTGGGCAAGGACGAAAACATAATTTCTTGTGGGAGGTCAAACAATTAGCTGAATTTGAATGTCTCAAAGAAACTCTAATAAAGATGACACAATGCTGGTGAACAGCCTACGTACGTATAAACCATGAGGGAATAATAAGAAAACACTTAGTTCAGATTAAACATATAACTGAATAAAACAGGTAACTAAGGAATGGGTACTGGTAAAAAAAAAGAACCCACACAGGCATGTTCAGTGAAAATATCTGGATGACTTCATCACACTGGGAAGACATGTGGAAGAAGTTCAGTTACAGTTCTATGGAATCTAAACCTTAGTGCAAGGTGGATGTGAACTGTCAGCTGCACACTTTGCTGCGAGCACCATCATCCTACACAGTGAGTAGGAGGGTGGCTGGTCTGCAGGTAGGCAGGATGTGCTGGCAAAGGGAAAAACTTCTCCCACACCAGAATCAAACCCTGTTTGTCTGACCCAGAATCAGTCATACTAACTGGTTCATACACATATAGAGAATGTATCTCACAAATAAAGTTCCTTGAATTCCTCATTGCAAATTCAAGTGACTGTGTCACACAAATGCTTGGCTATATCAAAGTGGAGATGAATAAACTGCAAATGATAACACAAAAAAATGGGAAGGAGAGTGGAAGCAACCTTGCATAAGAGAAAGAGGGACAAGATGATGCCAATTCCATTCTGGAAGTTATTGCGAATGCTTCAACCAGAATTTTAAACATCCAGTCAATGTCAAACTGCACACATGAAACTGCTAAATGATTTCAATCTTATACGTGTATCCAACTCAAACACTGTGCATGTTCTCTGTCTTTACAATTTATTTAATGAAGCTACACTGAACCCAAATGGCAGGATGATTAGTGAATGATAAACTGGCAAGGGTGAGGCACAAAGTGCATGAGGCATACTTTGTAGGACTGTTGCAGCACTTTCCAGGAGGGACTGCATAAAACACCAAAAGCTTCAGGCAAGATATCTGGCAACACAGATGTGATATGGACTGAGCTCTTCTTGAAGACAAGTCAGAAGTGTTACACTTGAGCGAATCTGCCCTGCCCACTGCTATGCTCTGTTCCACTTCATATGCAAGTTTGTTCTAATGATGCCAATACTAGGGAATGGGACAGTATACTGTTCACTTTATCTACGTGACTAACTACTGCTAAATGTTCACTGCTGATTTGTTTAGACACAACCTAGTAAATAAACCTCTTCTATGTTCTAGAAGATAAGAGCACTAAAAACATAACCAGTGGGGATAAAGAAATGGTAGCTTGCATTATAGCTAAGCATTCCTTGTACTAGCAATACAAACAGAAAAGAAATTGGGGAAGTTTCCTAAGTTTTCACACTGACAGTGTCTCATCATACACCAAAATGAAACAGATTTTCAACAGAAACAAGAATGGAGAGGCATATTTTTTTGTGGTACACATTTATAAATGTGTTCTTTAAAAACTTCCTTTCCATTTGAGTTATCACACTTTACTGCAAATAAGAACATTTCTTAATTTCTGTCAACTAATCCATTATGTACGGAATTCTGTGCCAGATACAAATGCTAAAAATTTATAACATAGAGCAACATATACATTAAAGCTATTAAAGAATACAGAAATACATTACTTGACTTGAAATTCATTTTATAATTACTAGAACAGTTTCAAATACACAAGGTCTGTATTCTGTATCACATTTCTGTTACTGTAAAACACAGCAATTTTGAGAAAAATGTGAAAAAGTCGAACTTTAGCTCCACGTGAAGAACTTCACTGTACGAAAATATACCAAAGATAAATATGCCTCAGAACTTCTGGTGCAGTCACTCAATACCAAAGTTCACTGCATTCAATTTAACTGAAACACATTAAATAGTGGCATATACAAAATATTAATGGACTCACAGACGGCAAGCACATTCATTTTATGAGCTCTGTGCACAGAGTATGTACATGACAGCAAATTCTGTACTCCAGTATGTGGTAACAGATTTTTACCAAAAAATTCTTAATTTTCTGAATGTTGCATGGTTTCACGGTGCACATAGTAATTTAGATTATACCTATAATGAAAGTATGGACTTTGCTTTGCTGATTTTCAGAAAACTGAAAAATGCTCAACAGCATTATATGCAGAGCTCTCATATCATATTTCACCTGAACAAGATAAGCAATGTTGAAGGTACAAACAGAAATTCGTTTATATCCCTAACTAAAGGACTGCTTTCACTGTGCCAATTTTTGTGAAACTCATCATCATTCAAGACACATGTGTGGATACCTCCTAAACTGAATTTTATCCAAATGGAACAAATATTCAATTACTGGAAGTTTTAAATATTAAGGTATGATTTATGTGCTTCTCCCTATCTCCTGAGACTTCAGGAATCATTTCGTTAACTTCTGGTTTGCATTTCATCTTTTGATTCAACTGTACAGGCCTCCATGTCATTGTATGTAACAATTACATAGACTAAAAAGTGGTAAAAAGACAGTCAAAATAATTAACAGGAAGCAGTATATGTTGCTCTAAATCATACATTTATCAGGCAGACTACTGGTTGCGGACAGCAGTGCCAAATTCCATACTTTTAAGTATTGCAAAGTGATAATTCAGAGGAAGATCTTCTGGCCACATATATCATCAGTTCCCAGAACTATAACCTACATTTTAAACTGTAGTTACAACATATTCATGAGGAAACTTCCTTTTCACATTTACAAAACTTTATAACGGGAATGCATAGAAAATTCAGGTACCATCCAATATCTGAGTGGTCCAGCTTACTACGACATACAACTATGCACATCTGATATCTAGTAAGAACATTATACCCATATAATTTAAAATTCTGGAAGGAAACCAATCAACAAACAATTTATTTCTAATTCACATTTACAAGTGTCAGAACTGCATATCTACCAGGCCACCTCCTAGTTTGGTACATAAGCAAAGTTGAGAGTATCTTGTAGGTTTATACTCTATTAACGGGCTTCACCTTGCATCCATACGCGATCAGTTTCAACAGGCATTCTATGAGGAAGAACAGGGTGAACAGCGAGTTCATGATATGGAGGATATCAGCTAGCAGTAGTGGGGCGTCGTGGTACTAGACAAACAGAACACGTACAAGTTAGCAATTCTACGGCTTGATATGTTTGTGTACTTCATTGTGCACAGAATCAGGAGCGTGAGATCTGCTCTTTTTTTCTATAAATCACAATTTATATGCATGACAGGGCAGTCTTAAATCCTGAATTATAAAACAATGACTATATTTTCTACAGCCATTCTTTTTACTAACCTTTTTAGGACTGCGATTAAGATGCATTATATTTAAAGATTCAGTTTTAACCATGCAATAAACAAATTCCATATCAGCAAAAACAAGAGAGGCAATGTACGTATAAACGTAACATTGAGGTGTTTTCATGCAACCACTGTTGCAGTGGAAAAGCAATAAGTATTACATATCCTGTGTGTGTGTTTGTAGCTTTTGGTATCCAGCATAAAAAGTGCACGTGCCATGTAGTCATCTGTGGCCAGCCTGGCTCTTTAATATTTTTCCATTTATTTCATAAACTGCACGATTTAAAAAAAAAATTACTGAATATAAAATATGTGTTTCTATTTTCTCTTCAACCTTTGGCTGAAAAGTTCTCATTCTAAGAAGAAATGAGCAAGTATGATCAATAATAGTTGCTTTTTGCAATTTTCTCAACACACCTAAAAAACAACTCAGTTAATTCTGTATAGAAAAATATTCGCTATTAAAACACAAAAATGCATTCTTTGGGCAAAATATATACTCTATAATGTTAAACTTGGTGGTATATCTGTAATCTTTTAGGTAACTCTATGAAAGCCTTTTTCGAACCTTTACTCTTTGTATCAGAATTTAAAAACAGAGCACTGCACCTTCAAATTACACTTAACTCCAATTTCAACCCCATTTACAACTTAATTAACATGCCCTCCCAGGCTGCAGCCTCATGTAACATATCAACTTCAGCAATAATTTATGAAAATTGTCAAGATAACATATTCGCAAATCAGTATCAAAAATATATGAATTAATCCCCTTAAAAAAACCACATCCCACAGAAGATATGAGATGCACTCCACTGCCCTTTTTGTTAAAACCATGCAGAAATACAAATTTAAACGCTTTTAGTAGTCCAGATGTCTCCCTACAGGAATTTCATTTTCATTAGTTTCTATTAATAACAACCAGGAAGACAATATCATTTATTTGCAAGAATCTGAATTTAGGAAGGGCATATATACTACTTCAGAATTTTAGTTCAAGTGGCAGAAGAGAAGTGTCATAATAAAAACATAAATGTGTCATTTACTTACGCAGAACATAGTAGTATAATTTCCTAAAATTGAAGTTTAGTACAGCTTTTGTATCCCATCACAAAAATTTGTTAACCATGTCATAGGCATCAATTCCTTCTGCTAATTTACCACACTTAAAAAATGAACAATTCTTTTGCCTTATATGTAACAAAATTTTGCTACCTTAAAAACACCAACTTGTGCCAGCCACTGTGTTCATAGTACTCGCCATGATCATGACTTTTACCTCGAAATATCTTGACTTTCAAGCCCTAAACGACTATAATTACTGAATATAAATATATGAATATTATTATTTTTATGTGTAGACATCTGTGCATCTGTTAACAGTTGCCTCTAATTACTGGGCACCTGTTTAATGACAACTTTCAACAAAACCTTGTACTACAAAACACTAGGCCAATATATTTCTTTCACTTATTTGCTAACATGAAGTACAGCTCCTATCAGACACAAATATTAATGTCTCTTTATTTGTAAAATGTAGCTGTGCTGTCTATACAGTAATGGTAGCATAAGGAATTTTTTTTACATTTCTCAAACAAATTTTGCATTATTATACATCTGCAAGATAAAGGTGTGTACCATGTCCGTTAGTAATGCTCTACCACTATGAATGGTTGTGATTTATCTGAAATAACCATCAGGACATATACCTACAGGCAGAAAGGGAAATCACAAAAGATGTAAATAAAGACAGCCATATTCCCCTTACAAACTGACTTATGTCTGAGGTACGTAACCAGCTTTTCCATACGTTACAGTTAATATTCTATGACTGCTGTGTATTTGGAGAGTTTGCCACTTAATTACCTTACTAAAATTATCTGTTCTATAATGTGTTATATTACAAGATCTTGAATGTAACATGTCACATTCAATGCTTCATTCACTGCTTAAAAGTACTACACATCTGGCCATAAAAATTTCCCTCATGCTGAATTACAGAATGACTGAGCACAACATCTATGCCACTTTGTAGGCAACTGGCTATGTAAGAGAAGTACTCTGAATTGGTGAGTGGGAATATTTCTCAAGAAAAAATTCATTTGGAAAATTTCTGATAATGAAACTCCTGATTCTGCACAGTATAGTGTGTAATTAATAATAATCATATGACAGACATTCCAGTCCCAAATGGAATATGTTGTTCTTCTGAAGCAAACAAAGGCCTCCTTCATTTCAGAACACAACTAACACAGTAAAATGTTAAGAGTGTCTTAACACTTGTATGTCCAGTATGTAACATTTCATTTAAAATTAATTTTGTTGCAAAAACATGCAAATTGAATACTGAGTCCCATTTAAATATAGATAGAGAGAGGTATCTTTTAGGCATGGACTCCTGAACACTAAGAAGAAGCAAGATTTTGAAATTGAGTATTTCAAGAAAATGAAAGAAGCCCTTCAAAAAATGTATGAAAAACTAACTTCCGGCAGCTGGCATAATAATAATAATAATAATAATAATAATAATAATAGTGATGATGATGATGATAATAAATAAGAATAGGTTCAGTAAACTACAAAGCAGGCAATGAAAGTGAAGGCTACATTCACACTGGTCCAGGTCACTGTCTGTCTGCAAATGTAGCCGCACGGCACAGCCAACTAACAGGAACCTAAAAAACCAACTTAAACAAGTTCCATAAATCAAACCAAATATCATTACATTACAATGAAACATTCCCATGGATAGGTGGGCAGTCTCCATTGTGGAATAACACTCTGTCTACTGAATGACTACAAAATCCAACTGAACACTACAGGGGCTGGGCCGGCATGAGATCAGCAAAAAACCGACTTTACATATTAAATGCAATTCATTCTAGTTATTTTATTCCAACCTGTAAAGGAAAATATTTAAAATTTTATACACAACAAAAAATTAAAAAAGATACATGTGCACATAAACAGACTGTTTATCCAAGGAAGCACAATGATAACTACTGAACAAGCAGTTCAATGCAACAGCCAATCATCTGATTTGTGAGCAACACAACATGCATTAATGTGAAGAAACCACTCCGATTTCATGTCTGTAAGAATGCAACAAGTATCATTCAGTGTCACATTACAGCATTTGGCAATGATTCCCATGTTTTGACTGGCATAACACAGTAGCAGTTCCACATTTAAATAAATAACTGATATCCATGCTTTATAAAAGGCTGCACATCCATGCCACTAGCTTCAGAGCCCTCACAGCAAGACATTAAGTACAGAATTAACTGTGGCATCATGTTCTTGAAATAGTCTGGTTGCAACAATGGTAATTGCATCATATCATATCCAATGGCCTGTTCATGCAAAACTGTCAACAAGTCAAGCTGAAGTCACATTACTATAATAATGAGCATGCACATACAAGTCCCACACTCAACACCATCACAGTCATGGTGCAATAATCACTCTCATGCTCAATATCTAATGCTACATGCTGTCTCACTGGCTGAAGGAAAACAGGAATCAAACATCACAGCCAACGAACAGAAACTCAGGGAGGATAAAAGGAAGGATGGACATATAAACTTCTCCTAACTTAGTTGTTACTGCTGGTAATTAAATAAACTTCCAGTTCATTGATTTTTTATGCAGATTACCTTTAAAATGTGACTGACGTATCAACATCACTTCCTACCATCCGCACTTCAAAAGCCTACCATCCCTACACACAGGTTGAAGCTAACAAATATATGGGGTTTGAACAAACAAAACCTGCTCAAAAATTGCTCTGGGCTAAGGAGTGGAGGCCACATACAGTCCCTACAGACAATGAAGCATGCATCCTACTGACAAAACAGCTGCTGGATCCCCTCCAAAAAGAATGTGCTCGGCTGCTGATAGAACCACTGCAATGCCACGCCTTTGACATCCTCATATTATTAAAATCTACAATCCTGTAGACCCTAACACAGACATCAATGCACAGTACTCTCCATCAGCTTCTGAACTGCCATGATGAGAATGTGTAATGGCACGTTCCTGCAGGATGTCAAAGCCCACTGCCACAGGACTTGAACAACCCCGGACCTGTGCATTGTGAGGACATATCCGGAAGTACCTAGGCTGAGTTGATAATGAAATATATGCTCATTTTCATTATCATCATTGTTGTCCCCCTCAAATTAGGTCCCTTTCTAGTTTATGCAATGACTCTAGCAATTTTTCCATTGCTGGAAACACCACTAAAACTGACTTCTTACAACTGTGTGAAGGACAGTCAGTGACTGTTCCTGAATTTAAGGACATACTAAAAACGGCATCCTCATAGCTGTGATTTCATTCCCAGACACAAGACTAAATCACAAGAAGCCAAATGAGATGAGTAAGGTGAGGAGCCCACACCCATGCTTTTAGGAGGCAAAAATTGCCACTTCTTCTGCCCAGTGGTGAGTAATTAAGGCACATTGCAGAAACGAGCTGCAAGTTGAATTTCTTCATTACAATTTTCAAATATGCAGCCAAGTTCCAAACGAGAGGCTTAACCTGTCAGCAGCCTCCAAAATGGTATTTTATCAGACTTTGTTGAGGATTTTACAAACTTACTCCATATTCTCAACCTGTAGAGGGATGACATGAATGCTCACAATCTTCAACTTAAGTTTCCCCAATCTTGTATCACAAGAACCACTCCAACACCTGTGTTCTCCCAAAGACATTGTTACTGAAAGCTGTTTTGAGCATTTCATGCATTTCCCGTGCAGTTGCCCCTAGGCTGAGGCAAAAGTGAATGCAAATGCTGTGTTCCTTCAAACTGGTCACCAGAAACTCACAGACTGTACGTAACATGCAAAACAACAAACACTTGTTGAGAAGGCACACAAAGGATTATGACCGAAAATCTCCCAAGGATGGCTCAGAAGATAGCGTTACTACAGCATTAAGTGGCAGAGAATTGTACCTCTTGCCATTCTCTGTCCTACCAGTGAGTTGCAGAACTCTTGCAAATGCTTTCACATGTGTTGGAAGGTGCTGAATTACCCCTGTACAACCTAAACCTCTCATTTTGGGACTGCCAAATCTTCAGCCCCCTTGAGAAAAGTACTGTAGTATTGGGTTAGATGGAAACGCCAAGGATGCAGCAGTGCTGTGGTTCCAGAAAACAGTCCATGGAGTTTTTGTGGAGTGGAGTCATGAGATGATGTGTCAATGGCATGTCTGCCCCAGTAGTTGTCAGGACTATTTAAAATAACATGTGCTCCTCTGCCCATAAAAATCCCTCAAACTTTATCACCTAAACAAGCCTTGCAGAGGTAAGTATGGTAGTCTACATTATCACATACAATAGTCCTATCACACTGCTAATTATAAACCTAAATCTAATGCATGATGTTAGACTCAATGGTCATATGCTAAATGAAATTCTGTATATGGAGAACTACATTTATTGCAGCTGTGCTTTTTCAACAACTTCAAACTTAATTCAGCTCAAACTTACACTAAAAGCAAAACATTTCAATGAGTGTTACATTAGAGATTACATGAGTACGAAGACCACAAAGGTTAGGTAAATTTCAAGTTCAAATTTAAAATTCCTTAAGTGTCATAACAATAATTACAAAATACATTATTAGTTAATGTTACATCTCTAACCAGACACGAAATTGAAAAAGCCAGCATATTGTCCCTAAAGGCGAAATGGGAGCTGACGTAACCTCATTGTGACCATTTACTTTCGAAACACTTCCTGCCACATGAAGGAAGGAAGACCTTGCATTAAAGATTAAACAGTATGTGACTGTTATATCACTTATTCCAATGGTAGATTTATTTGCTTTGGAAAACAGTATTTGGTGCTTCGAGGACTGGGTGCATATATTTTGGTTTGCTGCATTCTGTAACAGGCACATGAATATATAAAGCTTTCTTACTTCATTATGAGTTTCATGTGATTACAGCAGGGCCTGTTCAGACCACAGTCTTATGGGTTCTGATTTTGTAGGATAATATTTTACACAAATATATTGTCTCTGCTTGAGGTTTGCAGGGTCAGATCTGAGACATACACAAATAGGGATTGAAGCCTTCTAGGATGCAACACATGTCAATACACAAGTAATTCCTGACATGGTCCTTCAAAATGTCAGGAATGACTTGCCAAACAACACAGCACTACGTTTCAGAAGACTTGAATCCTCAGCAATGCCAATGTGAGAACCTCAAATCTCACACTGATACAGAGTCAAAACCGGACCAAATCTATGACCCCTACAAACAGAAAGTGCATAATCCTGTGAATCACCAATATGTATATGCAAGACTACACAGTGTCGGAACCCAAAAGATAAGTCTAAGTTTACTTACAGTTTTCAGATCATGCCATTTATCCTTAAATTACATCAAAAAATATTCTGATATTATGTCATTTAACAAGGTCTGAGTGTCACAGTTCAGGGCCCTTATTTTATCAGATTATTGTTTGACACTTCCTCCCATTACTCTGTCACATGTGGGCAGCCTGAAGGTGATAACTGAGGCCACAGAAAATGATAATCACTAGCTGCCATATAAAATAATGACCCTATACAAACAACCACACTTGCAAGTATATCATGGATTGATAATATCAGTTTATATTTCTAGTAATCATGCCCTTACTTCTCCTATCATTACTAAATAAAAGTTGTGGCATTTATACATCTGTGCAGTACAAGACACATCATATCTAGCAACATAAAGTCAAATACAACATGGAACAAACTGACTACTTTGAAATTTAAAATAGGTTGCACATCATTGTATGCAATAAAGACAGTACGTATTTTCTTTAAAATTTAACGTATCATTCGAAAACTTCATACTTCTAATACCAAAATCAAAGAATATTATAATTACTGGATTTAGAACTTCACTGCATTTTTACATCTAATGTCATATGTTATACATCCCCATCCAGAGACAGCAAAACTTTTGACCTTCTGACCCACGATGAAAATCATTTTACATTAAAATTTCTGACATTAAGCCAAGGCACATTCTGTAACCAGTATAAAATCAGCATGAGGGCCTTATAAAACTAATTGGTGGGCTGTGTGTCCCAGTCCCCTGCACTGTAACTTCCATGTCATAACTCAGTATCTTCCTTCATGTGAACAGAAATGTGTTCTGAAGATCACTCATGTAACAGATCACAGAATTCATCAATCAAGTGATGATCTTTTTGCATTCAGGTCCCATTTCACGTTACTGTATCTCTTTAACACAGCTACAAATGTGTTGTGGTGTTGCTGTTGTAAGGTGAGGGTGTTCCTTACCCGCACTCCAAACGCGACAATCTTGAGAATACACTCAACGGTAAACATGCTGGTGAATCCGATGTTCATGTAGCCAAGAGTTTCCTTGTACACAGTGCTTTGCTTGTCATACTAGAACAAATAGTAAAAAGAACCAAGAAAAAAAACACAAATGAAAATAAATAAAAACAAAGATCACACAGCACAGTGACGAGGAAAGAAATCTCCAGATATAATTGACAAAAACATAACTTACATCAGATGGTTGTAGAATGAAAACTATACACAAAAGAGTTCTTGTTGATACAGGCAGATTGCTTGTTATGTGTGTCATTAGTTAAGTATTTATCAACCACTATTTTGAAAAACCTGAAATTTACTTGAATTATAGACATATTAAATGAAAATTGTAAATGCCCTCTACATCCACAGACAAAAGCAGCAAAGTGAGGACTGTAACATGCCAGTCCAGTTGCCAATTGGCAAAATGCATTCAGTTTTCATTATTAAGGAAGTGTTCCATAGCTGGCATGATAATTTCACCTGCAGAAAACTAGTCATCTAGTATCAACATACAGTATTTTGGTATGATTCATAATACTGTCACTTTACAAATGAATGCATTAAACTATCAGTTAATATCCCTTCCATTAATTACAAAATGTACCATATATAGTTGAATGTCTACTGTGCTTATGACAACTGAAGATTCCTCAAAATCCTGTTAACTTTCTGCCAGACTACAAGTGTGACATTGATGGTACAGTAAGCTCAACTTAATCCCTCCCAGTGACCAGAGTCCTGCTCTCAAACTCAAAATACTTCAGACAATCAGTTACAATACTTAGATATTCTGATATCTAGACTGGCAATTAATTACTGCTATTCTGGAGCAGTCTGTTTGCCTAATAAGACTATGCTGACGAAAGAAACAACTGTCTCCAAGTCTGTAACTATATACCATTCTACATGGTATCTGGCGTAAGTGCCATGCCTCATGTGGTTACTCACTGGTCTCTCACTGCAGAGACCTGGGTTCAATTCGAACCAGTCTATGAGATTCTATTACTGGTACTAATTTAAACAGCTAGTAAGGATATTTATATTATTTCACAGGCATGCTACCAGATAACCTAATGTACAGTCTGTCTTAGTAACTTCATTCCTACACTAATTTACGCTCCCTGAGGATGATCCCATAGATGGATTGAAACATGTAGGAGATATTTTAAATCCATTTTAATCAAATAATGTGGTTTTAATGGTTTGACAAGTATGTGCAGTTAGTTGGTTTTAATAAATATTGTTATCACATTGCACGGTAATAAAATGAAAATAAAATTTAAAAAAAAAAAAGAAAAGCTAGTAAAGATTTTATGTTGAGTTCATGATAAAAAATCAATTTGCAAAACTTGAAATTTTTATTGCATGAAAATTTTTTGTCGTCCTTCTTGTTTGGTACCTAAAAACAAGAAGAATGAAAAACACAGAACTGTAATTTTGTTTATACAGGTGTGAAGCTGTATTTCTCATAGTGAGCCATGAGCAAAGTAAGGGTGTTACAGAAAAGGAAACTGAAAAATATATTGTGACCTATGAAGAAGGAAATAACAGGAGATATTACTGGATAAAAATACATGATGAAAAGTTCCAAGAGTTGTACTCCCCAGCAACTATTACTCACGTGATCAAATCAAGGAGGATGAGATGGGCTGGGCATGTGGAACATGTGAGGGAAGAAAAAGGCATACATGGTATTGGTGAAGAAATCTGAAGGACAGAGATTGCCTGCAAGACCTATGAATGGATGGGAAAACAATACTAAAATGTATCAAGAAAAATGCTTGGCGGGCACTGTCAGAATTACTCTGGCTCTGAATATGGAGAGGTGGTGGAATCTCGTGAACATGAGAATAAACCCTCAGGATCCATAAAATGTGTGACATGAATAAAAAGGGGGATAGTGTTGTTGTACTTTTGCTCTTCTCATGTCAAAACTTTTCTTTATTAACTTCACCATGTTGGGAATTCAATGTTCATGTAAATTTAGAAAAGTCTAGAGGAGGATACACTGAACCTGTAATACAAACGTCCCAGAAGTGTTTCATTCCTGTACCCCCATTGAACGTCCCGATGGATCAGCACTTACTGAACAGAAACTGTGAATTTCATTTGTGAATATGCCACCTGATGTCTAAGCTGATATTCACAGCAATACAACAATTCTCAAGTTGTATAATATATACTGGTACAATCTGGGAAATCATGTCTTCAGTGACAGAATTATAGTTTTATAACTAAAGCTGGGTTTGAGAATAAGTGAAACTTTACATGAAAGTGAGCAAGTATGAAGTTTTCAAGATGTATTAAAAAAGCTGGAAATAAGGATCTTGGTTACTATTACTACATTTTAACAATAATATAAATGATTGTATTGCTGCTTAATTATTGTTTAATTCAAATCACTTAGGATTATACATATGTATTGTCATATACGTTGTATGTGTTTGTAGACTAGTTATACTTTCAGCAATGGTCCCCTACGTCATGTGAGGATCAATGAATTGTGGTAAGTAAACTGAACAGCATGCTTTGGTATTAAAACTGTTACATCTCTATTGTCAAGAGAAGATTTAAGGATAGTATATTTTTCTCCTGTGCATTCAATTATGACTTAGGGCATAATACACTATGTACATATGAGGGAATTGGGACTGTGCTTTTACTTCTTGTTTTGTAAGATTTACTATAAGATGTATTTTACGATATAATTATTTTATGTCTATATTAAATCAGTATTATGACAAGCTCTATATCCTATAGATTGGTTGACCTTGTATGGATTGACAGAATGCATAATGAATGGATGAATGAATGAATAAATGAATGAATGAAAAGTAATGGTTTTCTACTCACACAGCAGTTGGATACTTAGAGTAACCATGAATAATTTACATTTACTTAGCTGGTTTTCATTCACACACCTGTGCAGTTTGTCTGCCTATGCTGACTTTACAGTAGGTAATGTGCTTACCAAACTCGGTGATAATATTAAAAAAACCTCCCTTCTAAATGAACCATGGGCTTTCTTAAAGTGCATAAGTAGCAACTGTACTACCCCACTGGTTCGCATTATTTCACAAGAAATTTTATGAATGCAGAATTTGTGATCAGTAGTTGATCTGAAGCCTTCATTCCTCTGGGACATTACACATCTTATGTTGGTAGTTGTTTACTGACATTTCAGGACAGCCTATCAGTTCTATCTTCAAGGGTCAAGCAGTCCAAGAGTTATTCCAAGAACAGGTGGATACATCAGTATACAGGGGATGGTGTGAGTGGTGACTGGTTCTCAGGGAAAAAAACGGAGTCAATCAGGTTCCTACAGCATAAAGTTGCTATCACAATGACAATCTCCAGTATGTTCCCCTATGCATGGAGTTAACCTTGACAGAAGAAGGTTGGATAAAATTTTGCATGTAGCTGATAACAATGATATACCTCATTACTTACTACCATTTTTGTCACACTTGATTTAAATACGTACAAATAGTGATTCCTTCCACTGCTCGGACTAGTTTATGGACCACAGAATGTACTGTTTTATCCCCTAACTGTACTGATTCTACTGCAATTTTATCAGTACCTGGTGACTTATATCCAGTCAAGGTTTCAACAGCCATCTCAGTTGTGAAAGCAGAACATGATTCATGAGCATAGAACATCCACCAAGCAGATGTACACCAGTCACTTCTTACGACAACTTTCCTCTAGATTACCTACACTCAGCTGTGTAGCAGCTGAGTAGCAGCAATCTGCCTGCATTGTCTAATGGTTAACAGGGATGGTGAATTATTGTACACAAGAGAGCATTTACCAAAAGCTTCCATCACATCTGCAATATCAAGACAAAGACACTGAAAACACACATACACACACACACACACACACACACACACACACACACACACACACATTTAAACCATTGCATATAGTACCACAGAAATGTCCACAGACTATGAGTTCAAACCCCAAAATCTGAATCAAATGCAAAATAACTGGCATTACAAAAATTATATCAGAAGTATAAAAACACTCTACAGCACAACTTGGATTTATCACTACATGTTAATGTTACATAGAAAGTTCTTTGAACACATATGTTCATGTTGGGGGGGTAGGTAAAGGGGGTGGGAAGGGGGGTCATTTATTTTGGTACAACCATACCATCATCAGGCAAACTTGTAAGATTATATTCTAGCATGCATAAACTTACACACAATGCATTGCTAGACAGAGAGAAATACATACATACATACATACATATATATACATACACACACAAAACAATGTACATATATGGTCAAAGAACATTGTATGTGACTAAAATATATAGTGAAAAACAATGTGCACAACATGAAGCACAAGTACATTTTTGCTTGAACTTATTTATAAAATTTAAAATGACAGAATATCAGAGTCAAATAATATAAATAAAGTGTTCACTTATACTTCTGGGTTTCAATATTTTTTAGTTTTGTATTGCTGTATATTGCTATTTCAGAATGATTTATAACAACATTCGGACTGCTATTCTGTACACTGTTCATCATTTCTGTTTTTTTAAACCATGTTATTTAAAAACTGGTTCTATTCTTTCTTCAGCAGACAGCACACAATAGATCCTACTCCATGCAGCCCTCAGTACAGCTGGAAAAGGGTATGAGACCAAAACTACCATGGTCCCACTGAAGTAGGCTTCCTTACTAAATAATGACAAAGGAAATATAACCAGTTTAGGAGACAATACAATTTGAAAAAACAGGAACAGTGGACAATATCCACAGTAAGTATTAAAAATGAGCAATCACAGTATTATTATACACACACACAGGACCACAAAGTGTATGAGTCATGGTGACAATGAGCACTGGGAAAGTGATTCCTGCCATTCTGAAGTAACACAGTGCCTTGTGAGACTGCTCAAACGATGAGGATACTATGTTCGTTCGAAACATCAGGAACCACTCATCCATCAACATGGCACCACAACCCAGAACACATGAATCTTCAGAAACACTGTTCATAGAACATCAAATCTTGAATGCCTGTATATTTCTCTACACCAAACAAGAAGCATGAAGTGTCCTAGTGCTACAGTGAAAGGCTGTCCACATACTGTAATTTACCAGCCACTGGTTCCCCTTTCATCTTCAAGTCCTTACTCACATTGATGTTCAGATTCATAACATACAACCTCACCCATATTTTGTTAGACATGAGGTTTTCACAGTTGCCCTATGAAGATTACTGCCTTCTGGAATGCAACACCATATATTCTGGTGAACTTGCACACTGAAATGCCTGTACACATCTATCAGGTTGCACAATGTCACATCCCTCATGAAAATAATCTTCATTTTGTTTTACATCATTACTAGTTATTTTATCTTTGGTGTTCATGTCACTGAAATTCTGGTTCATGTAAGATAATGTAACACAACACCACCAAAAAGAAGAAGCCACAATGAACCAGATGTACAACACATATGGACAAACCAAATATTTATTCAAACTGTCTACATTTTGTGTGAGATTTAAGGTTCTGACAGTGGTGTTGGTGCAAACATAAGCCTTCTTAGAAAAAGCTTTGTCATTGGGTGAGTAGCTCCGACATTTCAAAAGAGTGAACTACTTCCACTGGTTCCCGATGTTTCAAAGGAGTGCAGTGCTTTCTTTCTTCTTGGGTTATTTATGCTAACACAAAGGCACTGTGGTCCTCTGAAACATCAGGAACCACTCACCCTATCAACATAGCGTCATATCCTGTGAGACTTCTATGCTTTCCATATTATGTCATCTTTTTTTTAATCATGGGTCCAGGATCATGAATCAAATTTAATAACTGTCCAAAAAGATGCGACTGTATTCAGTTTATTATATTTCTGTAGGCAGCTCTACATGTTTCAGGTGATGACACCCATCATCAGGAGCTTGTACAACTGTAATTATAGCTTCTGGCACTGGTTAACCAGGTCGAATACCATCTGCTCTCATTGTTGAATTGGATCAGTAGCAACTCAATGATGACAGCAGATGGTAGTAGACCCAGCAGACCAGTGACAGAAGCTGTAATTACAGTTGTACGATTTCCTGATGATGGGTGTCAACACCCAAAACATGTAGAGCTGCCTACAGAAATATAATAACTGAATACAGTCGCATCTTGGTTGGACAATTATTAAATTTGTAATCTATTTAATTCAGCACTGTACACACTTTCTGAATTCTCTACTTGATAACAATCTCTGATATTCAGATTTTAGGGTTCAAACCACAATGATTATAAGAATACATTCACTTAAATGCTCTCTAGTTTCTCAATTTAGCTTACAGAAGTACTGGAAGGTATAGATGCAAATTTGATTTAAAAAAAACTACAAAGGGTTTTTTTTTTTTTAATGCCTGCATGGAGAGAAACTGCTCTGTTCTGTATGAACAATGGTTTATGTTGATAAAGTTTGCATATGTTGATGGATGTATCACTGGTTCGTACACCACTGATAACCTGGAAAGTACTTTCAATAAAATGCCATACACTTTCCAAACACCAAATCCGCATATAACCCTAAGTCATACAAAATATTGAATACTCTGTCCACAAAAGCCTCAAATTTAGCCAAATTTTCATTGTCTGACCATGTCATGTTTCTTGTAGCAAATGTTTAGTCGAATATGCAGTGTACACAGAACACTGAATGTATATTTATCAACCATAAGTTATTAACAACAATTGGCTAAATTTATGTACTATATACAACTTATAGTCAGTTTTTAAATGCTGATTAAGTTGTTGATATATGACAAGAAATGTCAAGTAATATTACACAGGTCGGCAAAAAAAAAAACTTTTTTTTTTGGCTCCCTGTTAAGATTCAGGGTGATTCTTATAGTTTTGTCATTGCTGAATCTGAGTATGACAACCAAATTGCCCCATAACCCACCAGTGTTAAGGGAAAGGGGATAAAATTTAAAAAAATGACATTTGTAATAAAAATGTAATTATTGGTTTCTAATTACAATACACAGTATCAAATAACAAATATCTCTATATCCTCAATAGAAAAAAATTCATTAAACACTCCCTTTTCTTATTTTGCCTCCTACATTCGCCAGTTGGGAGTCTCTCTTATAAGACTCCAGTAGCATTCAGCCAACATATTTGGACTCCCGTTTTCCTTTGTACCTCTTTTCAATTTGGGAAATATTCTGACGGAACTTTTCACCATATTCATCAGAGACAGTTTGCACTTTGTCAGGAAAAAAATCCAAAATTGGAATGCAGAACATGAAGTTTCAATGACATGTTACACCCCATAGCACCGTTTGATGAAATTAGTTCCTGCACATTTTCACTGTAATTTTCCACTTTTCCATTGTCCAGAAACTTTCTGCTGACATTTTAATGTGCCCACCAGCCTCTTCTTTCTGTAGAATTTAATTTTGTACTAATGTCTTGGTATTCAAACAGTTGTTTAATTTGTGAACCAATGAAAATTCCTTCTTTCATCTTGGCCTCACTTAGTTTATTTTGGAAAATTTTTCCCTTAAATAGGCAAACCCTTTGCTCTCTTTATCCACAGCTTTCACAAATATTTTTATCAAACTGAGCCTGATATGCAATGATGATAAATAAGATTTTTGGCTTATCCACTAAAGCAGGATGTGCCACATTCTTCTGACCTGGTGTTGTTTCTGAATGGAGTGGCCATTTTTTTTATTTTATAGTGGTAGTCCCTCGCTCAGCATTAAAAGCAGCAGAATTTAGTGTATCTGCCTTGCTGTAACTTGCAGGTCAGCACACATATTCCACAGGTGTTCTTCACAGCATATTTCTTGCAGTGAAACCTAAAGGTTCTTGTGCATTTCTTTCATGTGCAGTGCATGGGGCCATGGAATGGAAGGGAACTTATTTCCATTGTGGAGAAACATTGCCTTCAAAATGACGTTTAGATGGATCAATGAAAAGCCTCCATTGCCCAGAGGTGTGTTCAAGACGCAATTCTTCCACTAACTCTTGGATGTTATTTCATTACACAAGATCACTACCCACTGAGTAATACATTGCTATTTCTGACTGCCTCTTCCTATAAAATGATACTATTATTACCTTTCTCAAGAAGACTGTGCTGCTTAAGCCGTGATACAAGTCACTGAGCCTTTGTTTTGTCACTGTGATAAAATATTGGCATATTTAGCGTCCCTTTAATTTTCATTGTGATAATTTCACACTACAAATGAAAGAGATGTTAAACAGCAGACAGGACACCTTTTCAGTTTGAGATATAGTTGGAGACAATATTATTCTATGGATTTAAGTGACTTATATCAGTAAAAATAAATGAACACTATAAAAACCCTTAGGCCCAGCCCCTACTTTCGGTTTTTGGCCATTCAACTGAAGTTTCAACTGGTATCATTCAAATGGAGGGTGATATAAATATTTTATTCACACATTCAAGTTTGTACACCTACTTCCAATAAAAATCTATCAAATTATTTCAGGGACAAAACTGATGCCGACCAGTGTTATTTACTCATTCTCAAATAAATTAGCTCTTTAATTCTGAGAATTAAGCAACTCTTCAGAAATCTAGAAAAACCCTGAAACAAAACACAACAGGTTTTTCTTGGCTACTTTCCTTATAATTTAAAAATACTGGTCCAACAGGAATTTAAAACAGGTTAACTACATGTAGGACTAAATATTCTCCAATATCCAGATTATGGTCTTGTAAAAAAAAAACACTGTGTAGTTTCCTAGATCATGACATGTAGTTACAGTGACCTGCTGCCTCCATCTTCAGGACAGAGGAGTGATTCCTCCAATCAGAAGGGTGAAACAACAGGTGCATCTGAAAGATGGTACACTGTACCTATCTACATAGCTCCACCTCCACAATGCCAGTATTGATGCATGTAATGGTTTTACATTTTATGTTTCATGCATTAGGTTCAATTTCTTCAGGATTTTACAACACGCCACACTACACATGTCACTTCGATTCACTCATACGTTGAACCATAAATCTGCTAATTACGGGGTGACTTAAACACACTGCTATGTTGGTTTTATATGCTACTTAATTAAACAAAAATGATTATGTTGCAACAAGAAACTATTTGGACATCAAAGAAAACACTTTTATGAGATTTGAGGTTCTCATGGCACAGAGTATGAGACTGCAATCACGTGAGTTGTGATACTGTGTAGTTCGACTGATGGTGCTAATGTCTTGGTGCACATTGCTACCTCCATCCTGGGTGTACAGTCACTCCCACTAGCCCACAGGCAGATACAGCAGCATGCTGCAACACTACAAAGCATCACCTCCCAAAAGATTGTAGTGTCTGCTTATTTCTTCCTCAAATTTAACAGAATGGTTTTCACTCTGTACTGCTGACACACACTCTTTCCCCCACTCTGTAGCTACCTCTTGTCCAAGTGAGGTGTGGCTCAGTGTATGTATACATTGTAGCTCAAAAACATGTACACATATGCACCCAATGCATGTACAAGAAACATAATGAACTGTATTCATGGACATTTCACTGCATAGCAAATATCTTAAAAAAATACACATAACTGAAATGCAATAATCTCAAAGTGTTCGTGGAGAATTTGAAGAATATCTACAACTTTTATACTTATAGTTGATTGTACATAGTATCATACACAACTTAAAATGACGACCAATGAAACAAATTTCATATATAATGGCCAGAAAATAATGCTGAAAAGAGATGATATCATAAGATTTCAGGTTCTCACAGTGGTGTCGCTGAAGATGCAAGTCTGCTGGAATGTTACACCATGACACTGAGCAAGTGGTTAGCAATGTTTGGAAGGTGTGCAGTGCATTCTATTTCAAAAATGAAGACACTATTATCCTTCACAAAATTGGTCACTTCTTACCCAGGGACACAGTGTAACATTCCAGGACAGGATTTACCAAACTTTTTTGCTGGCAGATCCTTCTTGAATTCAAAAAATAACCACAGATCCACACACCCTTGCTCATGTAAATATGGAGTTTCTGGATTAAAGGTATCCAAAATTAAAAATTTGTATCTCAGAAATGATTTTAGACAGCTATGAACACATACCAGTAACATACGTAAAAATGCATTGCACAATTTGACCTTAACTGAAAATGACTGTTGCTCACTTCATGGGTTGGAGAAAGCTTCTTAATCTGATACTCTAATGGTCATACAAAATAAACAGATTAACAGTTAAAGATGTTTCACGATTACTTTTAAAAAACATAAACCCTTTAATTTAAAAAAAAGTATATTTCAAAGTAACCATTACAGAAATGGATACCCTGGGAATCGTTTGCAGATCCTGGAGGGTCCATGAAGCACACTGTGGGAACTACTGTCCCAAAACACTTGAATCTTCAGAGATGATTCTGTTGCATACTAACCTACAAATAAACTGTATTCTCAAATTTTGGCTCTCAAAATAGAACTAAATCAGATGAAAATGCAGTGAATTACCATGCATTAGCAGTTTGCAATCTTATACTCAACTGAATTTTCCTTTTTCACGACCCTTAGAATAGGAAAGGGGTGGTCTACTACTACTACTTCTACTAATAATAATAATAATAATAATAATAATCTAGCAGTACAAATACAGCAGAACTGAAACACATGAGAAATCTTGATCATGTATTATGCTGACAGAAAACTAAGTACCTGTTACAAAAATATACATCTGCTTTAGTATACATGTTTCCAGTCAGTATATTTGACTGCTAGTTACAACTGAAAACACAACTAAGCATAAATTGGGGAATAAGTGAAATAAATTTCCAAGTAACAAAACACACATTTCTTAACAAACAGAATATAAAGTATCCGCAGTGGCTATGCTTTATAAATTCACATACCCTGAAGAATTTACAGCAAATAAAATTCTTATTTTCTTTGACAATTATTGTCAGTTTGGAATTCAACACACAGTTTTTTTTTTAAAGCTGTCCATTCTGTACACTTTTTGTATAAGCATGCACCACTTATTAAGCCAACTATATGCACATTATTAATAAGTACAAACATTAAATCAGCTTCAACATGTTTTGGTACATGTGCACCATCTTCAGGGAGAACACAATGCCAGTTCTTAAAAACCAAATGCAACTGTGAAGCAGCTATTTGTGTTCTCCCTGAAGATGGTGCACATGTATTAAAATATGTTGCAGCAGTCCCCTTAATCTTGTACTAATGAAGAACGTGCATTTAGTTGGTACAACAATTGGTGCACACTCAATATATGCAGGTTTTCATTAAAAAAATCTAAAAAGTTTTAAAGAAAAATGTCAGTATATCATCAATATCAGTCTCAATTATCACATTTATACTTGTTGTTCTTACAAGGACTTATTTTAATAAAAAGCATGTTTCAGAGTCAGCATTTTACCCCACCTACTCAAAAGTATTTGGTGTTCATGTTAGGTAAGAAAGAAGTTGCATTTTATTTTCTAACACGTTCTCTCTATCAGCAAAACAAGATACATTTATCTTGTAGTAAGACATAATGTCAACAACTAGTAATAAAATATCAGGCTCCTGGCATAAATCAACATTGCTATTAATCTTGAACAGAGCTGTTAAAATCTACAACACGCAGTGCAAAGGACAAAATAAATATGATCTTTTGCCTGGTCACAACCACTGCTACTCACAGGGAATGTGACATTTAAGTTAAGCACACTTAGAAGAAATTAAACATATATGAATATATAAGTATCATTAAAAATTTCCTAGCATAACCAGCAGTTGAAATGGTACATATGTAAGTGCTAAATTAAGAAATTATATTCCACTTATTCAAAGGAGAAAAACAGGTATGAAAGAAAAATACCAATATACTAAGGACAGCAGTGCTCCAGTGAGACACACACAGACACACATACATCATACACAGAGACATCCATCACACATGCCTCTTCCAAAGCATCATGCGTCTGCCATGAGACAGAAATGCATTTCCAGAACCAATTCTGTGTTAGATTGTGCCAGGTTAAGTGGATCAAACATGAGAAACAAACAGACAGCTGTTCTCTTTCAATCAAATTACAGTATTATATCCATAATTAGTACTTAACTTTGTCTAGTAACTACAGCCTGTCACTTCCCACCAGGCAAGTGAGCAGTCAGCTTGAGTGGGCAATGTAAATACCATAAAATGGCCAATGAGAAGTGGCAACATATAGTTGCCAGACAAAATAATGACCCTATACTTGTGAGATGATCAAAATACTGTGCTATCATTGTAATAAATACAAAAGTTTACTTCAGTACATTATTTTAAGTGCCACAGTCAACTCACATTGTAGCAAAATATTTATTTTGGATTGAACAACTTTTATAAGTACAGGTGAACACCTCAGCACAGAATCTTACAACAGAAAAACATAAACACAGGTCATCAGAATTGGAACATATCTGATATATGGCTGGAATCCATTTTAGTGCTTGGTTTTAGAACTGTTTCTAATGCAAAAATAAATGTAGCACAATACATAATTTTACCAATGTAAATTTCAGTAGTTGGGTTAGTGAAGATGGTGCAGTGACTATGTTATGGGCTGGGCTACCCATTGTTTAATTCCTGGCTGGGAAAAGAACATTTCTCTCTATCTCTGAAACATCCTGACTGGCCTGAGGCCTACCCGGCCTCCTATTCAATGGGTGCTAGAGGTTATTTCCCCTAGAGTGAAGTAGCTGAGGTGTTTAATTGACCACTCACTTACTTCCATGCCAAGGCTAAGTCTGAGTAGAGCAATATGACTGCTCTCCCTATATGCCCTCATTGCAATCACAGGGCAAACTGTACCGTTAATGTGTAAAACAGAACATACATTTACCTCCTTTTAGTATGCAATAACACGTGCATTATACACACTAGGCACCGAAAATCTTTAAGTCTGAGACTGTTACCTGTTTGATGCATTTTACGGTCTAAATATTCATAAGCGATCATTAAATTTTAACATCAGAGTAGGGAGGCACACACATCTCATTTTCTGGTATGAAATTACTGAATTAAATGAGTAATCAAGGTAAGGACTTGTTTTTGTAATGAATGCTTTTAATTTACATTTTGCAAAAAATGACATAAATAGAATTGGTGTCATTTTTACAGCTGTTTCTACAAACAACTGAGTGGTGTGGGAAGTTACAGCTTGCAACAACCTACAGGATGGGGTGGAGGGGCACAATGTTCACTGTCAATTATGAATTATTACAAGAGAAGACCCTATGGCTTGGGAAGGGGTAAACCTTATTCTCCTTCATTCTTGATTAATATAATATTATAGCAGGCCAGGTAGCTCAGTCGGTATAGTGACTGACTACGGGCTGGATGGTCCGGGATCGAATTCCGGTGAGGACAAGATTTTCTGCATGTTCAGACCGGCCCTGGGGCCCATGCAGCCTCCTGTAAAATGGGTACCGTGTCTTTCCCAGGGGTAAAGTGCGGCCAGGGCGTGCTGCTGACCACTCACCCCCTTCTAGTGGTGTGGTCATGGAAGAGTAGAGCTATACCTCTAACCACCCTCTGGGCCACACCAGGCCTGTAGCGAGATCACTTTACCTTTTTTTTTTAATATAATAACTAAAGAGCCTATGGACTGCAAAGGCAATATTTCTTCTTAATTATGTGTACAAACGAAGAGCCTGAGCACATTAAAAATGTTTCACCACAATATCTGTAGTATATAAGGATGGGTAGGCCTATGGTATTGCTACAGACACTGACTAGCATAGGTCTAATCAAATTAAACCCCTGGGCCACTGGACAGACTGCTCTTAATTTGTGTTTTCTCACTATCAGCGCTATTAGAAACAATTCAAATAATCAATTCAACTACATTATGGGTGCTGTTTCCAAAATCAGAACTGGAATCATAATCCACAACCATTAGACAACGAAAAAGTTACTCTACCAACAATATAATTCACATACCAAGAAGTGAAGCCATTAACATAAAATAATCCAGTAGCAGATACTAAAAGGAAAATGTTGAGTGTCACCAAGCATGTGATCAAAATAGACTGATTAAGGGTAGTAAGGAAAACTGCCGAAAACTACCCAGAAGATAAAATTTAAAAGGCTCTGGCTAAGATGTAAATTGCAAAGAATGAATCAAGACAGCTGTATGTAAAGAAATGGTACCAAAGGCAATGGTACAAAATATGGGCACCTGTCATAAAGTGAACCTGCTTCTTACAGGGCCATAGATTCAAGGAATATGGAGACAATGATTTTCCATCATAGAAATTAATAACTTTATCACAGAATATATGGTCACCACATGTGCACATTCATTTTTAAAGTATTTCGAAGTGACTACAGAAAAATGCTGAACTTGGTCATGTCTTTCTTTTCATATACTTCTTTACTTTATAATTACATCCATAATGTGTTTGACTTGGTTTTGTATCAAAATAAAATACCTTCACCAACCAAACATAAAATATTCAATAACCTGGTAGTACAATGTTGAATTAACACAGAACTGACTAAAGTAATATTTCAGTAAGTGTTAAAAAACATTATTACAATAACTTCAGCTATAAAGAGTCAACACCAGAGCATTTCTTATCAGAAATTTATCCCTTTTTTTTTTTTAATTCATGTGCAAATTTTGCATATAGATGTGCAAGTAAAATTTTCTCAAAAAAGTGATTAGGATTGTGTATCTTAAGGAAATATGCTGTATGAATTCCAAATATCAAATTTATTTAAAACTTCTACTACACTCACTTTGTTTTTACTTCAATCCTGACATATTTGAAAATTTTATACTCAAGTTTATTTGGCTGAATTTGAAAACTTTTGATGCTGACAATATTTTGTCAGTGCTATACATCATGTCTTTGATCAAATGTATAACAACAGACGTTGCCCCAAATCATGTAAACTTGAATACTATCAAAGATTCAAGTCTTCTGGGATGTTACATCACAACAACTACTAAACAGTTACTGATGTTTCAAAGGACTGTGGTTGCCCCATTTTCAGGGTGAAGCAGTATAACATGATGAATGCATTATGATGCTTCAGAACATTGGAAACTGTTTACTAGCTGATGCAGTACAACATCCTCTGTAAGATTTAAATATTCAGCAGTACTGCTGTGAGAACTCAACTATGACATGAATATTATCAGTCAGGGATAAATCAAAACATACGAACATTATAGTTTCCACTGTTAAACCACATTACTACTTAAATATATTTAGAGAACAGTTTTCTGTTTGCTTGGAGTGAATTAAGTGACATGCACACAGGAAGATCAAAACACCAACACACCTGCTGTGGTGAACACCAGACTTATAAAAGACATGCTATTCCACGAAAGCAACATCATGTCAGTTCAATCAATTATTCAGTTTATGCAATAATTAACAGCTGTATTTCTTCACAATGTAACAGTTAGGTTTTTAAACGATACGTTTCTCATATTCTGACTTTCAACTTGTTCAATTTTTCATATAAATTATAAAACTGTGCTACTAGAGCAAGGTAATCAAGACATTCTTGGTATTTGTTATGTCAAACTTCTTGGTATTTGTTATGTCAAACTTCCAGACTTCTTTGTGGAAGTAAAGTACAGATCTCTGTTTTAAACTAACGTCAGCAGTTTCATATTATTTCCAACACAAAATATGTCTAATACAACCCAAGTGCAGTGCCTTACTGTTTATGCCACATTATTCACCAGCTCCTACCTCTTATATTACTCATATTTATTAAACTTATAAGCGTTCTGAACCATAAATATCAACATTTCAAAAGATGGATGTTGCCTTAAATTATACATCTTGTTTATGTCCAGTGTTTTGAGTAAACACAACATTAACTATTTTCAAATTATGTGTGCACAAGAAGAATCATAAGTTATATCAAGATATCATGTGACTAATATGGGTCACTAGTAATGCCAACATCCCTGATGAAACCAAAAAGAAAACTGCTAAGCCACAAGCAAATGTGTGAGAGGATACACCCGACAAGTGGACATGGTCTGAAATAACAAAGTACAGACAATGGCATAGAACCCACAAAATGTTAAGATCCCAGAAAATTATAACTCCAAAACAGAGAACCCACAAACTAACAAGCGTGATAGGCATCAAACCCATGCAACTATGTGTGACAGACACAGAACCCACAAAGCACCAAGTGTGATAAGCATGGAACTCATACAAATGTAACTCCAAAATACAGAACCCACAAAATTTTGTGGGACAGAGAACCCACAAATCCAGCACGATAGGCTTGGAATCCATACAATTATGTGATGGACACAGAACCTATAAACCAACAAGAGTGATATGCATGGAACCCATACAATTATGTGTGATAGAAACAGAACCCCTGCACCAACAAGTACGATATACATGCAATCTATACAACTATGTGTGACAGACACTGAACTTACAAACCAACTGGTGTGACAGGAATGGAACCCATAAAATTCTGTGCGACAGACACAGAATCCACAAAAAGGCAAGTGTGACAGAGACATAACCCACAAAATGACAAGGACGATAACCACAAAATCTAAAAAAGACATGTCATAGGCACAAAATCCATAAAATTGCAAGTCTATTAGAGAAATAACCAACTAACAAATGTGAATGATAGGCACAGAAGCCATAAAAAGCTAAATGTGACAGACACAGTACCTACAGATCCTTTTCACTGCAAATTTATACTACTTAATTTTGATTAACTTGTTACTATACTCCTTTAAGCAAATGAAGAAATATTTGAACATATGTGTGCACAACTACCAGAGATGTAGCTGGTCTGTTACATATGTAAAGATATTGTGTACAAATACCTAAAAAGGATTCTACATTTAAACTATATTACCTTTTTAACTTCAAATTTAACTTTATATTCATATTAAATAAAATTATGACCTTTAATAGCACACTGTGTGCTTAACACAAAATGGTGACTCTGTTCCTATCGCATATTATTCACTGCTTACAGTATCCTAATAGGATATGACATTCTCCAATTTCTCAAAAGTAATATTTAAGTTCTACAAATTAAATTACAATTAACTGTTATTTTAATATTTATTGCAATAACACTATTAATTAACTAACAGTGATTTTAATCCCTTTACTGATTTACATAACATAAACTTTTCTTCAAGGAACAAGTATTCAATCTAAAAGAGGTAAATCTGTGGCATTTATGAGACAGTATCTCAGTATATCAATGAAACTTTTAATCTGTTTTGCCCTTGTTACGTAGTGTGTTACTAACAAGTACGATGACTCATATGAACATACATGTGTACACACAGAGATTGTAATGGTTATGCCCTCTAAAAATTCTGTTAGAAAGGATGAAGAGAAGACCTTACAAAGACATCATGGTTAAAAATCAGTTTGCAGCCTGCAGAGGCTTTGGGGACTTACATCAGTTTAAAGGCTGCAGAGGCTTTGGGGACTTCCATATGAACCACGTGCAACTGCACATACAGCTGTAGGGTATTATACCCATCAAACCATATACATACCTGTTCACACATTTCAAGTTGACAACTAATAAGCATCTTTGCATCAACTATAAGCCTCAGACGCTGCAGACCACACAGAAGCTGCATTTCACAATGCCACTGCACAGTGGACGCATGAATTTGTGATGGAAGAGCAACACTAGTAAGTGCAATGAAATTCAATAATCATAACAACGATGGCAATGATAGTTTACAGAAAAGACCATGGTAAAAAGAGAGTTCCAGTATGAATGAACTTTGAACTGTAAAAGTGATGTACACAAATACAATCAATAATGATTGCACAGTGTGCCAAAGATGGCAGCATGCAGCACATGAAGTATTAAGGGGTCTGTACTGTGCATTTTAGGGTTGACCAACCAAACAGCTCTTCTGTTGGCTCCACTCAGAAAATGACCTTTTAAAGATCTCCCTTTCCCCTTTACACCTTTATTTCTAGCCAATCTCCCAACAACCCAGCAACAATTCTCTCTCATTCATCCTGTCCCCTGTTTCTGCCTAAATTTTCTCCATGTACATCATGATTTCAAAGGCAATTGGATCATTTAAAATGTCAGTCCACATCTACCATAACTCACGGCACCACATCCCACAAGGCAGAAATGTTCATTATCACTAAACACTAAAATAACTTTTACTCCTAATGCTTATGCCCCTGGACGCTTACAGGAAACATGTCTCTTCTGAGAATCTACAATTAGAGTGGCCAGGATTTGATGAGGCAGTATCATTTCGTCTATGGTTACATGTTATGTGACGAAGACTATATTTTTATGCATGAACAGGCACAATGTAATACACTGAAAACTACCATAATAAGTTGTGACAGTGGACACTTGGCCTTACCATTAATTCTGCAACAATGTCAAATGTTTTCACAAAACAACAAATACTCTGAAAATCCACCATGAGATTGTAGTTAATTAAAACGAACGTGAATAATCATTGAACTGACACTGCAAAAAGTTATGAGATTTGAATTGATTCAATTAGAAAATACTGACTTCTCACATAAATAAATTAAAAAAAACACCCAAAGTCATTGACCCTCTTGGTGGAAATGCATTGCCACAAGATGCACAACATGCTTCATGAACATCTATCTCAGCTTAAACCCATCAACCAGCCACAAATCAGTCAATCAACCAGTCAACCATCCATCCAATCATCAATCATATATATGACAGAATGATGTACAGGAATAAATGCTCCAACATCAAAACACCTAACATCACTTCAACATTGTGCTCACAAACATTCAGATGAGCATTTATAGCCCTGTCAATCCTACCATATACAATAGAAAAACATCCTAAAATATCTTTCACTACCTGCAAAAGAAATGTATTTAAAACACTGAACCGCAAAAAACACAGTTTACATTATTACTCAGTTCTTCATATAGTATTACCATGTGCACACCTGTTTTAATAAAAGTGTAAAAGCCTTACACGAATGTACAACTGTGTGTGTGTGTGTGTGTGTGTG
>Ga0123354_10000573_pt1 | contig 38028 bp, 32 predicted proteins | sample TergutLab28metaG_2_FD_97872 | JGI IMG/M metagenome (GOLD analysis project Ga0123354, IMG submission 97872) | Labiotermes labralis P4 segment gut microbial communities from Petit-Saut dam, French Guiana - Lab288 P4 | ecosystem: Host-associated > Arthropoda: Insects > Digestive system > Gut ... | reverse complement strand
GCTACGCGTTTCCAACCGCCCGCCCACAGGTCGGTGGCTGCCCACAAGCTCCACAGCGTATCAACAACATTATTTATTTCCATGATTCAAGATACAAGAGGGCTGCGCGAGGGGGGAGGGGAGTATCGGGCTTTCGCGACAGTCTCCTTGTGGGAGAGGGTGCCCCGAAGGGGCGGGAGAGGAGGCGTTGAATGTCTGCATTTGAAGCCAAACCGCGCTGACGCGGTTCTACTTCAAGCCCGCATGAAACCGGATTGCCGCGCTCCTTACGCCGTCCCGGCCTGACGGCGCACCGCGTCGACGTAGGCGGCGGCGTCCAGTTGGCCGCCGTTGCGTTGGGCATGCCAGACCGCTTCGCCCAGGGCTTCGAGCAGGACATGCTCGGCATCGTGGCGTTCCATGCGTTGGAGCAAGTGCGTGAAGGCGGCGCGGATGCCGGGCGGCTGGTCGATGCTCAACTGCTCGTGGATAGCCAGATGCAGCGACAAATGCAGGAAGGGATTCATTTGCCCGCCTTCCGGCGTCCATTCCCGATTCAGCGCCCCTTCCACGTCGGCCAGCAGGGCGTGATATTCGGGGTGGCGGGCGGCCAGATCGGCGGCGGCGATTTCGCCGCCGGCCAGCGGCAGACCTTGCCGCTGCTTGCGCCAGGCGTCGCAGAAAAAACGGCGAACCTGTTCGCGTGAGGGATTAAACATGGCAATTCCGGTAGAGCAGGGTCAGGGCGGCGTTCTGGAATAGTCGATTGCCGTCGGCGGCCGGGGCGATCTGGCCGCCGCCGTAGGCGCCGAGCAGCGGCACGCCGGGAAAGCGGTGACGAAAGGCCAGCAGATCGCGGTCGTCGCCGCCGTAGAACAGCGGGCCGCGGCCGATGCAGGAAAACATCAGGGCGAAGGCCGGCGGCGGTTCGCCAACGGCGGCCAGCAGACGGCGTATTTCCTCCTCGGCGGCGAGCGGCTGGCGCAGCGCCCAGGCGATCGTCCGGCCGGCGGGCGCGGCCAGGGTCAGTGAACCGTCGGCATGGGCGGCGAGAATGCCGGCTGCCGGCATGGCGTCGGCAACGATGACGGCAATCTGGTGCAGCGGCGGCGCGGCGCGCAAGGCGGCCGGCAGGGCGCGGCGCAGGCTCTCGGCCGCCGTCTGGCCGGCGACGCGGCGCAAGTCATGGCCGTCGCCATCGTCGACGGGCAGCGGCGCGCTGAGCAGGCGCAAGCCGTCGGCGCGCAAGACCTCGCAGGCGAGGCCGGGCAGCGCGATGTCGACGCCATCCGGGCCGCCCGGACGGGCCTGGTTCCAGGTGGCGGCCTTGGCCTCCAGCAGGCCGAGGCGCGGCGGCGCTTTCTGCCAGTCGTGCGGCAGCGTGGTGCGGCCGCTGAAGGAAAGGCGCGGCGCTTCGTCGCTGGCGTCGGGCGGTAGGTCGCCAAGAACCAGGGCGGCGGCGGCCGGCTGATCGAGCAGCCAGCCGGCCTCGGTCATCAGGCCGCTAGCGGTGCAACCGCCGATTTGCAGGCACCCGGCGGCGCCAGCGGCGGCCTGCACGGCGGACGCCGGCTGGCGGGCGAATTCGCGGCTGAGCAAAAGCAGCACCCGTTCGGCGCGATCCAGGCCGGCGGCGGCCAGCGCCCGGCGCACCGCCGTCGCTGCCAGTTCCTTGTCCGGCCTGGGGCCGGCGGCGAAACCGCTGGCCGCTTTCATGCCGTCTTGCCCGGGTAGGCGCAGAGGTCGGCGACGAGGCAGCGCGGACATTCCGGCCGGCGTGCCTTGCATACATAGCGGCCATGCAGGATCAACCAGTGGTGCGCGTCCCGGCGGAATTCCGCAGGCGTGACGGCGAGCAGCCTGGCCTCGACTTCGGCGACGGTCTTGCCGGGGGCAAGGCCGGTGCGGTTGCCGAGGCGGAAGATGTGCGTGTCGACGGCGATGGTCGGCTGGCCGAAGGCGGTGTTGAGCACGACATTGGCCGTTTTGCGGCCAACGCCGGGCAGGGCCTCGAGCGCCGCCCGCGCCGCCGGCACCTCGCCGTCGTAGTGTTCGAGCAGCAATTGACAGGTGGCGATGATGTGCCTCGCCTTGGTGCGGTAGAGGCCGATGGTGCGGATGAAATCGGCTAGGCCGTCCTCGCCCAGCGCAAGCATGGCAGCGGGCGTCGGCGCGGCGGCGAAGAGGCGCGCCGTGGCCTTGTTTACGCTGACATCGGTGGCCTGCGCCGAAAGAATCACGGCCACCAGCAACTGGAAGGGCGTGGCATAGGCGAGTTCCGTGGCCGGCGCCGGATTGGCATCCCGCAGGCGGCTGTAGAAGGCTGTGATGGCGGCTTTTTTCACAATGGCGAGGAAGAAAAAGGGGGCGCGGCAAGCGCAACATTGTACGGGACACGGGCGCCGCCGGCAGCGCGGCCCGGCGAGGCTGCCTGCCAGCTTCCGGGGAGGTGGCGGGAAGCGGGTGGCGCGGACATGTGGCGAAGCGAACACGATTTTTGGCCGTTGTCATGACGCGCCTCTATGATTACAGATTGGGTGTATTAAAATGGAATTAATCTTGGGGCGGCGTCGCGTGAAATGCGGGGTTCGTGCGGCCAAGGTCTGCTGGGTTCGCGGGTCGGCCCCGGGTTTTCCGATTTGTGCGGCGCTCCCGCAAGGAGCGCGCAGGCGTTTTTTTGTAATACCGCGGCTTGGAGCCTGTGTCATGAAGCTTGTCCGTTCCCCCTGGCAGCGTTTTTGGTCTTGTCTCGTCCACGCTTTGGTCGTTGTCCACGGCCCAGGCGGCCACCAGCGCACGCCGCGGCGGCTACAACCGCACAAGCATGAATGGCAGGCACAGCGTCATGGCGGGCAGCGCAGCGAATATCCGCCCCGGAGCCGCCTCAGAACCTTGTTCGCACTTATTGCCGGGCTGTTTGGGACGCTTGTTTTCCCTGCCGTGGCGATTGCGCAGAATATTACGTATAACAATGGCCCCTCCTCATTGCTTGGCGACCCGGTTATTTATTATCCGGGCGCCAACAATGCCGCCAATTATACCCCCCAGGTAGGTGCCCTGTTTCCGAAATACAGTTCATCCAACAATGTCGTCCACTTTGTCGACGGGAATATTTATGTCGCCAATCCCGGAGTTGCCGGCAGAACAGGACCTGCCGGAGATGTTTTTGGCGGGATTGGTGATACATCACCTGTCACGCGCAACACAGTTTACATCCACGATGGGCGGGTTAGTAACGTTTATGGCGGTTTGGCCGCCGGGTCCGGGGTCAATCTCAGAGACAACACCGTTATTATTGATGGTGGCACGGTAATGAACGGCGTTTACGGCGGGAGAATCATACTCGGCAGTAATGTTTGGGCTGAGCGTAATACCGTGAGAGTTAATTCGGGTGAAATACGTGGTAACGTTTATGGTGCTTACTCTGTGGTTTCCGGCACTTTCCTGCAATTGAACAACATAACAATCAGTGGCGGATATATACAGGGTACAAATGCAATTATATCCGGCGCATACGGCTTCGTCTCCGGCATCGATGTGCGCGCCAACTCGGTCTCTATCAGTGGTGGAACCATCAAGGACGCCAATATTTACGGCGGCAGGGGGCAAAGTGCACTCACCAACACCTCCACCATTGAAAGCAATACGGTCACCATCAGCGGCGGGCTGATTAACGAAAATTTTACCGACAAAGGGGTGTACGGAGGGCAGAATATTACCGGCAACGGCGCGGTGGTTCGAAATAACTGGGTCACTATTACTGGCGGAACCGTCAACGCGAATATCTATGGCGGCTATAACGCCGGTAACGGCCCCACCGCCGGCAACATCGTCAACATCAGCGGCGGCAGCATAACGGGTAACATTTACGGCGGCCGCAGCAGCACAGGTACGGCAACGAGTAATATCGTCACCATTGGTGGCTCGGCATCTCTGCAAAATCCCAATCTGTACGGCGTGTACGGCGGGTGGGTCAATTCCGGCGGCGGCGACGCCTTCACCGGTAACACGCTAAACAAAAATAGCGCCGCTGCCGTTGGTGCGGTGAGCAACTTCCAGTTTGTTAATTTCGGTTACTCCGGCGAGGCCAATATTGCTACGCTGGATACCACGCCGACCGGCAGCGCGCAGCCCGGCGTCACGGTGAATACCGGAGCTAACCGCGTCAACTTCAGCGGCGATATGATCGGCTCGGGAAGCTTGATCAAGACTGGAACGGGAACGCTGACCATGAGCGGTGTCGGCGCCTTTGCCGGCGGAACGGAACTGGTGTCCGGCACGTTGGGTATTGCCAATAGTCAAGCGCTCAATGTGGCGGACAGTACAACTTCCAAGAAGGGCTACATTACTTTCACGGGCGCAGACAAAGCCACCGTTGCCGTTGATTCCGGTCTGGCGCTGACTAACTCTTTCCGTACGGATGGTTCAGCAGGGGATAACAATTATGTGAACCTGAACGCGGGCGCCGGTATTACCCAGATCACGGGCGTCAATATTAATGATAATGGCGGCGCGTTCTATGTCGCGTCCGGCACCGCACTGAACGCCAATGTAGCCAGCAATCTCGCCCTTGGCTTCAACGCGGCGGCTTTCGCACCGAACATCGCGGGTGGCCTGCCAAATGACCTGTACGTTGAAAACAACGGGGTATTCAATCTGAACCTCTCGAATCAGGCCCAGGTGATATTCGCGAGCGGCATCGACGGCGGCGGTACGCTGAACATCAGCGGTCTCGGCGCCGCACAACTGATTCTCCCGATGACCTTTCAGATGGGAAAGACGAAAATTGATGGAAGCGCCAACTCTGGCAATGACGCAACGATCTTCACGCTGGCGCGCGTTGATACTGGTATCCCCCGGGTCACTTTCAACACGAACACTTTTACCCTCATTGGCAATGATTCTTCTCCCATAGCGGCGGTGCTGCAGGGAGATGGAATCGTCACGGCAGACGCCATCAACGTGACCAATGGCGCATTGATGCCCACCGCCGTTTCGGATTCCGGCACACTGACGCTTGACGCCCTGGCGATCAACCTTACTGATTTCAATTTGCTTTACAGAGCCTTCGGGCAACAGAACCCCCTGAGTTACGACGGTGAGGGCATCCCGGTCAGCAAGAACTCTCTGCTGAACCTTGTCACCGGAGGCGGTACCCTGAACATGGGTCAGGGCGCAGTGTATTTTGTCACGGGAAATGGTTTGCCTTTTGAGCAGGGAGACTACCTTCTCATTAAAACGGATCAGAACCTGAACTCGGCGGGCTATGTTCCGAGCGCTTCCCTGGCCGCCTATGTGGATGGCTTTCTATTAGACCCGACCGGCAGCGGCCCGCGTGGGGGATTTCAGCTTCTGCTCGGCGGCGACCCCAATGTAGGTAATGGCAACTATACTACCGGGGACAACAGCATCTGGTTCCGACAGCAGGGTCTTAACTCCCTCACCATGGAGTGGACCGGCGACAAGACCAAAGCCAATTTATCCGGCTCTTGGGAAAGTGGTCCATACTTCTATTCGCTTCAGGATCTCGGAGGCGTACATGAAGAGAATTTCCTGACCGGCGACAGGGTGCATGTTTTCGGTAACACAGACTTCAACATTAACCTGCCTGCTGCCAGCCTGGTCAGTAAAATCGTGGTCAGCGGCTTGGTGGTCGGGAAAGATACCAGCGGTAGCAGCGGTAGCGATGCGTACACCGGCCACTACACCTTCAGCGGCGAGGGCGGCATCACGGCGGACGAAAATTCCGCCTTCGGCAGCTATCTCACCACCCTTAATCCCGACGAACTTCTTGTCCCGACCGGCAAGCTGGAAAAATACGGTGACAGCACGCTGATATTCAACAACACTGGCGGCAATCTGTTCAAGGAAGGCATCGATCTTTACGGCGGTATCGTTGCCTTTAACCAGGCGGATCAACTCGGCGTCGGCACTGGCGCGGCGATTACGTTCAAGGGCGATGCCACGCTGCGAGCCTATGCCGGCATGACGCTTTCCCCGGCGCAGAATATCGTGATTGAAGGCGGCAAGACCGCGACTTTCGATACCCAGGAGCACGCGCTGCGCATCGATGGAACGATTTCCGGCAGCAATACCGGCGATGGTAAGCTGAACAAGCTCGGCAGCGGCACGCTCACTTTGGGCGGCGCGCTGAATTCCTATGGCGCTTCAGGTTCTTATGGCGGGGATATAAACATTGCCGCGGGAACGCTGGTTTTCGATCAATCCGCCGATCAAACCCTGTCCGGCGTCATTTCCGGCCCCGGCGCGATGACCAAGAAGGGCGCGAATACCCTGACCCTGAGCGCGGCGAACACCTTCACGGGGCCGCTGAATATTGCCGCCGGCACGCTGCTTCTGGATACGGCTGCTTCCCTGGCGACCGGCACGATGCGTCTGGGCGGCGGCGCGACCTTTGATTATTCCGCCGCCGCGGCGTCCTACCAATTCAAGGATTTGTACGTCGACGGCCAGAACGCAATGATAAAAACCAATGGCAGCGGCGCGATGTTCTCCGGCGCCAACAGCACTCTGACTTTCAATCTGCCCTCCGGCATGGATATCAGCCAGCCCATGCTGTGGGTCGATGACAAAACGACGATCAGCGACAGCCTGGTCAAGGTGAATAATCTTGCCGGCGCCGCCGCGAATCTGGGCGTCAACGAACGGATTACCCTGATCGACACCATGGGCAAGGGCCTTGAATCCAATCATGACGGCATCTATGTGGGCGCGCTGGGTATCGCCAAGGCTTATTACCTGATCACCGACGATTGGAATCTCTACCTCGGCGCGCGGCCCAACGAGCAGGTCAAGTCGCTTGCCGAGGGGCGGCTGGCGGGTCTGGCTTTCCTCGATCAGGGCGAACTGATCTGGGGGCCGGGCATGTATGCCGCCATGCGGGAAACGGAACGCCAGGAAGCCGGTTTCGTGCCCTTCGCCGCGACCAGCGGCGGTTCCCTGCGCTATGACAGCGGCTCCCATGTCGATGTCGGCGGCGTGCATCTCTTGACCGGCGTGGCCGGGCGCGCATCGCCGGCGGTCGATCAAAGCCTGGTGGCGGGCGTTTTCTTCGAGGCCGGCTGGGGTAATTACGATTCGCACAACAGTTTCCACAACCTGCCTGCCGTCAAGGGCAGCGGCGATATTGATTACTACGGCGCCGGCATTCTCGGGCGTTACGAGATTCAGGCCGGGGCGGGCGGCGTTTACGGCGAGGCGTCACTGCGCACCGGCCGCGCCAGCGTCGATTTCTCCAGCCGCGATATCCTGAATGGCGTCAGCGACAGAACCACCTACGATTCCGCTTCCCCGTACGTCGGCGCCCACGCCGGGGTGGGTTATGCCTGGAATATCGACAGCCGGAGCAAGCTGGATTTGTCCACCAAGTACATCTGGCTGCATCTGAATGGCGATTCCGTGCGCGTTGCCGGTGACGAGGTTAAATTCAAGGCCGCCGAATCGCATCGCTGGCGCACGGGAGGCCGCTTCTCGTATGCCGTGGATAAGCGCATCATCGCCTATGTGGGCGCTTACTTCGATTATGAGTTCGACGGCAAGGCCCGGGCCACGATCAACGGCGACCGGGTCGATGCGCCGGATATGCGTGGCGCTACGGGCCAGGGCGAACTGGGCCTGATCGTCAAGCCCGCGCCGGGCATGCCCATGTCCCTGGACTTGGGCGTGCAGGGCTATGTCGGCGTCCGGCAAGGGGTGACGGCGAGCTTGCGGCTGAATTACCAGTTTTGAGCGGCGCTGGCCATGTGATCCGCGCATGCTATGCTGCCACGTCCAGCTCGCTCTGGACGACGCTTTTTCATGCCCGCGGGATGGCGCGGGCGGCGGCTTCCAGGAGAGTGGGCGTTTTGCATCGGTATTCCATATTAATGTAAAGCTTGATTTATTCGGCCACAAAACACATTATGGAAATGTATATTATTAAAGGGCGGGACTTGGGTAGTTGCCATGAAAGTTGCAAATTACGGTCGCGCCTTCTTTGTCGCGGTGGCGGCGGTTTTACTGATCGGCATCGTGGCTTGGCTGTTGCTGAGAGGCATCGAACAGCAGGAGCAGTCGCTGCCCGCGGTTGCGCCGATCGGCGTACAGGGCGGCGGGATGCTGCAGCCGATCCAGCCGCTGGAGCCGATCAAGGGTCTTGACCCGAGGCGCGTCGCGCTCGGCAAGCGCCTGTTCCACGACCCCCGCCTGTCGGCCGATGCGACCATTTCCTGCGCCTCTTGCCACAATCTGGCGGCCGGCGGCGTCGACGGCCTGCGTTTTTCCATCGGTATCGGCGGCGCGGTCGGCAACATCAATGCGCCGACGGTGTTCAACAGCGCCTACAATCTGGCGCAGTTCTGGGACGGTCGGGCGGCAACGCTGGAGGAGCAGGCGGCCGGACCGATCCAGAATCCGATCGAGATGGGGGCCACCTGGCCGGAAGTGCTCAATCGCCTGAGCCAGGATGACGAATTGGTCGCCAGCTTCCACAGCATCTATCCGGATGGCCTGACGGCGGCCAATCTGCTGAACGCCATCGCCACCTTCGAACGCTCGCTGATCACCGTCAATTCCCGCTTCGACCGCTATCTGCGGGGCGACGAGGAGGCGCTGAGCGCGCTGGAAATGGAGGGCTACAGCCGCTTCCGCGAATACGGCTGCGTCAGTTGCCATCAGGGCATGCTGGTGGGCGGCAACATGTACCAGAAATTCGGCGTGCTGGGCAATTACTTTGCCGGTCGTCCCGCGAGCGCCAGCGATCTCGGCCGCTACAGCGTCACCCACCGCGAGGAAGATCGCTATGTGTTCAAGGTGCCGAGCTTGCGCAATGTCGCCCTGACGGCCCCCTATTTTCACGACGGTTCGGCGGCGACGCTGGAAGCGGCGGTGCTGGTGATGGGGCGCTACCAGCTTGGCCTCGACCTGCCGGAAAACGACGTCACGGCCATTGTCGCTTTCCTCACAAGCTTGACCGGCGAGCTGCCGCAGGACGACAAATGAACGCCGCCCTGGACATCCAGCGCAACGTCATGGTGCGCCGGCTCAGACGCGCGCTCGGCTTCGTCGCGCTGCTCGGCCTGCTGCTCTGGATTTTCGCCAACACCGAGCGGGTATCCATGCAGCCTTATTCTGCTTACTTGCAGTCGCTGCGCCAGGTGCGCCAGGCCGATGTCGAACTCGACGCCGCCGTGCTGGCCAGTTATTCCGATCTGCTGCACAACTATGATCCCCTGATTCGCCACATGGCCGACATCCATGCCGAGGAGGCCGGTTTGCGGGCGATTCCCGAGAGCATGTCGAACGCGACCCGCAGCCGCCAGCGCCTGCTGCTGGAGCGGTTGTTCGCCCGGCAGCGCGAGAAAACCGAGGAGATCGACCGCTTCATGCGCAGCGCCTCGGTGTTGCGTAATTCCCAGATCTATTTTCCGCGCGTCGCCGAAGCCGTGCTGAGAAGGGCCAATCACCAGTTACAGTCGGAACTCGAACCCTTTGTCCGCCACGTCATGGGTTTGTCCGCCGCCGGCACCCTGGTTGTCAGCAACGAGAAACTGCTGCTGGAACTAGAGAACTTGCGCCGGCTCCAGGGGCATGCCAGCGGCCCGGAGTCGATCGAGCCCTTGCTGGCCCATGCCGAACAAATTATCGAGAACCGGCCGCTGGTCGATAAGTGGGTCGAGAATATCCTGAGTCCCTCGACCTCCCTGCTGCTGGAGGAGGTGTTCCAGGTCTACCTCGGTGGTTACGAGGAAGTGCTGCGCAATGCCGGGCGCTATCGCCTAGTGCTCTATCTGGTGACCCTGCTGCTGGTCGCTTATGCCTTGTACGCCCTGATTCGTTTCGAGCGTGACCAGCGCGAGCTGGCGCGGGCGCACGACGACCTGAGCGCGCGCTATGCCGCGCAATTGGCGGCCGAACATCAGTTGCAACTGTATGCGACGGTGTTTACCAGCAGCAGCGAGGGCATGCTCATCACCGATGCCGAGGCGCGCATCATTGCCGCCAATCCGGCGGCTTCCGCGCTTTCCGGCTACTCGGGCGAGGAAATTATCGGGCAGACGCCGGCCATGTTCCGTTCCGGGCGGCATGACAACGAATTTTACCGCTTGATGTGGCAAGGCTTGCTCGGTCATGGCCGCTGGCAGGGCGAGGTTTGGAACCGGCACAAAGATGGCGGGATTTTCCCCGGCTGGCTGTCGATTTCCGCGATTCGCGACGGCGAGGGGGTCACGACCCACTACATCGGCATCCTTACCGACATTTCGGAACGCAAGGAGGCCGAGGCGCGCATTCAGCACATGGCCCAGCACGACCCGCTGACCGGCCTGCCCAACCGCATCCTGCTGGAAGACCGGGTCGGCCAGGCGATCCTCCTGTCGAAGCGCAGCGGCAAGCCCTTCGCGCTGGTCTTCATTGATCTCGACCGCTTCAAGAATATCAACGACACCCTTGGCCACGAGATCGGCGACCAGTTGCTGGTGCAGGCGGCGCAGCGCGGCCTGTCGGTGCTGCGCGACAGCGACACCCTGTCGCGCCAGGGCGGCGACGAATTCGTCGCCGTCCTGTTCGAGCTCGAACAGCGCCAGGATGCGAGCGTTGTCGTGCGCAAGCTGCTGGCGGCCCTGAACCAACCCTACCTGCTGGCCGGCCACGGGCTGACCGTTACCGGCAGCGCCGGCATCGCGGTTTACCCGGACGACGGGCAGAGTTTTTCCGAATTGCTGCGCAAGGCCGATGTGGCGATGTATCGAGCCAAGGAAAGAGGGCGCAACACGGCCAGTTTCTTTTCCGACGAAATCGACACCGTCTCGCTCGACCAACTGCTGCTGGAAAACGACCTGCACGGGGCGCTTGAGCGTGACGAACTGCGCCTGCACTATCAGCCCAAGGTCGATCCGGCCAGCGGCCGACTACTCGGCATGGAAGCCCTGCTGCGCTGGCAGCGCAACGCAACCGAGATGGTATCGCCCGCCATCGTCATTCCGATGGCCGAGGCCAATGGCCTGATCAACCCCTTCGGCGAATGGGCGATCCGCACCGTCTGCGCCCAGCAACGCGCCTGGCTGGATGCCGGCCTGGCGGTGGTGCCGGTGGCGGTCAATATCTCGGCGCAGCAGTTCGTCCACCAGAATTTGCCGCGCATCGTCGCCGGCATGCTCGCCGAGTACGCGCTGCCGGCGCGGCTGCTGGAACTGGAAATGACCGAATCGCAGTTGATGCGCAATGTCGAACGCGCTGCCGAAGCCCTGGAGGGTCTGCGCCAGATGAATATCAAGGTGGCCATCGACGATTTCGGCACCGGCTATTCCTCGCTCAGTTACCTCATGCAGCTTCCGGTGCAGGTGCTGAAAATCGACCGCGCCTTCGTCCGCGAAATCGACGCGGGCAACGAGCCGGCCCGGCTCGCTTCGGCCATCATCGCCATGGCGCACGAGCTTGATCTGGAGGTGGTCGCCGAAGGCGTCGAGACGGAAAAGCAGCGCAACTATCTGTGCCAGCACGGCTGCGATCAGTTGCAGGGCTACCTGTTCGGCAGGCCCGTTCCGGCGGACGAGGCGGGCAAGCTGCTTGCCAGCGGGGTGGCGGACTGATTGGGGTTGGGCCTCAGGACGGTCTTGCGGCAGGCGGGATTGCTAACGGTGTAGCTTGGCGCAAGATATCGCAATAAGATACAAGATGGCGCTGATGGGTTTGTCGCTTGACCATCTCGCCCGCATGCAGACGGTGTTGCTTGTGTGCTTCCTCTGCCCGCTGGGCGGGGCGAGGAAGCGGTGTGTCAGGAAGCTTTTTGGCCTGGAGCATTCTTCGAGTGCCTTGGCTACTCGACTTTGATCTATGCAAACTGAAAGGAGAATAAGCATGTCATTCTTAGATTTCCTGTTTGGCAGAAAGAGAAAAGATACGCAAGAGCAAGTCCTGGAGAAACCTGAGGAAGCCCCGAAGCATGCGCCAGGAACCCAGATTTCATATAGTCCCGATCTGGTTCCGCAACTGCATGAAGAGCACCAGAAACTGGTCGAAATATTTGGCATGATCAATACGGCATTTGCCAAAAACGATTTGCCATTGACCGCCAAGTTCATTGATGAATTTCGTCGTGACATACAAGCGCACCTTCTGACCGAGAATATCCGTTTTTACATTTACCTTGAACATTCTCTGGAAAAGGATTCTGAAAGCTTGTACCTGGTGCACAGTTTCCGCCAGGAAATGGATACGATCGGGAAGGCCGTGCTCGCGTTCTTGAGTCAATATAAGGATATTGGCACGCGCCCGGATTATGCTCTTCCGTTTGGCAGGGATTTGGAAGAAGTCGGCAAGATTCTCGTTGATCGCATCAGGCGCGAGGAAGAAACCTTGTATCCGCTGTATTTGCCGATTTATTGAGGCGCGCGGCGCGGATTGGGAATTTGCCAATCCGCCAGGCAAAATGTCTGGCCCTGACCCGCTCACTCAAGCGTTTTCAGGGAAAGGGCCAGCCTCGGCAAGCTTCACGCCCCAAGCCCATTATTTCCCGAAGAGTCCCCCGACCGCCTTCTTGGCGCTGTCTACCGCTGCGCCGACGCTGTTGCTTACGGCTTTGCCCACTGCTCGCATGGTTTGCGCATTCAGTTCGGAGATGATGGCCTTGGCCAGATTGGAGGCATCGACGCCGCCGGTTTTTTTGCCGATGTCGCGCAGTTCGATATCGGGCAGATTGATATCAGCATCCACCAGGCCGCTGTAACTGACCTTCGCGTTGCGGATACTGAGCAACTCGATGATCATCTTTTTCGAGTCGCCTTTGCTCTTGTCCTTGCTTCCGGATGTGCCGAGATATTGTTCGACGTTGCGCTGGATGGCATCGAGGTTGCTAAGGCCGCTGCCGCTCTTTTCATAGATGATGTGCGGGCCGTCCAGGGCGATCTTGCGGATCACCACGACATCCTTCGTCAGGCTGGATGTCTCCACGGCGAGCGCGATCTTGTCCGCCTTGAGCGCGTAGTCTGTCTTGAAGCCCTTGGGGTTGCCGAGTTTCAGGGCGTCAATCGAGCCTTCGCCATCGGTGGCGGAAATGGTGACCGCGCCAACGCTGACTTCGGCCTGGGTCATTTTCGGGCCAAATTCCTCGATGGCCAATTTCACCAGACGGCCGAACGGATTGCCGGAGAGGAAGAAGACGGCCACACCGACGATCAGCAGCGCCACGACAAGAAGCAACCATTTTTTCATGTTTTTCTACTCCTTATGGGTGAAATGAATGGTTTGAAGTTTGCCTGAAAACCCGATATTTCGCTGCTGTTTGTCATGAAAACGAAAAAGTCTACTGGCCGCGCAGGAAGAGCTTGTCGAGCTGATCCAGCGACAGTTCGCTCCAGGTCGGGCGGCCGTGGTTGCACTGGCCGGCGCGTTCAGTTTCTTCCATTTGCCGCAGCAGGGCGTTCATTTCTGGCGGCGTCAGTTGCCGCCGGGCGCGCACCGCGCCGTGGCAGGCCATGTTGGCCAGCAGTTCGTCGCGGCGCGCGGTGGAGAGCTGGCTGAGGCCGTGCTCGCGCAGTTCGTCGAGCAAGGCGCGCGCCAGCGCCGTCGGGTCGCCGGCCTGGAGCAGCGCCGGCACGCCGCGCACGGCGAGTTGATTAGGGCCCACGGCGGCGATCTGGAAGCCGAGTTCGGCCAACACCGCGGCGTGTTCCTCGGCTGCCGCGATGGCGAGCGGGTCGGCGCTGAACACGGCGGGGATGAGCAGCGCCTGGGTGGCGATCTGGCGGCTGTCGCAGGCCGCTTTCAGTTTTTCGTAGAGAATGCGCTCATGCGCCGCGTGCATGTCGACCAGTACCAGACCGCGGGCGTTCTGGGCCAGGATGTAGATGCCGTGCAGTTGCGCCAGGGCGTAGCCGAGCGGCGGCCCGCCCGCGTCGCTGGTCTCGGATGTGTGCGCGGCGGGGCGCGGCGCTTCGCCGCCGCCTTGCGCGGCGCGGGCGAATGCCAGGTAGGCGGTGGTTGCCGGTTCGGCGATGCCAAGCGCGCTCTGCTGGCGCGGTGGCTGCCAGGCGGCGGGGCGGGCGGTTTCTGGCGCTGAAATCGACCGGTCTTGCGGCGGGCTGGCGAAGCCGCCGACGGCGGGGCGGTCGACTGGCGTGGCCAGGGTGCGCTGCACGGCGTGGAAAACGAACTGGTGCATGGCCCGCGCGTCGCGGAAGCGGACTTCGGTCTTGGCCGGATGGACATTGACGTCGACCAGCGCCGGGTCGATGTCGATGAACAGACAGACCGCCGGCTGGCGGCTACCGTGCAGCACGTCGCGGTAGGCTTCGCGCAGGGCGTGGCCGATCACCTTGTCGCGCGCGAAGCGGCCATTGATGAAAATGTACTGGCCGTCCTTGGCCTCCCCGGCGCGGGTCGGGTCGATGGCGTAGCCGGCGATGGCGAGCGGGCCGGCGGCAGCATCGACGGCGCGGGCGGCGGCGAGAAAGTCGTCGCCGAGAATGTCGGCGATGCGCCGGGCGCGGTCGGCCGGGGCCAACTGGAAGAGGTTGCGGCCATTGTGGCTGAGGCTGAAGGCGACATCCGGGCGGGTCAGCGCCTGACGCTTGACGGCTTCGGCGCAGTGGGCGAACTCGGTGCCTTCGGCCTTGAGGAATTTGCGCCGGGCCGGGGTGTTGAAATAGAGATCGCGCATTTCGACCACGGTGCCGGCCATCAGCGCCGCCGGTTCCGGCTCGGCCCCGGCCACGCCCGCTAATTTCCAGGCGTGGGTGGCGCCGCGCTCGCGGCTGGTCAGGGTCAGGCGCGCCACCGCCGCCACCGAAGCCAGCGCCTCGCCGCGAAAGCCGAGGGTGCGGACCTGCTCCAGATCGTCGAGACTGGCGATTTTCGAGGTGGCGTGGCGGGTCAGGGCGAGCGCCAACTGCTCCTTGGCGATGCCGCAGCCGTCGTCGCTGACGCGGATCAGCTTGACGCCGCCTTCTTCGAGATGCACCTGAATCGCCCGGCTGCCGGCGTCGAGGCTGTTTTCCAGCAATTCCTTCAACACCGAGGCGGGTCTTTCGACCACTTCGCCAGCGGCAATCTGGCTGATGAGAAGGTCGGGCAAGCGGGCGATGGTCGGCATGCGCGGATTATAATGCGCCATCCTTCAAAGCCCCGGTCAGCGCATGGAACTCCTGAGCCAGTTCATCGACATCGTTCTCCACCTCGACGTACATCTGGCCCTGCTGGTTCAGCAATACGGCCTGTGGATTTACGCCATCCTGTTCGTTATCGTCTTTGCCGAAACCGGCTTTGTCGTCACGCCTTTCCTGCCCGGCGATTCGCTGCTCTTCGTGGCCGGCGCGCTGGCGGCGCTGGGCGAGGGCGGCATGGACATCGCCACGCTGATCCTCGTGCTGCTGCTGGCGGCGGCGCTCGGCAACACGCTCAATTACCACATTGGCCGCTACCTCGGGCCCAAGGTCTTCCACTGGGAGAATTCGCGTTTCTTCAACAAGGAGGCGCTGGTCAAGACCCATGCCTTTTATGAAAAGCACGGCGGCAAAACCCTGGTGATTTCGCGCTTCCTGCCTCTGTTCCGCACCTTCGCGCCCTTCGTCGCCGGCATCGGGACGATGCCCTACGCCAGGTTCCAGTTCTTCAACCTGACCGGCGCAGCCGGCTGGGTTGTCTCGCTCTGCCTGGCCGGTTACTGGCTGGGCAATCTGCCCTGGGTCAAGGCCAATCTGTCGCTGATCATTGTCGGCATCATCGTCGTTTCGCTGATCCCGGTCGGTATCGGCTACCTCAAGGGCCGGGCCGCCGCCTGATGCGCGCTCTGGCCCTTCTTCTCGCCCTGCTGCTGGCCGCTTGCGCCACCGAGATGGATCGGCGCGGCCGCACCGAGAACAAGGTCGACGTCAAATATCTGGCCAAGACCGAGATCGACCGCATCGCCGACGCCAACCGCGGGGAGGTCGTCGATGGCCTTCTGCTCATCGCCGACAAGCTGTATAAGCGCAATCCCAAGGAATGGCGCAAGGGCGGCCAGGCCAGCCGCGAGGCGGCGGTGGACAAGCTGCGCCGCCGCGAGTCCTGGCCGGAATTCGGCGGCCGCCGCGAAGGCGAGGCGGCGGCGCTGGCCTTTACCGAGGCTTATTCCGGCGATCGCGTCGCGGCCCTGATATACGGGCTACTGACCATGGTCGACGCGGCCTTCGAGAACAAGGAGGAGTTCTATCTGTTCGACAGCCTGAACGAAGCCAAGCTGTTCAACAGCGCCCGCAACATGGAAATCGCCATCTGGAAGCTGGGCAACGACCGCCTGGCCAGCGGTGAACTGTTCCTGCTCGCCAACGAACTGGACCCGGCCCGGCGCAATCTTTCCTTCGAGCGCGAATTCGGCCGCCTGACCGGCCTCCTTGATTTCATGGCCAGAATCGTTGCCGATCGCAATGGCCGCACCCTGTCCCGCCTGACCCAGTCGGCGGTCGGCGTTATCTTTCTTCCGGTGAGTTTTTTGAAATGAAACGTGTCGTCATCCTGATTTCCGGTCGTGGCAGCAATATGGAAGCCCTCATCGCCGCCCGCGACGCCGGCAAACTGCCGGTCGCCATCGCCGCCGTCATCAGCAACCGGCCCGAGGCTCGTGGTCTTGCCACCGCCGCCGCCGCCGGCATCGCCACCGCCGCGCTTGACCACAAGACATTCGCCAGCCGCGCCGCCTTCGATGCCGCGCTGGCCGAGGCCATCGACCGCCATGCGCCCGACCTTGTGGTGCTGGCCGGCTTCATGCGCATCCTCGGCGAAGATTTCGTCCGCCGTTACGAAGGCCGCCTGCTCAACATCCACCCCTCGCTGCTGCCCGCCTTCCCCGGCCTCGACACGCACCAGCGGGCGCTCGAAGCGGGCGTGCGGCTGCATGGCTGCACCGTGCATTTCGTCACCCCGGCGCTCGATCACGGCCCCATCGTCATCCAGGCCGCCGTGCCGGTGCAGGACGACGACAGCGAAGAAACCCTCGCCGCCCGCGTGCTGGCCCAGGAGCACATCATCTACCCGCAAGCCGTGCGCTGGTTCGCCGAAGGCCGTTTGCAACTGATCGAAGGCCGCGTGCGCGTGGCCGGGGCGGCGGGCGGAGAGGTGGCGTTGATCGCTCCGGCGGACGGCTGAGCCGTATGCTAAAATGCTATCATTGATGGCATAGCGGCGGAGGTGTTCCATGTCCAGTCTGATCGTTCGCGGTGTCGATGACGCTATCGTCAAGGCGCTCAAATCGCGCGCCGTCCGCCATGGCCGTAGCGCCGAGGCCGAGCATCGCGCGCTGCTGGCCGATGTCCTGCTGCAACCGCGCCGCCGCCCGCTGGCTGAAGTGTTGGCGGCTATGCCCGATGTCGGCGAGGACGCCGATTTTGCTCGTTTCCAGGAGAACGAGGCGGCGCGTGTATTTGCTTGATACCAATGTCGTCAGCGAGGCGCGCAAGGGCGGCGCGGCCAATGCGGGGGTGACGGCCTTCCTGCGCCAGTGCGCCGAGCAGGATGCACGTATCTGGCTGTCGGTGGTGACGGTGGGAGAATTGCGGCGCGGCGTCGATCTCATCCGCCATCGCGGCGACTTGCCGCAAGCGCGGCGTTTGGAGTTTTGGCTGGAAGATGTGCTGCGGGATTACAGCGATTGCATTCTCCCCTTCGATCTCGATGCTGCGCAGGTCTGGGGCCGGCTCCGCGCGCCGTGGCCGGAAAACGCGCTGGACAAGCAGATTGCCGCGATTGCGCTGATTCACGATTTGACCGTGGTCACACGCAATAGCAGCGATTTTGCCCATACCGGCGTGCGTTTGTTCAATCCCTTTACTTGATTGGTCGCCGCCATGCCCGTCGTCCTCTTCGTTGCCTTTGCGGGGTCGCTGCTGATTCACGGCGCGGCGCTGTTTGGTAGCGATTTTGAGCTGTTCGGCGAGGAGCCGGAGACGATGACGCTGCATGCCGAATTGCGCCTGCCGCCACCGCCGCCGGTCGAGGTATCGCCCCAGCCGGCGGCCAAACCGCCGGCCAGGCCACGGCCCAAGCCGTCGCCCAAACCGCCCGCCAAGCCGCAGGCGCCCGTGGTGGCAGCGGAAACGGAAAACGTCCCCGAGGCAGCCGGCGGCGACGAGGCGCAAGCGGCGGATGCCGCCCCGCCGGAGGCGGATGGCGAGGCAGTCGCCGCCGCCGCGCCGCCGCCGGAACCAGAGCCGGAGCCGGAGCCGGAGCCGCCCGCGCCGGTGCTGCCGGCCAGCGGCACGATCCGTTTTACCATCATCATGGGGGCGCAAGGTTTCAGGATCGGCCGCGCCGAGCACCACTGGGAATTCGCCGAGGATGGCGGCTACCGGCTGCGCGCGGTTAGCGAAACCAACGGTCTGGCCGCCTTGTTCCGGCCGGTGCGGGTAGAGACGGAGAGCCGTGGCCGGCTACTTGCCGGCGGCCTGCGCCCGGAGGTTTTCCGCAGCCGCCGCGAGGGCGGCGGGGACGAAGAGGGCGCTGACTTCGACTGGGCGGCGGGCGAGGTGCACATGCTGCGCAATGGCCGCACGCACCGGCTGACCACCGGCGCTCAGGATCTTTTGTCCCTGCCTTATCAACTGGCTTACCTTGGGCACCTGGCCGAAGGGGCGGGATTGAGCGTCGCCACCACCCGCAAGTTCGAGTGGCAGCGGCTCGACGCCCTGGGCGAGGAGGTGATCGAAGTGCCGGCGGGTAATTTTCGCACTCTGCATCTGCGGGCGGCGAGCGATAGCGCGACGGAAGTCTGGATCGCGCTCGATCATGGCGGCTTGCCGGTTAAAATTCGCTTTACCGACAAAAAAGGCGATAGTTTCGAGCAAGTCGCCACCGATCTGGGATTTTGATGACAGCCCGCTTTACCCCCGCCCTCTTTGCCCACGCCGAAGCCGTACTCGGCCTGTTACTGCAATTCGATCATCCCGCCGACGCCGTCGTTTCGCGCTATTTCCGCGAACACCGCGCATTGGGCCATGCCGACCGCGCCTTCGTCGCCGAAACCGTGTTTGCCGTGCTGCGGCGCGGGCGCAGCATCGAGGCGCGGTGCGCCGGCAAGCTCTCGCACCGCAACCGGCTACTCGTGGCGCTGGCGCTGCGCGGCTGGAGCCAGCGCGATCTGGCGCCGGTGCTCAAGGCCAGCGAGGTGGATTGGCTGGCCGCCGCCAAGGGCATGGCCGAGGGCGATCTGTCGCCGGCCGTGCGCTGCGATCTGCCGGACTGGCTGTACGCCCGGCTGGAGGCCCGCTTTGGCGCCGATGAGACGGCGGAACTGGCGGCGGCGCTCAACCAGCCGGCGCCGCTCGATCTGCGCGTCAATACGCTGAAAATGGATCGCGAGGCGCTGCTCGCCGGGCTGGCCGCCGACGGCATCGCCGCCAAACCGGGGGTGCTGTCGCCGCTGGCCGTGCGTCTTGCCGGCAAGCCGGCGCTGGCCCGGCATCCGCTTTTTCTCGCGGGCGCTTTCGAGGTGCAGGACGAGGGCAGCCAGTTGCTCGGCTATCTGCTCGATCCCAAGCGCGGCGAGATGGTTGTCGATTTTTGCGCCGGCGCTGGCGGCAAGACGCTGCTGCTTGGCGCGCTGATGCGCAATACCGGCCGCCTCTATGCCTTCGATGTGTCCGACAAGCGGCTGGCCAAGCTGAAGCCGCGCCTCGCCCGCTCCGGGCTTTCCAACGTCCATCCGGCGCGCATCGAGCATGAGCGCGACACGAAGATCAAGCGTCTGGCCGGCAAGGCCGACCGCGTGCTGGTCGATGCGCCCTGTTCCGGCCTCGGCACGCTGCGCCGCAATCCCGACCTGAAATGGCGGCAGAGCGAGGCTTCGGTGGCCGAACTGGCGGAAAAGCAGGCGGCCATCCTGAGCGCCGCGGCAAAGCTGGCGCGGCCCGGCGGGCGCGTCGTCTATGCCACGTGCAGCCTGCTGCGCGAGGAAAACGAGGCCGTCGTCGCGGCTTTTCTCGCCGCTCATCCCGATTTCGCGCTGCTTCCCGCCAGTGGCGTGCTGGCCCGCCACGGCATTGCGTTTGAGGGCGACATGCTCAATCTGCTGCCGCACCGTCAGCCGACCGACGGTTTCTTCGCCAGCATTCTGGAACGCCGATCATGAGCCACGATAATGCCCTGCAAGATCAGACCCTGAGCCTGCTGCGCGATCTCTGGGCGGACATCCAGGCGCCGGATTTCATCTGGCAACTGGCCGCCCTGGCCGTCTGCCTCGGTCTGGCCCTGCTCTTCGCCCGCTGGTGGCAGGGGCGCCATGCCGAGAACGCCGGTCGCTTCGGCCAGGCCAGTTCGCGTCTGGCCTTCCCGCTGGCCGGCCTGTTGCTGGCCGGGCTGGCGCTGCCGCTCTTGACTCCCTTCATCAAGGTCAACCTGCTCAAGCTGGCGCTGCCGCTGTTTGCCTCGCTGGCCCTCGTGCGCGCCGTCGTCTTCGTGCTTCGCCACGCCTTTCCCCGGGCGCTGTGGCTAACGACCTGGGAGCGCATCATCGCCACCCTGGTCTGGGGCTGGCTGGCGCTCTACATCACCGATCTCGCGCCCGCTTTCATCGAGGCGCTGGAGGGGGTGCAGTTTCCCCTCGGCAAGCAGCGCCTCGATTTGTGGATGATCCTGCACGGCTTGGTCACGGTTTTCCTCACCATCGTCGTCGCCCTGTGGATCGCCGGCCTGATCGAGCGCCGCCTGATGCGCGAGACGCATCTCGATTCCAGCCTGCGCATGGTCGGCATCCGCATTGCCAAGGCCCTGCTGACGATGCTGGCGATCATGGTCAGCTTGTCGCTGGTCGGCATCGACATGACCGCCCTCTCGGTCTTTACCGGCGCGCTCGGCGTCGGCTTGGGCTTCGGCTTGCAGAAAATTGCCAGCAACTACGTTTCCGGTTTCATCATCCTGCTCGACCGCTCGATCCGCATCGGCAACATCATCCAGGTCGGCGCCGAGGTCGGCGAAGTGCGCCAGATCACCACGCGCTACACCGTGCTGAAGCACGGCAGCGGGGCCGAGATCATCGTGCCCAACGAGACGCTGTTCAGCAGCACGGTGCAGAACCAGACCTATTCCGACCGCAAGCTGCGCCTGGCGACGACCATCGGCGTCGGCTACGGCAGCGATCTCGAACTGGCCATGCGCCTGATGGTCGAAGCCGCCAGGGCGCAGCCGCGCGTGCTGGCCGAGCCGCCGCCGCGCGTGATGCTGACGCAGTTCGCCGACAGCAGCATCAACCTCGAACTGGGCTTCTGGATCGCCGATCCCGAGAGCGGCAAGGGCAATGTGATATCCGACATCAATATTGCCATCTGGCGGGCCTTCAAGGTCCACGGCGTGGAAATACCCTTCCCGCAACGCGAGGTGCGCATCCTGAACGGGCATGTTTCACCGGCGGTCGACTGAGCGGCCTGGCCTCAAACGCTGCGCGCCAGGAATTCTTCGAGCTGCTCGGCCGATAGCGGGCGGCTGAACAGGTAGCCCTGCATCTCGTCGCAGCCAAGCCCGAGCAGGGTATCGCGCTGGATTTTGTTTTCGATGCCTTCGGCCTGCACACGCAGGTCGAAGCTGCGGGCGATGCCGATGATGGCTTGGATGATGGCGTCGGAGCCGAGGCCGATGTCACGGACGAAAACCTGGTCGATTTTGATGGTGCTGACGGAAAAGCGGCGCAAATAGTTGAGCGACGAGTACCGGGTGCCGAAATCGTCGATCGAGATGCCGACGTTGCTGTGCCGTAATTGCCGGGTCTTGGCGATGATGCTTTCGGCGTCTTTCATGAGCAGGCTTTCGGTGATCTCGATTTCCAGCAGGTTGGGCGGTACGCCGTGTCGCCGCAGCGGGCTGGCGATGCGTTCGAGCAGGTCGTCGCGCTCGAACTCGCGCGCCGACAGGTTGACGCCCATGCGTAGCGCGCCGTGGCCGTTCCGCCGTAGTCTGGCCAGTTGGCGGCAGGCGGCGTCGAGCACCCAGTTGCTGATGGCGACGATCAAGCCGGTTTCCTCGGCCAGCGGGATAAAGGTCTCGGGCGAGATCAGCCCTTGCGTTGGGTGCTGCCAGCGGACCAGGGCTTCGACGCCGGTGATCCGCTGCTGGCGCAAATCAATCTGCGGCTGGAAATCCAATGTGAACTGCCCGCCCTTATTGATCGCCTGACGCAAATCATTTTCCAGCGAAATGCGCTCGACGTGCTGGAGGTTCATCGTCGGGTGGAATTGCAGGAAGCCGTCCTTGCCCTGACCCTTGATCTGGTACATGGCGATGTCGGCGTTGTGGATCAATTCGCCCGGCGTCTTGCCGTCGTCGGGATAGACAGCGATGCCGATGCTGACGGTGGCGGTGAACTCGCGCTCGGCGATGGTAAATGGGCGTTTCAGCGAGTTCAGCATCTTGCGGGCAATGATACTGGCATCATTGGCGCTGCTGATGTCGGGTAGCAGCACGGTGAATTCGTCGCCGCCATGACGCGCCAGCGTGTCGCCGGAGCGCAGACAGTGGCGGATACGGTTGGCGAATTCCTTGAGCAGGCGGTCGCCTTCCTGGTGGCCGTAGGTGTCGTTGATGAGCTTGAAGCGGTCGATGTCGAGGAACATCACGCCCAGGCGCTGGGTGCGCCGGTTGGCCTGGGTGATCGACAGTTCCAGCCGGTCGAGGAAAAGGGTGCGGTTGGGCAGGCCGGTGAGCAGATCGTGGAAAGCCTGGAAGGCGATGGTTTCCTCGGCCCGCTTGCGCTCGGTGATGTCGCGGGCGATGCCGGAGGTGCCGATGAAATTCGGCTTGGCGTCGCTCTGGCCGTGGTCGTAGATGCCTTGGGAACTGAGGATGACGACAATCAACCGATTGTCGAAATTGTGCGCGACGTTATGCTTGTCGCGCAGGCGGATTTCAAAATTGCTCGTCGCGCGCTCGCCGATGCGCCGCTCGCCGAAGGCGTAACGGGCATGCTCGATATCATCCTCGTGGATGATCACGGAATAGTGCTGGCCGAGCAGTTCCTCGCGGGTGAAGCCGAGCAGCGATTCGACGCGGTTATTGATAAAGACGAAACGGCCGTCGCTGTCGAGCGTGTAGATCAGGTCCGGCGATTGCTCGACGAGAAAGCGGTGCATATTTTCCGACTGCTCCAGCAGCGCCGTCATCCGTGCGTGCTCCTGTTCCATGCGGCGCAGGCGCAGGGCGCGGTCGACGCTCTGGATCAGCTCGTCCGGGTCGCCGTGCTTGCGGATGAATTCAAAGGCGCCCTGACGCAGCGCCAGAATCGCCGAGTCGATGGAATCGGTGGCGCTGAACACGATCACCGAGGTGGTGATGTGGTTGCGTGTCAGCCATTCCATGATTTCCAGGCCGTTGATGTCGGGTAGATGCAGATCGAGGACGAGTACGTCGATGTCGTTCCGCTCCAGGCGGAGCAGCGTGTCGCGGCCGCTGGCGCATTCCTCGATGCAGCGCCCGGGAGCCGCCAGAAATTCACGGTAGGCCTGGCGCAGGCGGGCCTCGTCGTCGACGATCAGGAGGCGCCAGGTTTCGGGGATTTCGGGAACCAGCGCGAGCGGGCGGCTGATTTCGGGTAGCGCGCTCATTACTCCCGCCCTCCCTGCGCCAGCGCCGGTTCGGGCGGTGGCGGGTCGGCCTCCCCGGACTGCGGCGGCGTGTCGGCGCGCGGGATCAGCAGCGTGATGCGGGTACCCTGACCGAGCTGGCTCTGGCAGGTCAGCGTAATGCCCTGGCGGGCGGCCAGCGTGCCGACCATCGACAGGCCGATGCCGCGCGACGTCGCGCCGGTCGCCTCGGCTGGGCGGCGGATGGCGCGCATCGTCTCCTCCGACATGCCGGGGCCGGTGTCATCGAGGCACAACTGGATGTAGCCGCGGCTCCCGTGGGTGATATCGCTGGTGATGGCGATGCGCAGGCACTGGCCGTCGTCGAGGGCTTCCGAGGCGTTTTTCCACAGATTCACCAGAATCTGCTTGAGGCTGTCGCGGCAGCAATTGACCGTCAGCGCCGTGTCCGGCCGGGCTACTTCGAGGCCGATGCCGCGCGCCCGGAACAGAATGTCGCCGTAGAGCAGCAGCAATTCGTCGATCAGGCGGCCGAGATCGAGGCGCTGGCCATCACCCGTCGCCTTGGGCAGTTCGCTCATGCGGCAGACGATGTTGGCGACGCGGTCGATTTCCTCGCGCAGGATATCCAGTTCCTCACGCACGCCGCTTTCCTCGGGCAGCTTGCGGTCAAGGATTTTCAGATAACTCTTGATGACGCCGAGCGGATTGCCGGCTTCATGGACGATGCGCCGCGCCTGCCGCTTGAAGTGGCCGGTGGCGACCGCCTCGGCCTGGTGGCGGGAAGTCTTGGCCTCGTGCAGCGAAGTCAGGGCGGCGGCGATGCGGCCAAAATTGAGCAGCCACGGCAGGCGCCGGACCAGCCGCTGGTGCTGCGCCGGGGTCAGACCGCAGACCATGACGCCGGCCAACTGCTGGCGCGACAGCAGCGGAACGCAAAGCAGGCCCGGACAGCCCAAGGCGCGGGCAAACTGGATGTCGATCGGGGTCTCCGGCCCGTTGTCGCTGTCGTAGGAACTGCGGATGCACCAACTGTTGGCCGCCAGCGCCGGCAGCGAGAGGCTACCGGCCAGCGGCACCTCGATCTGACGGAACAGCGCCGGCTGGTTACCGACGCCGGCGCCGGAAAGCGCGGCGCCCTGCGGGTCGGGAAAGAGGAAGGCGATGCGGTTGAGATCGAACAGGATACGCGCCGATTCCCTCAGTGAGAGCAGGATTTCGGCATCGCTGTCGAGGGTGAACAGATCCTGCTGCAAGGGCTGCAACAGGGCCATGTTGCCGATGGTCGCCGCCAGTTCGTCGCGCGCCGCGTCCTTGTCCGCCGCCGGGACGAGGCGTAAGTCGGACCACAGCGGACGGGCAAAATCGCAGGCGGCGGCGTCGATGCCCAGTGCCTGCGCCAGATTCGCGGTATGGGTCAGCGCCTCCTCGCGCCAGGTCTCAGGATCGCCGGCATCGCCTATCAGGGCGGCGAGCAGCGTCCGCGCTTCGGGGGACAGAACGCCTTCCGCCGCCAGCGCGTGAGCCAGCCATACCACCCGGGGCAGCGGCGCGGCCGTTGCCATGGTATCGGCCGCGGCATGGTGGAACAGAAAGCCGTCGGCGAACGACGAGTCGAGTTGCCAGTGATCAGCCAGCCAGGCGCCGATTTCGCCGTGATGTGTGGCGACCTTGGCCAGTTCCCGGTCGACCAGCGTCGCCGTGTCGCCCTGCTCGGTCAGCAGCCGGGCATAAGGCTTGCCCAGCGCGGCGAGCAGCATCAGTTGCCCGATGTCGTGCAGCAGACCGACCAGATGGGCTTCCTCGGGATGCGCCAGGCTGGCAGCCCGGGCGATTTTGGCCGCCAGTTCGGCGACCAGCAGCGAATGTCCCCAGAAGTGGGCCAGATCGGCCGGCGTCATGGCAGCGCCGCGGTCGAACAGATGTTGCAGCGACAGGCAGGTGGCGATGGTGCGCACCAGCCGGGTGCCGAGCACGGCCAGGCAATGTTCCAGATTGTGCAGTTCGCCACGGCGGTGCAGCGCCGCCGAATTGGCGATGTTGAGCAGGCGCGTCGCCAGTCCCGGGTCCTGGGCGACCAGCGCCGACAACTCGCCGATGCTGGCCTGCTCGTCGTCGACCAGTTGCAACAGGCGCAGCAATACCTGCGGCGGCGAGGGAACGCGGGCGGCTTCGATGGCAAGCAGGACAGGCTCGGGCAATATCCGCATGGGGCTTCAGCCGATTACGCCGACACGGCGCGCGCTCGATGCGCGCTACGGAATCTCGTGCGGGCATCGGGATGGAATGCCCTGCCTTCCTTGGTCACCACTGAATGCGCCCCCTCGATCTTCCCACGACGGGCGCTGTTACCGGCGTGGTGCGTACAAATTTGATTTGGATGAAAACATCCTACTATCAGAAATGCGAGGATTCAATTAATTAAAAAATTAATTAAAATTGCTGATATCATTCGCCGCCATCCGCAAAAGGCAGAGTTGGAGCGGCCGACGCCCCGCCGTTCTGGCGCAAGCCCGTGCTGACCGGGAGTTGTCGATGCGAGGCAAAAAAAATCCCGCCACGCGGGCGGGAATTTTTTGGGGGTGCAGGGGGAAGGATTCAGGGTTTCTGCCGTTTTCTGCGCCACACGCGAATGGCCATGATGACGGCGCCAGCGGCAATGCCGGCCAGCAGCGCCTTCAGCGGTTCGGCATAGCCATACGCCAGCCACTCGATACCGGCGATGCCGACAAATACGCCGATACTTTCGGCAACCGGCAGGTCGTCGGCCAGCGCCATCAGGATTTTCGGCGGAGGGGAATGACGGCCAGCGCCGGCTGCTCCGGCAACCAGCCGAGCAGATAGAGGCGGGCGGTGGCGAGGAAGCGCTTGATGGTGATGTCGATCATTTCCAGGTTTTCCTCTCGGCGTGCTTGTCGATTCATGGATGGCATTCTAGGAAAGGCCGCCGCGCCGGTCTGTTGTACAAGCGCATGGCCCGCGTAACGGGACATGACGCTTTGTGACGCTTTGTAACAAGCACTCGTGGCGGCCCTATTGGTGGGCTTTCCAGCTCAGCGTGAAGCGCGCTCCGCCAAGCGGCGCGGCGCCGGCGGTGGCGGTGCCGCCGTGCAGTTCAAGCACGCGCCGGACGATGGGAAGGCCGAGGCCGTGGCCGCCGCTGGTGCGGTCGCGCGAGCGGTCGAGGCGGGCGAAGGCGGAAAAGATGTGCTCGCGTTCTTCCGGCGGAATGCCGATGCCGTCGTCGTCGATCCGAATCAGAATGTGCTCGCCGTCGAGTTCGGCGCTGACCAGGATTTTCCGGCTGGCGTACTTGAAGGCGTTGCGCATGAGATTGCGCAGCGCGTAGGGCATGGCCCGGCGGTCGAGGTCGACGTTGAGTTGAGGCGGCAGGCGGCTGGTGTCGACGTCGACTGCGAGCTGACGGCCAAGCAGGCGCACGGATTCGATCTGTTCGGCCAGCCAGTCGGCGAAGCGGACGCTGGTGAAGTGGGCTTCCGGCGCTTCGCGCTCGAAGCGGGCATAGGTCAGGCTGGTGTCGATGAGATGGTCGAGTTCGGCCAGATCGTCTTCCATCATGGTCCATAGCCGTTCGCGCTCGTCGCGTTGGTCGGTTTCGGCGAGCATTTCCAGCGCGAAGCGCAGGCGCGCGATCGGCGTGCGCAGTTCGTGCGAGATGCCGGAGGATAGCTCGCGTTGCGTTACCAGCAGTTGCTGCACCCGTTCGGCCATGCTGTTCATGGTGTCGGCCAGGGGCGAGAATAGTTGGCTGCGCGCCGGCGGCGAGCGGGCGTCGAAATTGCCGTCGCCGAGATCGCGGGCGGTCTGGCGGATGGCTTCGAGGTCACGCCAGACCGGGCGCACCCAGAACCATAGGGCAATGCCGAAAATCAGGCCGGTCAGGCTCCAGGTCAATAGACGCAGGCGGAGTTCCAGCGGCATGCGGTCGGTCTGCTCGGGATTGCGGCTGGCGCTCAATGGCCCGACCACCAGCACCTTGCTGCTGTTGCCCAGGCGGTGATACATGATGTCGGCGTCGTGGTCGATGGCGATGTCGCCGGCATCGAGCTTGTCGACCTGCTGCGGCTTGAGGATCAGGTCGAGGGTGATGCGTTCGACGATATCCAGGCGGTAGGCGAATTTTTCGTCCAGTTCCGCGATTTTGCGCGGCCAGGCATGGCGCGGCTGGCGAAACAGTTCATCCTCGATCAGGGTGATGGTGCCGCGCATGAAACGGCGGGCGTAGTCGTCAGTAATGCCGCGCTGCGCCGCCGAGATGACGAAATCGGCGGTGAAGGCAATGGCGACGAAGGAACCCATCGCCAGCAGATAGAAGTTGAAGAACAGCTTGGACAGGCTGTAGCGCCCGCCCCGCCAGCGCGGCAGCGAGACGCGAAAGAGCGAACGGGCGAGGCCGCCTTCACGGGCGCCTGCTTCGCCAGGCTCAGTTCCAGTCATGTTTGCTGAACAGGTAGCCCTTGCCGCGCACGGTCTTGATCCGCGTCGGATTTTCCGGATCGTCGTTGAGTTTCTTGCGCAGGCGCGAGATGCGTGCGTCGATGGAGCGGTCGAGGCCGTCGAAACCGATGCCGCGCAATTCCTGCAACAGATCGTCGCGCGACAGCACGTTGCCGGCATGGCTGGCGAGCAGCCAGAGCAGATCGAATTCGGCGGTGGTCAGGTCGATGACGCTGTCGGCCAGACTGGCGGTGCGCGTCGCCTGACTGATGCGGAACTGCCCGAACAGCAGCGATTCTTCGTTGCCGCCATCACTGACCGCCGGCAGGCGGCGCAGCAAGGCCTTGATGCGGGCGAGCAGGACGCGCGGCTGAACCGGCTTGGCAATGTAGTCGTCGGCGCCCATTTCCAGGCCGAGAATCTGGTCGAAATCCTCGTCGCGGGCGGTCAGCATCAAAATCACGCCACGATATTGCTTGCGCACCGAGCGGCAGACCTCGAAACCGTCCTTGCCCGGCAGCATCACATCGAGAATGACGAGATCGGGCTGCTCGGCCAGAATGCGCGCCTCGGCGCTGTCGCCACGCGGCTCGACGGCGACCTGGAAATCGTTCTTGGCCAGATATTCGGCGGTCAGTTCCGCCAGCTTGGCGTCGTCTTCAACGAGAAGGATGCGAGTGTTCATTTGCCTATCTTAACTTAAGCAGATGGGCGCGGGCAGTCCGGCAAGACAGGCGCATGAATTATGCGATTGCTCCAGCAGTGCAGCCGCAACGGCGCGGCCAGCAGAAGCGTAAAATGAAAACCCCGCCCGACTTACCCCTTTGCCGTCATGAATTTTTTTTCCCGCTTTCCCCTGCGCGCCTGGTTTGTCACCCTGGCCCTCGGCTGTTTCGGCCTCATCGCCTTCAGCCTGGGGCTGCAAGGCATGCTCCGGCTGGCCCCGTGTCCGCTCTGTATTTTCCAGCGCCTGCTTTATCTGGTGATCGGCATCCTCGCCCTGGCCGGCTTCCTGCTGCCGGCGGCGCGCCTGTTGTGGCAGGGCGCGATCGCCGCCACGGCCCTGCTCGGCGCCGGAACCGCTGCCTGGCAGACCTGGATGCAGCTCGCCCCCGGACTGGTCAATGAATGCAGCTACACCGACCCGAACCTGATCGAACGCCTGGTCGACTGGTTCGGCATGCGTTTCCCGATGTTCCTCGCCAGCGGTTTCTGCACCAGCGTCGAATGGTCCTTCCTCGGCCTGTCGATGGCCAACTGGTCGCTGCTCATCTTCCTCGCCATCCTCGCCTACGCCGTCCTGCTGCTGCGACGGGCGGGATGAGGCGGGAAGCACCGGCGAAATAACCAGCAAGCCGTTGCGGAGAATACCGCCTCTGCTGGAATCCGTGGCGAGGGAAGTTTTATTTCTCCATGGACTTGAGCGCCTTCTGGGCGTCCTCGTGCCCCTGTTTCGCCGCTTTACGATACCACTTCGCGGCCTCGGCATGATTTTTTGCCACACCTTCGCCTGAGTAGTACATCTCTCCAAGCTGAAATTGGGCATCCACATATCCCTGTTCCGCGGCCTTGCGAAACCAGATTGCGGCTTTGGCTTTATTCTCTGCTACGCCTTCGCCACCTTCGGTATAAATCCGCCCAAGGTAGTATGCGGCAAATATATTTCCCTGCTCCGCAGCCTTGCGAAGCCATTTTGCGGCTCCGGCCGTGTCATCATATGCTGGGCCGGCGCGATATTCATATTCCTTTTCCGCAGCCTTGCGAAACCATTTCATAGCCTCGGCATCATTCTTCGCTACGCCAAGGCCGTTGGCATACGCCACTCCAAGGTTGTTTTGGGCGTCAACACTCGCGTCGGGTTTCATTTCCGCCGCCTTACGGAACCACTTCACGGCTTCAACATGGTCCTGTACTACGCCTCGGCCTTTGGCATATCTTTCTCCAAGGTGGTTTTGAGAAAACGCATCTCCTTGTTCTGCCGCTTTGCGAAACCACTTTACGGCTTCGACATCACTGCGCGCTACGCCCTTGCCTTGGGAATACATCACTCCAAGCATATATTGAGCACGCCAATGCCCTTGCTCCGCCGCTTTGCGATACCACTTCGCGGCCTCGGCATCATTGTGCGCTACGCCCTTGCCTTGGGTATATATTTCTCCAAGCTCATGTTGAGCATTTACATTCCCCTGCTTCGCCGCCTTGAGAAACCACTTCACGGCCTCGGTATGATTCTGGATTCCGCACTCGTCACTGGAGTACATCCATCCAAGGCTGAGTTGGGCCTCCGCATCCCCTCGCTCCGCCGCACTTTTTACCGCCTCAAAATCCTGCGCCTGAACCATCAGGGCAAAGCTAAGAGCGATCAGCCCAACATAGCCGCGTAGCGCCCGATTCATATCATTCTCCCCTTCGATGACTCAGCAGCCGGCATTTTACTGGCATTCCTGCATCTCGATCACACCGCCTTTCATGCGAAAGACCTTGCTGCCCTCATGCGGGCTGGGCGGTATTGTGTATCTTGGCTCTAAAAGCTTTCAGGCAAAGAAAAACCCGCCAAAAGGCGGGTTTTCGAGAGCCGGGCGAGCCAAGCTTACTTCAGCTTGATTTCCTTGTAAGCCACGTGCTTGCGGGCCTTCGGGTCGTACTTCATCATCTCCAGCTTTTCGGGCGTCGTGCGCTTGTTCTTGGAGGTGGTGTAGAAGTGACCGGTGCCAGCCGTGGATTCCAGCTTGATTTTTTCGCGTCCGCCTTTGCTTGCCATTTTTCGTGTCCTTCCTTAATCAGACTTCACCGCGGGCGCGCAGGTCGGCGAGCACGGTGTCGATGCCGTTCTTGTCGATGAGGCGCAGGCCGGCGTTGGAAACGCGCAGACGCACGAAGCGATTCTCGCTTTCGACCCAGAAGCGGCGATACTGCAAATTCGGCAGGAAGCGGCGCTTCGTTTTGTTGTTGGCGTGGGAAACCTTGTTCCCAACCATCGGGGCTTTGCCCGTGACTTGGCAGACTCGCGCCATGATGGGTGCTCCAGAATTATTGAATAGAGGAAAGCCGATAAGTCTAACCTAAATTGTCCAATGTGTTCAAGGTGTTTTGCATGATTTTTATACCAGCCCCCGTTCGGCCAGGGAAAGCGGCGGGGCGTTGCCGGCGACGATGAAGTGGTCGAGCAGACGGACATCGACCAGGGCCAGGGCTTCCTTGAGGCCGCGCGTCAAGAGTTCGTCGGCGGCCGATGGCTCGGCGAGGCCGGAGGGGTGGTTGTGGGCGAGGATGACGGCGGCGGCATTGTGCATGAGCGCCGCCTTGACCACTTCGCGCGGGTAGACGGCGGTTTGGGTGAGCGTGCCGGTAAATAGTTCTTCGGCTTGCAAGAGGCGGTTCTGCGCGTCGAGCCAGAGAGCCATGAAGACTTCGCGCGGCCGGGCGGCGAGGTGGAGGCGCAGCCAGTCGCGGACGCGGGCCGGCGAGGCGAGGTTGTCGCGTTGTGTCATTTCCTGGTTCAGGGCGCGGCGGGCCAACTCGAAACTGGCCTTGAGCTGCGCCGCCTTGGCCTGGCCGATGCCGGAAACGCTGGCCAGTTCCTTGAGCGAGGCGTCGGCCAGGGCGTCGAGCCGGCCGCCGAAGCGGTCGAGCAGGTCGCGCGCCAGATCGACCGCGCTTTTGCCGCGCACGCCAACGCGCAGATAGATGGCCAGCAGTTCGGCATCGGAAAGGGCGGCCGGGCCGTGGGCCAGCAGGCGCTCGCGCGGGCGTTCGCCGGCCGGCCAGTCGCTGATTGCCATGGGGTTTCCAGTAGAATGGGGAAGTCCGCAAGTTTACTGGGAATGATGATGGAATTGAAGGGAATGCGCCTCGTGCTTGGCGTCACCGGCGGCATCGCGGCTTACAAGGCGGCTGAACTGACGCGCCTGTTGGTCAAACAGGGCGTCGAGGTACAGGTGGCGATGACCGCGGGCGCTGGCCATTTCGTCACCGCGACGACCTTCCAGGCGCTGTCCGGGCGGCCGGTATTCGCCGATCAGTGGGATGCGCGGATGCCCAATGCAATGAGCCATATCGACCTGTCGCGGCAGGCCGACCTGATCGTCGTCGCGCCGGCTTCCGCCGATTTCCTGGCGCGGGCGGCGCACGGCCTGGCCGACGATCTGCTGACGACCATGGTGCTGGCCCGCGACTGCCCGCTGCTGCTGGCGCCAGCGATGAACCGGCAGATGTGGCAAAACCCGGCGACGCAACGCAATGTCGCCCAATTGCGGGCCGACGGCGTCGGTATCCTCGGGCCGGCCAGCGGCGAGCAGGCGTGCGGCGAGGTCGGGGCGGGCCGCATGTTGGAGCCGGCGGAAATTGTCGATGCCGTGCAAGCCTTCTTCACGCCCAAGCGATTGGCCGGCAAAAAAGTGCTGCTGACGGCCGGGCCGACCTTTGAAGCCATCGACCCGGTGCGCGGCATCACCAACCTGTCGTCGGGGCGGATGGGCTATGCGCTCGCCCGCGCCGCGCAGCAGGCCGGCGCCGAGGTGATGCTGGTGTCCGGCCCGGTGGCCCTGCCGACGCCGGCCGGAGTCGAGCGCATCGACGTGCACAGCGCCCTTGAGATGCAGGCGGCGGTGATGGCGCGGGCGGCAGCCAGCGATATTTTCATCGCCGTCGCGGCGGTGGCCGATTACCGCGTCGCCAAGGCCGCCGAGCAAAAACTGAAGAAGGATCAGGGCGGCGTGCCAACGCTCGAACTGGTCGAAAACCCGGATATTCTCGCCGCCGTGGCGGCCCTGGAAAACGGGCCGTTCTGCGTCGGCTTCGCGGCCGAGAGCGAAAATCTGGAGGCGCATGCCCAGGCCAAGCGGCAGAAAAAGAAGCTGCCGCTGGTGGTCGGCAATCTGATCCAGGATGGCTTCGGCGGCGACGACAGCCGTCTGGCGTTGTTCGACGAGCATGGCGCGCACCCGCTGCCGCCGGCGAGCAAGGCGACGCTGGCGCGGCAACTGATCGAACATATCGCCAATTTGCTGAGGTCTTACTAATGCACCATATCGACGTCAAAATCCTCGACGAGCGCCTGCGCCAATCGCCGCCGCACTATGCCACCGCCGGCTCGGCCGGCCTCGATCTGCGCGCCTGCATCGCCGAACCGCTCAATCTGGCGCCCGGGCAGACGACGCTGGTGCCGACCGGCATGGCCATCCACCTCGCCGACCCCGGTCTGGCGGCGATGATCCTGCCGCGCTCCGGCCTTGGCCACAAGCACGGCATCGTGCTCGGCAACCTGGTCGGCCTGATTGATTCGGACTATCAGGGCGAATTGATGGTGTCGGTATGGAATCGCGGCCACGACAGCTTCACGCTCAACCCGCTGGAACGCATCGCGCAACTGGTGGTGGTGCCGGTATTGCAAGTCGGCTTCAACGTGGTCGACGAATTCACCGACAGCGAGCGCGGCGAAGGCGGTTTCGGCAGTACCGGCAAGGCTTGAGCGGTCGGAGCGTCATTGCCAGGCTGGATTGCTGCGCTCGCAATGACGCTTGTTCCCACGCCGCCCATGCCGCTATCAATGGCGGCCACCTTGACCGAAAGTCCCGCCCCGGTGATACTCCCAAGGCTAAGTTGTAAGCATGACGCAAGGGTGTTGGCGTATCGTCATTCGCCCATCGAAACAATTAACGAGCGAGGAAAGCATGTCCGCAAACAAGTCCACGATCATCTACACGCTTACCGACGAGGCGCCCATGCTGGCGACTTGCGCCTTTTTGCCGATCATCCGCGCTTTTGCCAAGCCGGTCGGCATTACGATCGAGAAGGCCGACATTTCCGTTTCCGCCCGCGTCATTGCCGAGTTCCCCGAATTCCTGAGCGAAGCGCAGCGTCTGCCGAACACGCTGGCCGAGCTTGGCAAGAAGTGCCTGCTGCCCGAGACCAATATCATCAAGCTGCCCAATATTTCAGCCTCGGTGGCGCAGTTGAAGGCCTGCGTCAAGGAGTTGCAGGACAAGGGCTACGCCATTCCCGATTATCCCGAGAATCCCGTCACCGACGAGGAGAAGGCGCTCAGGGCGCGCTTCGGCAAGTGTCTCGGCTCGGCTGTTAACCCGGTGCTGCGCGAGGGCAATTCCGACCGCCGGGCGCCGGGCGCCGTCAAGAATTACGCCAAGAAGCGCCCGCACTCGATGGGCGAGTGGAAGCCGTGGTCGCAGACCCATGTTTCGCATATGCACGTCGGTGATTTCTACCACGGCGAAAAATCCATGACCCTGGACAAGGCCCGTCGCGTGCGCATGGAACTGGTCGTCAAGGGCGGCAAGACCACCGTCTTGAAGCCCGAGGTCAAGCTCCTGGCAGGCGAGATCATTGATTCCATGTTCATGAGCAAGAAGGCGCTGTGCGATTTCTACGAGAAGGAACTGAATGATTGCCGCGAAGCCGGCATCCTCTTTTCGCTGCACGTCAAGGCGACGATGATGAAGGTTTCGCACCCGATCGTCTTCGGCCATTGCGTCAAGATCTACTACAAGGACGCCTTCGCCAAGCACGCCCAGACCTTCGCCGACTTGGGCATCAACGTCAATAACGGCATGGTCGATCTCTACGAGAAGATCAAGCAACTGCCGGAATCCAAGCAGGAGGAGATCATCCGCGACCTGCATGCCTGCCAGGAGCATCGTCCGGCGCTGGCCATGGTCGATTCGGCCAAGGGCATCACCAATTTCCATTCGCCCAACGACATCATCGTCGATGCCTCGATGCCGGCGATGATCCGCGTCGGCGGCAAGATGTGGGGCGCCGACGGCAAGCAGTACGACGCCAAGGCGGTCATGCCGGAATCGACCTTCGCCCGCATCTACCAGGAGATGATCAATTTCTGCAAATGGCATGGCAATTTCGATCCGCGCACCATGGGCACGGTCCCGAACGTCGGCCTGATGGCGCAGCAGGCCGAGGAATACGGCTCGCACGACAAGACCTTCGAGATCGCCGAGGACGGCATCGCCAACATCGTCGACATCGACACCGGCGAAGTCCTGCTGACGCAGAATGTCGAGCAGGGCGACATCTGGCGCATGTGCCAGGTCAAGGACGCGCCGATCCGCGACTGGGTCAAGCTGGCCGTCACCCGCGCCCGCAATTCCGGCATGCCGGCCCTGTTCTGGCTCGATCCCTACCGTCCGCACGAGAGCGAGCTGATCAAAAAAGTCCAGACCTACCTCAATGATCACGACACCACCGGCCTCGACATCCAGATCATGTCCCAGGTGCGCGCCATGCGTTACACGCTTGAGCGCGTCGCCCGCGGCCTCGATACCATCTCGGTTACCGGCAACATCCTGCGCGACTACCTGACCGACCTCTTCCCGATCATGGAACTGGGCACCTCAGCCAAGATGCTCTCCATCGTCCCGCTGATGAATGGCGGCGGCATGTACGAAACCGGCGCCGGCGGCTCGGCGCCCAAGCACGTGCAGCAACTGACCCAGGAAAACCACCTGCGCTGGGATTCGCTGGGCGAATTCCTGGCCCTGGCGGTGTCGCTGGAAGAACTGGGCATCAAGGAAAACAACGCTCAGGCCAAGTTGCTGGCCAAGACGCTCGATGCCGCCACCGGCAAGCTTCTGGACAACAACAAGTCGCCGTCGCCAAAAACAGGGCAACTGGATAATCGCGGCTCGCAGTTCTACCTGGCCATGTACTGGGCGCAGGAACTGGCGGCGCAGAAGGAGGACGCCGGACTGGCGGCCCACTTCGCCAAGCTGGCCAAGGCACTGGCCGACAACGAAGCCGCCATCGTCGCCGAAATGGCGGCGGTGCAGGGCAAGGCGGTCGATATCGGCGGCTATTACCGGGCCGACTCGGACAAGTGCAAGGCGGTGATGCGCCCAAGCGCGACCCTCAATGCCGCGCTGAAGGCCGCCAACGCCTGAAAAACCGCTGTCGGCAAGAACAGGGAGGCCGCTTTGGCCTCCCTTTTTTATCGCCTCCCGCCGGCAGAAAAATTTCTCCCGGAGAGGACGGGATGTCCGCTGGGCGTGCGAGAATCGCCGCACGACACAGCCGCTCACCACCTGCCCGATTCGCCGTGGATGCCCCGTTCAATCATCATCCCGTTGCCGTCTTCGATTCCGGCCTTGGCGGCCTGACGGTTCTGCGCGCCCTGCGCCAGCGCCTGCCGGATGAAGATTTCTTCTATTTTGCCGATACCCGTTTCCTGCCCTACGGCGACCGGGCGGAAGATTTCATCCGCCAGCGCGGCGAGCAAATCGCCGCGGCCCTGGCGCGGCGCGGCGCCAAGGCGCTGGTCATCGCCTGCAACACGGCGACGGCGGTGGCGGTGGAAAGCATCCGCGCCGCCAGCGCGCTACCCGTCGTTGCTCTCGAACCGGGCGTCAAGCCGGCCGCCGCGCTGACGCGATCCGGCGTGATCGGCGTCCTGGCCACGACACGCACCCTGCATAGCCAGCGTTTCCAGCGTCTGGTCGGCGACCATGCCAGCCAGTATCGCGTCATCGGTCAGGCTTGCCCGGGCCTGGCCGATGCGATCGAGCGGTGCGGACCCGACAGCCCGGAGGTCGAACGCCTGCTCGATCTCTTCGTTACGCCGCTGCTCGATACCGGCGCCGATGTCGTGGTGCTTGGCTGCACGCATTATCCGTGGGTGGCCGGGATGATCTCCAGTCGCCTGCCGGCGGGCGTGACCCTGCTCGATACCGGCGCGGCCGTCGCCCGCCAGCTCGAACACCGGCTCGAAACCGCCGGCCTGCGCGGCGGCGGCGGCCGCCTGACGGTAGCCAGCAGCGGCCTGCCGGCCGAGGTCGAAGCAACGGTCGGTCGCCTCTGGGGAACGATCCTGCCGGTCGACCACTGGGAGCCGGCGTGACGGATAGCGGCGGATCGGCGATACCCCGCGGCAAAAGACAACACGGATCGCGGCCTGCGCCTTGATTTGGCCCGCGCTTGCTGGAGCGCGGCGGCATTCCTGGATGGCTTCGCCGCTTCACGTGGCGTCGTCCGTTCCCGCTACACCGGGGCGGGCATCCTTCCGCCCCGCCTGGCTCAGTGTTCGCGCCCGTCGATGCGCGGCTGCGTCAGCAGCGGGATGACGCGCCAGGCAAGAACGCCGTAGACCAGCGCCCAAGTGCTGGCAGAGAGGTGGATCCAGCCCAGATAAGCGGCCGGAAACAGTTGCGGCAGGCCGACGCGGAACAACAGCGTGGCCAGCATGAGGTACAGCAGGAGCCGCTCGCTGCCGGCGAACGCCACCTTGCGCCCGGTATGGCCCTTGGCGATGCGGATCATCATGGCCGGCGCGATGCAGCCCATGACGCCGACGGTAAACAGGTGCACCGACAGCGAGCCGACCCAGACCAGATTGGCGAGATGGCCGCAGGCATCGACCAAAAGTTGCAACACGATAAGCAGATAGCCGATGTACATGATGCCGATGTCGATGCGGCGCAAGACCCGTTGCGGCTTCCAGAAGCAGAAGCGGATGGCGAGCAGGGCCGCCAGCGTCAGCGCCAGCGCGGCGGCGAGTGCAGACGGCAGGAGGAATTCGAGCGCCAGACAAAGGCCGAGCAGTTTGATGCTCATATCCAGCCAGGGCTGGCGCAGGATTTCCACCTGGAAGGCGGCTTTCATGAATTGCGTCAGCGTGCGTTCGAGCATGATCAGGAAAGCCAGCCGGAACAGGCCGATGCTCATCGCGCTGCCGGCGGCGAAATCGCCGGCCAGCAGCAGATGCTTGGCGACGATGAAGGCCGGCAGCATGAGCAGGAAAAAGCCGTTGTCGCTACGGTAGCTGTCGCGTTGGCGGTGGCGGATCAGTGTCCACAGCAGCATGGCGACGATGGCGACGAGAAACAGGCTGTTGGCCAGCAGGAAGAGGGGCAGCGGCCAGTGGCCGCCCAAGCTCATGCCCAGGCGCTCGACGATCCAGGCGGCGGTCAGCAGCAGCAGGGATGCGCCGTGATAACCGCGGATGCCGACCCAGTTCTTGGTCGAGGTCAGGAGAAAACCGCCGAGCACCGCCCAGCCGAAGCCGAAGAACATTTCGTGGGCGTGCCACTGGATC
>Ga0123354_10000572_pt1 | contig 38070 bp, 28 predicted proteins | sample TergutLab28metaG_2_FD_97872 | JGI IMG/M metagenome (GOLD analysis project Ga0123354, IMG submission 97872) | Labiotermes labralis P4 segment gut microbial communities from Petit-Saut dam, French Guiana - Lab288 P4 | ecosystem: Host-associated > Arthropoda: Insects > Digestive system > Gut ... | reverse complement strand
AGTGGACAAAGCATCTGGTAAAGTAATTGTAGGGGCCTGAAGATGACTAACATCTAATCGAAACATGTAGCCATACTATAGAATAAATAGATTGTGCTGACGTACATTTGTGTAATACCTATTGATTTTCAAGCACATCGTGATGCCTTCATTCAGAATGTTCATAGTTATACATTTACTGCACCGTGTAGAACAGAAGCTGGTTTGTGCAGCACATCCAGGACCAAAGGGTTGCCAGATGTCACAGTTCTCTGGATAATAGAACATTATCTGTACTCTGTGTATTAGTGTAGCTGGCAGCCTCATGGACAACTCCAAGCATTTAATACTTCACTTGGTGTTCTGCCCTGTTTTCCTCGCCATCCTATGTATTCCCTTGTGATCACTACTTATTGAACATGGTGTATATGACGCATACAAAAAATACATACTTTGCTGTTGTCTTAACTGTTTGCTTATGTAATTTTGCTGTGTAATTAGTGTTTGTTCATCAACTTTCACTTTTTATCATCATCATCATGTTCCTGAAGGGTTAGGCATGTTTCCTGTTCCTTGATCCTCAAGATGAAGTTGGTCCCTCCATCTCTTCCTCGGTCGTCCTATGTTCCTTTGTCATTTTGGTTTATATTTTAATGCTTGTTTTGATAGTCTGTTTGTGTCCATCCTCTGTACATGTTGTAGCCACTTTAATGTTTTAAACTCTTGGAACTGGTGCTATGTGCTGCCAGTATATGAAATAGTGAAATCTAATGGGCCTTTATAATTTTCCAGTTAAGAGAGTTTTCTGGATCGTCCAGTGCTGGATATCGCACCTTTTACTGTACCTACAGGGTGTGCACAGGGACAACTGTACCTCTACTTATTACTTCATTTCAGATGCTGGTGGAATGTTCAGAGGTGAAAACACCATACCAAAACCAAAACAGTCCGAGTTTGGAAGTATTATAGAAAGCTACAAGTTGCTAAAGAGTAAAGATGTGCCAGAGGATGATGCAGAAGACCCATACATTTTACAGAGAACTTGTGATACCTCATCAGTTCCAAAGGGTGATTCATTCCTTCTGCAGAGGCAGGAGTCAGGCTTACGGCGTGGTGGTGGTGGTGGTGGTGTCACACTAGACAAATACAGAGAGAGGATTTTGAGGGCAGTTAAGAAGGGTTGTGAGGAAAGTCCAGATGCCAAGTTGATGGTATCTGGGCTTAACAAGCATGAAGACTTGCCAGAGACAGCTCATGATGCAAGCTCAGACATCACGACTGAGACATTAAGGGACCCTTCTGCTGCACCGATTCCATTAGTGGCTGAAACAAACAGTGATCTTCCTAAGGATCCACCAGAGAGAATCCGAGTGCCAGCCAATAAGTGGCACAAGGGGTGCACCTTCAAGATAGGAGACTGCTACTATGATGATGATGGTGTATTTTTGTACAGAGTTCCTGGCATGAAGTGAAATATGGCACTATTCATTAGTTTATAGTGCCTCAGAAATGTGGTGTGGAACGGCATGTGATAAAGCAGTAAAAGTTCAAGTGGAGATGTGGAACTGAGTGATTATAGCTTTTTAATAATTTAATTCTTTGTAAAACATGTTTGGTTATGTGACCTGCAAGCTGTAAGCCTTTTCCCAATCATAACTATGCTGAGGAGAGAGTCCCATTGATTGATTGATCCCTTGTGCATTTTCCTTCCGTTTTACTTCTCTGTTTTTTCCTTCCAGTTGTGTGGCCAACCTAGTCAATTGAATATAGGTATTTCTAACATGTGAACTTCATTAGCGACAAATAGTTCGAGGTGGTTGAATTGGCCAAAGGAGACTGGAAGGAAATACAGTGGTAGATAGGGCATGATAAGCACCATTATCATCCCTTCTGCCCATGTAACTTCTCTCATGGCATCAGTAGAACTGCTCAAATATAAAATATCTGAACCTCAGTTTTATCATAATTCAACAACCAATCTGTGAGCAAGGTGGAAATAGCTCATAAACAGAGGACTGTTGTAATAAAGTTAACAATTGGTCTTGGAGTATTGCAGCATTCACTGTCATGTGAAGTATCACTTTCTTTTAGAAATCTTGGTGGCTGCTAATCTTCAGTTGGTCTTGTGTTTGTTACTTTTGTATTTTTTTCAAGTGTGGCTTGGGCATGTAGATGGCAACTAAAGTCAGTCTGTCTGTCCCATAAGGGTGGCGTGGTTTTCAGAGTATATGCCCTTATTACTGTTGGATGTTTCGGTAGTTGAGTCCGTCAGCTCCAGTACCAACAGGTTGTCATGTCTGTTGGACCGAAACTTTTTCAGAGTTTGAACTGCAGCAGTTTGGGATATAGACATTTTTGACAAACATTGAGCAGACTAGTACTAGTAAAATACATTGTGGATTTGTACGGCCATGTTACTGGCTGTCATCACAGATTGTGTGCAGTATTGCATAGTCTGTTCAGGCAAATTCCTCCTTTGCGCCCCAATTATGCACTTTATTTATAACTCATATCTGTACTTTCAAGTTGTTTTCAACCATTGGGTTCTTTCCTACTTGCACTTGCATGTGTGTATGTTCTTTATAGGCATGTCTGCAAAATTGCGATAAGCAAGTATCAGCTTTGTCATGTGTATCCGTCCACCCGCCTGCATGGAACAACTGTGCTGCCACTGGACAGAGTGTCATGAAGTTTGATATTTGAGTATACTGCAAAAATTGTTGAAAAAGTTCAAGTTTAATTACAATCTGACAAGAAGAACAAGTACTTTACATGAAGACCGATATATATATTTACTATAATAACTTACTGAATTCTTAGAATGACATTTTTCAGACAAAAGTTGTACAGGAAATAAAAACACACACATTTTGTGTTCAATAATTTTTTTCCAAAAATTGTGCCAGTTGTGAGATGATGTGGAAAAATGGGGTAGACCCGGACAGGCTGGAGATGACAATATGGCATATGTACATTGCATGCTGGATACTAAAGGCTACAGACACACACTCAAAATATTTCATACATATTTCTTTTCTATATCAACAGTGGTTTCGTGAATGTGCTTCAATTTTACATTTATCCATACCTTGCCTGTCTTTTTTTCTGTGACATTTCTACAGTTTGTATTAAATGTAAACCATTTTGTGAGACACATTAGATGGAGATGCCTCATTATTAGACAGTACATAAGGATTGTGAATGGAAGAGGAAGTTTGCATTAAGCAGTGAGGAATGTAAAATTGCTAACAAGATGTATCACCTGTTCTAAATATGTTTATCCCTATTTAGTTAGTCCCGTAGTTTTCTCATTATTGCACTATGAACATTTCATAGTATCAAAATTTGGTCTTCTGGGATGTAATATTATGTAGTTTGGCAGATAGCAGTATTTCAAAGAAAACAGCATTTTCCATCTTGAGGGTAGAAGAGGAAGCAATGTGGTCCTCAGGGTCCCTGCACATGGTGGAATTAGAGGTAATAATGTTGCAGAAGTTTTGGCTAGAGAAGAATGGAATGGTCCATACCTTACTCTGGCAGCAGCAGTGTCTGTCTCGCCATGTTTTTGGCAGCCTAACAGTAGAGAGCACTTGGGGAAGAAGCTACCATTTGGCTGTAGTTGGAAACCTGGGTCAGTGGTTGTGAAGTTGATTGCACATTGATTGCTTTACTGTCACCTAAATACATATTATGGACTTCTCAGAAATCTTTCTATAGAAGTGTGGAGAGGTGGAGGAGTTCCTCTGTCTCATATACCAAAGCACACCTTTTGCTGGGCACATGCTAAAACATCTTTAAATCTACGAGATGTTTGCATTTGTGAACACACATAAATTCCTAGAAATTTATTTTGTGTACATTTAGGCAAAAAGGAAATTTACTGCATTTTAAAGACATGCTGCATAATACCTGTTCCTTTTTCCCACAAAGTGCCATTTGTGTTGTAAGTTTTATTGTTTTCCATTCAAATAATGTGGTTTTCAAAAACAGTGTGCAAAAATTTAAATAGCAACCAAGTTGTTTAAAGGATAATGCCAGCCTTTGTGCATCATACTGACCTGTAATTTCTTACATGCTGCAGACCTCTGATCATCATATGGCCATTAGTGCATTTTAAGGTGCTTTGAAATTCAGGACTCCACGTTGGGCAGGCCATGCCATGGCTGACATGTTGGCCGCCAGTGTCATAAAGGTGGCCAGGTTCGTTTGCGGACCTGCCCATGTGGGGTTTGTAGTTTACAAAGTGGCATTGAGACAGGATTTCTCTATGCAGTATGGTTTTCCCCTGCCTGTATTATTCTACCAACAGTATGTAATCTTTGCAACTGACATCAGTCTCCAGTAAAACATCTCTCTCTGACCCCCAATAGCATTTACGTGCCCCAAAAATAGTAGGTAAAGGGTACATATTGTTAGGATTCAGACTGATTTATCATTCTTGAGTCCACATATTCCCTTAAGATCGCTCGGTCTGCATTCGTTACATTGACATGCCCAGCGTAAATGTCACTGCAACGAAATTAACGTCACCATATATTGATGTGGAATGCGTATTGTAACTTCACTGTTTCATTGTACTAGGGGCAGCATTCGCGATAATACTAGAACAATTTGCAAGTCTGGTTTAAGGAAATATCTTCTTACACATGTTTTCTATTCCATAGAAGAATTTTTATCAAATGATTAGCTCTAGTTTATTTTTAGAAGAGTTTTTTTCATCTGTTGATTAGCACTTGTAGTTCTTTTATATAAACTGTTTTTCTCGTCTTCTATCTGTAAGGTCGGACCCTGTATTTACTTCGTTTCTCCAACATATATTTTGTAAATACTTTTATTCAGTATGTTTCTTTGAGCAACCCATAGTATCTGACATGTTTCACATTCATCTGTCAATGGACGAATGTTGATCAGTGAAATGTATATGTATGTATGTATGTGTGAACGTCTGAATGAAAGCATTCTGCTATCAGGTAAGTAGTTGAAAGACTAGTGCACTCCTTCGTATTTGGGAGTCGCAGGTATAATTCTTGGCCCACAGTTGTTTAACTCGGAAAATTTCTTTCTTCGTGGTTTTTCATGTCCCGCGAAAAAATGTCGGAATTGTACCACAAATTAGGCAATGGCCGCTTGCATGGGGGTTTCAATTTATTAATCGACGCTGTAGAGTGGGAACTGCTGACAGCATCATTCAATAAGCGTCAAACTCCTGCGACGTCATTTAGTGTAAAATAAATAAAAGCACCTCCTGGACTATATTGATGGACTAGCGAATGCGAAGGTAACACGCATCTTCAAAACACGAGGAATCACTTGCCCAGCGGCGCAGGGTCAAATCCCTCTAAGACCGAACTCCTCAATTGTCAGCGTAATTAGGATGTAATCAACATTTAGAGGAGGGAAGAGGGGCACTTATAATTACAGGCGTTTTTAATACATGCATACAATGTTTGACGGAGGGTGATGTCAGTTACCCTACCTTTCGCTAGCATACGTCGAGACTACAACGCTAGTGCAATCTGACAATGACGGAACCGAATCATCGCTGCGTAATTAACATTCAAATCTTACGGGAGAAAGGCGCCATTCTGTCGGTAGTATTGCCTACGGAACTGTTCAGGGTTGTCATAGCAACGGCGTGTTCACTTATAAACAACGTGAGTCCTGTTTCCAACATTCTCTGACAAACACTAATGTTTTGTGAGATGAATGTACGGTACTTGCGAAATTTATAATGTAGGAGGTGCAATTTTTATCAATCTTTCGTAGTGTTGTATGCCGTTTCATTGATGCTGTTAGAAACCAGAGAATGACACTAAGGAAGGCAGGTGCTGAAGATCTGGACATGGATCAACTGGCGGAAGCAGAATTGAGTCGGCTGCAGCGACAATATCGGATTATGGAAGGAGACCGACAGTCGTACTCTCAGGAAGCCAACACTATTATACAGAAACAAAGGTTCAAAAGACATATTGAATATCCTAAGACTACGACATTCGTGGGTGTGATGTTGTATAGTTTGGTAATTAGGTATCGATGTTGAAGGGGAACGGGCTGCCTCCATTTTTAGGGTAGTGGATTTTAGCGTGATGACAGAAGCAGCAGGGACCTCCGAAACATTGATACTGCTCTTCAATTCCATGTGTTGTAACATACCAGACGAACATAATCTTAATACTTATAGATCATACAGAATTTTATCATATTGTTTATATTATACTTATACAGTTCTTTTGTAAGAAGTGTGAAAAAGATAGGGTGCCTCTTGTCTTTAACTATTTAAGTGCCCTTAACAATAAAACCCATATTGGTGTATTACTTTGTCACTTTGCCAGAATCAGGAACAAAAAATTTATGTTATTGCTATGTGTTAATGGGAAGTATCTTGACTGCAAATAAGTGGTATTTCTAAACCTGAATTTGCGTGGTAGGACTCTTTCTCCTCTGCTGATCTGTTACCACATGAGATATAAGAGGTCTGAGGGAGCTGTATGAGGGTGGGTGGTGACAGTGCCTTATGATACTGTCCGTGTTCATAGAGATGCAATCAATGATTGTTGCAGGAGAATGATCAGAATGCTGGATGCTGAGAAGAAAGAGCTGCTGACTGATCTTCATTTGGCCAGGTCCCCACTGAATAATGTTAAGGACAACAAGATAGCATCAGAGATTGTACGGCTGCTTAACCTAACTGACAAATACGATGCTGATATCCAATCAGAGAAGTTGCAGGTGATGTTCATTGGTCACTTAATGCAAGCAACATAAGTAATATTTCATAATATTGCAAACAACACAGTCCGCAGTTACTGCAGGCCATATTCAGAACAAGGCTGTGACCTGTGTGTTTCAGCTATCGGAACTTCACTTGCAAATAAAGAAAGTAGAGAAAGAGGTGTTTGAGCTAAAGAAGCTCGACTTTAGTGACAGTATGTTGCTACAGAAGTCACTTAAAACTCAGAGGAATGTTAACAACTTGGAGAACCGGCTCGGAGTGGTGAGTTCATGGTCCAGATCTGGGCACAGTACCATAAAAATGTAAGTAGTAGGACTGGCAATTGAAATGAATATCTTTCTCCGCAGGTAACCAATAAGTTCAATATGGCGATTGCTGCCAATGAAAAGATGCGTGAGGAGATCAACCACCTGCTAAAGGATAGGGCATATTTCAATAAGTTGTACCAACAGCTGGTGAGCCGTCTCAACTCTGGCAACAAGATGATGGTGGACCTAATTGAGCAGGCCACATTAGCATATGATCAGAGAGAAGAAGCACAGAACAAGCTACAGGCTCTCAAAGAACGTGGAAAGCAGGACTTGCAACAACAGAAGCAGGAGATGAGGGAATTGCAGCGACGCTTGGACCATGATGACAAGCTACAGACATTTTTGGGTGTTAAAGGGCAGCAACGCACCATGGCTGACCTGGAGGCAAGGGAGGCTCTCAAGCGCAGTGAGTTGGATAAATATCCTAATTTAATGCCAGAACATATCTGTTAAAAAATGGACTGAGTGCTCATATTTATGATGTGTTGTTTCTGCCAACTCAGTAGAGATTTAAACATTTCATAACTCAACTTGTCCACAGAGAAAAAAAGGGAAGCCACAGAACACATGATTGCTAAATTTGAGGAGATCTTGTCAAAGATTAAGGAATTCTCTGGAGAGGATGACATTGATCGAGTAGCTGCACAGTTTGTAAAACAGGAGGAGGAGAACTTCGCAATCTTCAATTATGTTACTGAACTCAATAATGAGGTAAATGGTGGTATCAGTGAATGGTACTTCTTGTACTAGAGTAGCTGTTTGTAGCCATGACTTTTTTCAGGTGGAGATGCTGCAGGAGCAGGTATTTGAACTGCACAAGAGCACTGAGGCCCAGCGTGAGCTGAATAATCTCCGTGCATTGCAGCAGCAGGAAACATTAGCCCACCTCAGTAACATTCTCACTGAGAAGAGGAGCAGTGCCGACTCTGTGGAGAAGAAGCTGCAGGAATACAGTACCACTCTAGATAACCTGCTGCTTGGAATTGACCACGTTTTTCACATGGTGCGATGTGACAGTGCCCCCATCCTCTCGATGCTGGGTGAGTGTAAATAATATGTTTTAATTAGGCACAATGTATTTTTATTAAGCAGATGACGATGATTATGCCCATATGCGGCCAACAGGGCTTCTTGCAAGATGTGAGGTCCTCACAATAGTATTGAAGATTCACATTTTGGGACACAATGTTTTGTCATTGGGTGTGTGCTTGAAGGAACGAAGAGCCTTGATCTTCTGGGTCTAGTGATGCCAGACCACATTACATTACTTTGAAATGCTGGAACACATCACACTACAGTGTCACATTCGAGGAGACATGAATCTTCAACTGGGTACTTGTTAGTAGCTACTAGCAAAGCGTGAAATAGCGTAAATCCTTTTGGGTGTTTTGGTGCACATGTTAGAACTGACTTTGTCCATATAACCCAGAAATAGGCCAAACGGTTTACACGTCTTTGTACTAAAATAAACATCCAGCATGATTTAGATATGATTCATTTCTCTATAATCTAACCCTGGAGAAATTAGCACTTTATTGACAACATTGATTTGATAACTTTTACTTGAAATTTACCATGTCTGCCGGTTATTCAGTATCTCATGTTGTTGTGGTTAGAGTTGCTCTTTACATTTCCTTGTGTAACAAGTATCTGAAAGACCTACATGCAACGGGACCAAAAGGGCTTGAACCCATTATTTTTCCTATTCTGTTCTAACAAACAACTGTCAGGAGCTCCTGTGATCACTCAAATATGTAGTTGTCATATAGTGGTGACTGTGTCACTTTATACATTTCACTGGCTACCATGTAGCTTGTTGGGCGCTGGCATGATCTGCATTGCCACAATAACTGCAGACTTATCAATAATGAAATTGAAGCCCTTCTTTAATTCTCACATGTAGCACCACCCGACTTAATTCCCAAGATTTGTGAAGAGAAATTCTGTACTATACAATATATTGATATACTACCACCGTTTGACATAAAAAGGTAAAGCAGTCCCATTACAGGCCTGGAGTGGCCCAGAGGGTTCCAGGAAGTTAAGGTTCCCAGATTACATGACAACGGCACAGAATGGTGTTAAGGTTGTCAGCCTTACGTACTGACCACCTTTACCCCCCAGGAAATATTCCTGGTACTAATTTCTGTTAGAGGCTGAGTCGACCCCAGGGCCATAGTGTGATTGGAAGGTTAATGTCAATGAAAAATTCCAATGACACCATCTGAAATCGAACCAACGACCTTCCGATTTGTAGCACAGCACCTTAACCACTGTGCCACCCTTGACGTACCTCTACAAATTGCAGTGAATAGTTATTATGGGATATGCATGTATGTCTGCACTGTGAACATTACATTACACTTCTATTGTCACATTTGACACATTGTACTATTTCAGTATGTTAAATTTTTGTATTCTGGTCCTAGCTTCCATGCTAATTAATGTGAGAATTTGGCTCAGTAAAGACCACTCAGTCACGAAACATCTTAAATAGCAAGTTGTGGATTTTTACTTCATTATTAAACAATAAATGGATTATGAAATGTTATATTTTAATATACAATTAAATAAATACAGTTCTTAATTTATTATTCTATGTGTTAAACAGAAGAAATATTTTCATTTTCCCATAAATAATGTGGCACCCTCCTAGAATATTCACAACTTCTGAGATGATGTACTGTCATTGGGCAAGTAGTTTCTGATGTTTCCAAGGATCATAGTATCTTCATGTTTAGGCCCAAACAGCCAAAGTAGAGTCATAGTTCTTTTTTGAATGCTTCACCCTGAAGAGGAAGGCTGTACAATCCATTGAAATACCAGGAAATGCTCAGTAACACAGCGTCACTTCCCACAATACTTGAATCTTCAGCAGCACCACTGTGAGAATTCAAATATCGCAGGTATTTTTATTTTGCACTGTTCTTTTCCCTATCCTGTACAACTGCAGAGGCAGTAGGTAACCTAATGGCACTACTGACTGCTGTCACTGCCTGATATCGCCATTAATCACAAGCAGTGTTAATGATAATTAAAAAATTACAAGATCACTCTTCTCTGATGGGATTTTTTTAAATTATCCTTGGATTCCAGAAATGAGAGGGACATCAACTGAGCTATCAGATGCATGGTTAATTTCACACAGCTCAAACTGCTGTGCTGTAACCAGAACTACATTTTAATTCACAACCAACCCTAATTATGACAGTACATGAAGTAACATAGTCCCCTTTACAGTTTCGTCCTATCACTCATGTACCTGATAATGTGTGTCATACTTTCAAGAAGTTTGACTTGATACAAAGTTTCAGACCCACATTGTAGTTTCTACTTCCATCACAGGTGACAATGTACATGTGACAGCATATAATGTGATGTTATACTTGGACATCATTGAGCGCAGAATCAATGATCTGATGAATGTGGTGCACTGCCTGGAGAAAAATGTGCATAGGACACAGACACACATCGGAGAGGACCAGTTTGGGAGTCCTCACCCTCTCATCACTGACAAGATGGTGCCCCCACTCCCATGCACACTGTGACTTAGACAAGGAAAATAAAGGTTATGTAGCACAGAATGTTTGTTGGAAAGATTCTTGGTGTTTGCCCCTTTCTAATGTGTAAACTGACCATCAGCACATGCAGTATGTGATGCTGTTCTAAACATGCTAAGAGCCATAATAGCTGAGTAAGTAAAGTAGGTAGGTCAGAACAGGATTAGTGCAATGCAGTAAAAAGATATAATATAAGAATGAATGACAAGAACGTGTGATGCATGTGTCCAGAATTTTAAATGGGACACATTTTAAAAACCACTAAGTTGTGAAAAATATTCTCAGCCACTTAGCTGGGTGTGTGTGTGTGTTTGTGGGGGGGGTTGCTAGTAATAAGAATGTTCAGCCTTTACATCATTCTCTACAAGTGACTCTTGGCAGTATACTTGTTGCAATATTGCACTACACAGAGTGATTCATGACCTTGTGGGCATTAATGTAGATGATTTGTTAGGCCTTTTGATCAATAAATTTTGCATAAACATGTGTCCAGGTTTGAACGGTTACACAGTTATGACCACTTGAAACGTGTGATAAAATGTAAGTATTATCGCAAAAATATGGGACAAAATATTAATTGCATTAACTGGTAAATTTCATGTCTAGATTTAGCTTTGTGAATGAAACTGCCCTTAATTTACAGTGACCTGTGCTTAAATAGTTTTTCAAACATCCTGCCCTCAGCCACAGCACACTTTGCTGCTTAGTTTTGAATAGAGCTTGTGGGAGTACTAGAGTTAAGCCTGAAATGCATTGATATCACCCCCCTTTCAGTTTTCATATTCATACTGATATTCATATTCAGTGGCACATACAAAGGCCATTCAGGGTTGCATAGCATATAACAGACTCCATAAGGTGTGACATGTGGGTAACAGGAGTATATTTATGAGAATTAAAAACACCCATAGCTCCATATCCATTGAAAGTAGGACCCATGTTGATACGAGGTTTTCTGACCACAGAGACCTAGTGTATTATCTCCTGCAGTGGCCCACCCTGTATATACATGTAATGCTAATACGTAAGTTCATCAACGAAGTCATGGCAACCATATAACCACAGCATCACTTCCAAAGAATATGCCACTATGAAAATTTTGGGTTAGATTAGTGTCTGTACAACAATGACCAGACAACATAACTACTGAGCTTCTTGTCGTTGTGCACAGCTGCAGTCAGCACAGTATGGTCACTGCCAGTGTCACATCAGAATGACCAGAGAGCATTAAACCTCTTTCAGAAACATTTACTCTGTTGTGAATACATTCATAGCTTCAGTGACTGTGAACATTTTTTAAATGGACAGTAAACACTTGTTGGTGTGTACACAGTGCTTCCTCACTTACCACCTTGCCACTACACCTCCACACTGTCCACTAACAAGTAATCTGGTCACCAGTCTTTCGAATTCCATACTCCTTGTTTCATCAACCACTTCTGTAAATCCATATTGAACAGTAGATAATCTTTTGCCCATCCTACAAGCAGGTATGAATCAAATTGCAGTGTGTTATGACTTGTGTTCTACCTACAGGGTCTTGAGAACATTTCCAGCATTGCATAACTGATATGTTAGTGCTATAATGTTGATGTTGAGAACATTTCCTGCATTGCATAACTAATAAGTTAGTGCTATCATGTTGATGTGTTTGTGTTTACATGCAATCTGAGGTGATGGAAATCAGGTAACACATTACAGCAGCCATGCTGCCAAATGATTAATTGCACTACATCTTGATGTTATTAGACCAGGCATAGCTAAGTAAGTTTGACTAGGATAAAGGCTTGATGATTGCAGAACTGGGGTTTGATTTCTGTTGGGAGCAGAGATTTTGATCTTCACCACCTTATTTCAACTGGTTCCAGGGGTCACACACCCTACTGTCCATTTGATAACAGGAGCAGTTTCCCTAGGGTTCAAATGGATTGGACATGAACGCAGACAGTTATTTCCATCCAGTGCTGATGGTAATATATTGAACTATACCTCCACTCTTTAACACATCAAAGATTCTTAATTAAGCAGAGGCACAACTTAAGCTTTATATTTTACTCTTGAACCACTTTGTATTATGACAAAATTTCACTCACCACACTCATGTGACTTCCTATCAGTGGCAGATCTGTGATTTAATTTAATATGGGATCAGCAGCTGATCTGTCATTGTCATGCCTCCACATCCCCTCAGCAGTGTCTACTGGTGATTTCATAAAAATGTTTCTTGGTTTTGTATGTGTTCAATGGGAAACAGTACACAAGATGTAACTCCAAAATTTCACAACTTCTTTTCACCTAACAGAGCAGTACAATCAAATGATTTGTAAGCCTGTATTGACGCTTTACACATCACATCTTATGAAGCTTAGTTGTTCTGCATACCTCTGATTAATCATAGATCCTTCACAATACCGAAGGTACAGAGTGGAGTATATTCCAATTGCAATGCAGTTTTTCACTGTTATGTTTACATATTGCATGTGACAATCTTAAATCCTGATATGTAAGACACCAGAATGGTCATTTCAGAATTGGGCCTTGTCCTTAACAAAATTACACTAGTCCATATTCCACATTTCTTTAAAATTACTTTAATATTTTCCTCCCATTCCTTTGAATATCATCCTCCTGTCTATATCACAATACCCTAAATGGTTTCAACCATCAGGCTTCCTGATTATATATTTGTCATTCCTTTGTAACATTTCCTAAGCTGTTATGTTTTTACAGGATGGGTTTGTTAATGCCCAAGCTGGCTGACCCTTCTTGGCTGTTGTTGGTGGCTCAACTACTGTATTTGCAAGTACCATGGGGTATGCTACAATGAATGATGTTACAACGAACAGTTTTTATCAATGAAATGGGGATGCTAGAGCAAAAGCAGTTGAATACTATTGGCCAACGTAGCACATGTGTGTGCATGACATATCAGGCCTTCCCGCTTTGATTAGAGCATCAGTCATCATCTCTGTTATTGTTTGTAAGGTTCAGTTATCAGTTTAGTTCAATTATCTGCTTATTTGCGCCCTTAGCAGTGAAAGTATTTCTTTTAATTATTCTGCTATATAATTTCAGCCACGAGTCAGCAAAATAGAGTGAGAAAGCTAATTAACTTAAACATTCAGAAAGTACAGTTTACAGTGTATAAAAGTTAAATAAATCAATTTTATATTATTTTTACACATATGTTTTTGAATTTGTATTATATTTTTCATGTTTAAATGGCTGTGTTTGATGATAACTTTGCTCTAAGCTGTGGGCCTGGAACATATTACCCCTAAATGCATATATTTCAATGTATGCTAGAACGAACAGATGTTATAATGAACGAGGTTCTAGAACCAATTACGTTCGTTCTAGCATAGCCACTGTATTTGTACATTTCCTCAATCCTACATGCTGGACTCACTTAACAGAGCATACATTCTATTCATATTTATTTTTACATTTATATAACATAGTCAAATAAATAAAAAAAAATTGTCGCTTTTTATACTTGTTAATTTTCAACTTCATCTTTTGATATGTTCCTAGTACATTGCTTTAGTTCACAGATCATCTGTGTACTTAAGTTATCTGTCGTCAGAAACAACTTGCAGTTAAGTCTCATTATTGTATGACCCTTGTTAGAAAGCTCTGTGAAAATACTTCTGCAAACAAGGTTTTTAACCAAGTTTTGTCAACCAGGATTAGGTAAGTGGGCATATGGCACATGGGCATATGTATGAGAGAGAAGAGAAAAGCATACAGGGTTTTGGTGGGGACACCTGGAGGAGTGAGACTACTTGGAAGACCCTGGAATAGGTAGGGAGAGTGCATGGAAATTGGTGTTGGGAGTAATGGGATGGGAGTGGTGTGGGTTCTTCTGGCTCAAGATACAAACAAGTGGAGTGCTCTGCGATGGCGAGAAATGGTTCGGGGGGGGAGGGGGAGATTGTTATTCGGCAAAGACGATACAGTGTTAGGTTCCCAAGAAATGCCCTGCCCAATGTAGATGAGATGGTCTGTTCACATTTACAGGTATAGTCACGGGTCATATAATAGGTTAGGCTAAGGTTAATTTTTTTATGACTGTGTTAGCATTGTAGCTACTTGGCTATTATACTGATTTGTAGTATTATATTGATAAGTCTGTGACTAGGACTACTCAAAACTGCTTTTTGCAATTTGGTGTTGCCTTACAATGGCTGTCGGCGTGTGGGTTTGCACGGGTCACAACTTTAGTCCATCATTTCCTTCGTCAACTTGTAGCGCTCCTTTCGGACCACAGGCGTTTTCAACTCTATAGTTTATGAATAGCGTTAATATTTAATAAAATCGACCAGAAAACATAATTATAGTTGTGACCGGAGATCTCTGTAATCCCTGGTTGTATCAGAAACCGGCATGTTCTTTGGCGTAATGCTTCTCTTTGATTCCCTACATTTCGCGCCATGTTCATTTGTACGTCACGCCGTCAACGCCATGTTCGCGTATTAGTTTGTATGCAGTACAACAAATTGCAAAATTAGTGAACACATGTGCTAATCGGATTACAGAAGCGTGTATAATCACTAACTTCGTCATGTAACATTTTAGAGATTCAGTCTCACTAGTATGTTAAGATGAATTTCGAAGAATGGGAAGTACGCTTCAGTCGTGCGAAGCAAAATCAAGGTATTTTTGTGGTTATTTGGAATATCAGTTTTAATTCTAGAGATAGAAGTGCATATTGCAGGACGGAACTTCTTAATGATGAACTTTGCCCTACATTAATAACTGAAGCAGGAAAACTGGAAATTTACCCATTCCTCACTTCGGTAGAGCACTTCTGTGCAACCAAAAACTGCCTTGGGGCGAGGTATGGCGGGACTGCGTACCGTAGTTTTATTATGCTGTATTGTTCGTGATGAAGAACACAATTTATTTTGTGAAAACAAAAGTAACCCCATAACGAAGGCTGCGGAAGATGTTAGGTTCATTTAGGAATTAGCACAGAAGTTCACATTTATGCCATGTTTCCAAAATCTATGATGAAATTGTTACATAAAGGTTGTGGTAGAGTTAAGTATTGCATTCGTGAAGAAATTGAAAGCAATTTAAGTCAACCAATAATTGCAGCAGTTAGTTCAAAATGTTTTGTTTAGCAGTGTGCATTCCGGAAATATAAAAATTACAAAACAAAGGTAAAAGTCACCCCATGATAGACCTATGCAGGAACAGAGTTGAGGCAAAGGTATAACTCAAACCTATTTGCAACCCAGCGCTAGAAGGAGGTGAGTGGCCAGCACCATGCTCCAGCAGCTTTACCTCCAGCAAAGAACCAGTAACCATTGTGCAGGAGTCTGGGTTGGACTTGGGATTGGTCTGGATGGCACAAAGAATCTCAGCCACTGGAATTCAATCCCTTGACCTTTCAGCCCATTGCAAGTCACCATACCAACTAAGGTATCCCAGCAACCAAATATTACAATATGCACAACTATAAATATACCACCATTCTAGGACTGTGAAACTTGATCTCTCTGATTGGGAGAAGAACATGGGGTGAGGAGTGCTGATAAAAAAGTAGCTGAATAGAATATATGAACCCCAAAGTGAAGGAAGTAACAGGAGAAAACTGTACATCTTTATATTATTAGTGCTGTGGTGTTTTTGTATGATGGTCTTTCAGAAAGTCAGAATATGTAATGTATATTTGCTTTTTCACCAAATTTTTATTTGAAGTAACTTTCCTAGTGAGAAAGGAGAACAATGGCATATATTTCTGCATGATCGTCATGAAGGTTCAGGCATTTGTCACATTGTTTTACTAGTGAATGTACACCTTCAGCATAGAATTCTGAGTTTTTTGCACTTTTGCAACATTTTGGAATTTGTGACCACCAAGATGCCTCATCTGAGGGCCAGGAATATGAAAGTCACTTGGTGCCAAGACCCCACACAGCCCAACAGACAGCAACCTTGTTGCAGCAATTTGGATGGAAGTGTTTCAAACATACACTGTACAGCTAGCTTTGACTTGGTTGCATTTTGTGGCTGCAGAAAAAGATAAGTTTTCAATATACATCAAGCATAGTGTAAAAATTAAGTGTGTGATATCAGCTTGTCACAGATTATGGTTTGTGACAAGTTGATATGTCAGACTTGATTTTTATGTTATGCATATTGTATTGAATCTTTGTTTTTGTACAGCCAGTTGATGGCTTGTTTCTAAAAGCCCAAACATTTAGCTGCGTTTGAAATGTAAATGGTGTTCAACTGATGAGTTATTGGTTTATGAAAACTGTACAGTGATAAGTTTCATACTTGGTAGTTATAAAATGTTAGTAGGAAGATGAAGCCGAAGAGTGCATATGGGGTCTACATGAACCATGTTCATTAACATCTGCGCCATCATACACTTGCAGTTAAGGTATAACTTGATTAATAACATTGGGGGAGGGGGCAAAATCAAATGGGGGTGTTAGAAACTCAGATGCCTCTATTTTGCATCTGGTAAAACACAGGTTGGGGGGGGGGGCATCCCCCCCCATCATACCCCCTAAAGTTATGTGTATGGGTCAATGAACAGCAGGCCTCCAATTTCATCACATAATCATGGCAGCAGTTGAAATAATTGTAAACTTAAGTCCAGTTCATGTATTTACATCTTTTGTGTTTTTGAGGTGACTGGTTGGTAGGTTGAATGGTGCTCAACATAATCATTATTTAACCTTGAATGCATTATGGGTATTGGGAGAGAAGCACCTGTGAAGTGCTTCAAGGTACTGATGTAACATGTGCCCAGGAAAATTATGAACAACCCCATGATAGCTATAATCCATCTACATGAATGTTAGGAGAAAGTTTGAAAATGCCTCAACACTACATTTCATCATTTGACCCTCGTAGATTCCCTCTTCATCTTCTCTTATCTTTGATGATGTTTGCAGTTGTTTATGTGCATTAAATAACCCAAGAATATGTAAATAAGTAAATAATTAATTGCAGTGGCTGCAAGATTAGTCTTCCAGGATGTTATACCATGTATTCTGATAGACATACCAATGTTTTGGAGGATCCTGTTACACCATATTACATAGCATGGTGTCCAAGAAGACTGTAATCATACTGGTCACTACCATGAAAATCTATGACACCTTCTGATCAGTTGCAGAAACCAGCCTTCACGTATTGCCGACTGTTATGAATGACTTACTGAAAGAAGTGGAGCAGATATTCAAACAGCATGGAGATTGTGAGCATTGTTTTTTGTGTGTAGCAGGAATGTAGATTTTATTCTGTTCATATTGTGTGGCTTTGAATGAGATAATTTGATCAGAAATACCATCATTGTTTTTACACTTAATTTGTGTTGCCATCAGTGTCTGGCTACATTACTCTAATAAACGTGCTAGGCAATATTGTATTAACTTTCTCACTCTTACCCCCTTTTTAAGATTGTTACTATCAGGCCTTTTTTATAATTTAATTTTGAAAATAAATGCTGTATTGATGTACAGCACTTTATCTATTTAGGTCGTAATAGCTACAGGCTGAATAGAGTAGTTGCTACCGATCATTACATTCCATTGTCGGATTTGAGGTTGGGTTCGGCAGTAGTTACATCTGTGGTCGGAGTACTTGTAAGAATATGACGGACAGCTTTGTGGCAAACATTGACATTACATTTCTTGATTGATGTAAAAATACTGAATTGAGAAAAATTGCAGTCCTGTTGGTGTAGTGGTTAAAATGTTTACCTGATGAAGTGGGTTTCCCAAATGACAGTGATTTTTACTCCCACTGAATGTCATAGTCACTGCTGTATTATGTGCACTGTTACTGAAGTAAATGTAGCCAAATTAAAACAAAACTGTTCCTCGGTGCATATATATATTACCTTATATATATTACCTTATATATATTACCTTATATATATTACCTTATATTAGAATTACTTTAATCCAGAATGCATGAAACCAGGTAGGTGCAAGACTGTCGAGCAGTACCTTCACTCACATAAGATCTTAGAGGTAGGTTTTTTTACTGCTTCTATATTTGGGCTGCACAACTACTCAGAGGAGTATCCCCACCAGCTGCTAGTTCAGAGGTGCCAGGGTCCCCTTCTGTGTTTTTTGGAATCTCCAGTTTCTACAAGGGATGCTGAAGGACCAGGAGACTGGAGCAGGAGCCATCCGTACCTGCTGAAGTATCAGAATTTCTGGAGTATCAGCTTCTGGATTAAAGGAATTCTGCTCTAATTAGTAATTACATTATAATTAAAACTTAATTCAGGGAAACATAAAAGAAAAAAATACATATGTATCTGAGAACATTAGTAAATGGAATAAAAGATGCAGTTTGATTTTCGGGGTCAGAAATATGCCTGTCCATTAACAGTTATGTTACTGAAGAATGACAGTTTCCTGAGAAGTTACAGTTGCCACCAAATGCAGTTTTGTACATGGGAAGGCCTTTCAGAAGGCTTAATATTTCACATGTTGAAAGAGTTAATACACACTCCTAAGTCCTGTTGATCTTTTCAGTCATTTTTATGATCCCACATCCCCCTTTCATATTAGTCAAGTACAGTAAAAGCAAGATCATATGCCGTCTAAAATTATTCACAGGAACTAAAGTAAGAGGAATGTAAATGGGTGGCAAATTGCAGACTATACTGCATGTGACATGGAAAGGCAGAAAGGCAATTGTGGAATGTCATGAGCAGCACACCACTGCAGAGTATAATGTATATGACAGGAATGTGTCTATGCAGAAGGTATTTGCGATAAGGTGGTACAATCACCCGACATTAACAAAGCACAGCACATCTGTAATTCATGTATTGCAACATGTCTTGTAAACAGAATTATTACCATCAAGACCCAGACAGTAGATAGACATATACGTATTGTGTTGCACATTGTCTGTTGTGTCAAATACAATTGTTATGAACAATGTTTCACAAATTGGTTGTGCGTTCTTTACATGGTGAAAGTAGTATTATAGAACCTCTTCAATTGGATCCATTACATGAATGTAATCTCCACCCTCCCTCTCCCTCCATGATTTATTGAATGTACATAATCGTGGCAACACAGCCAGCTCCAAAACTTCTTTTCCATTATACCCCTTACTATGGATACTACTCCACACAATATTCAGTGCCACATACTTGTAGAAAATTAGAAAGTGGAACATTTTAAATTTTCACTCGGCTTATACAACTTCTGAATGCTTAATTAAGGTACTGAATTCACACTTGTTACCAACTTCTGTGGGTTTGGTATTGGGAACAGGGTAACTGCATTCATATAACATGAAGTAAAGTTCAAAATTGGAGTGAAGAAATATTCTCAAGATTCCAGTCGTGTGGAATGTGATGCTGTGTCATTGGACAAGTAGTTCTGACATTTCAGAGAGACATAAAATCTTAATCTTTATAGTGATGCAGTCCAAAAGGTATGTTGCAAAAATTGATTTACTTTTATTATAGACATGTAACCAAAATCTGCTTTGCAACGTTCCTTAAGAACAAGTAAACTGTTACAAATACATAGTTCTATCCAGGGTGTGCCTCTGCATAAATCTTGTGACTAGATGGGGCTGTAAATGCTGAGTGGGATACTTTGAATTGTAATAAAATGCAGAAAAGTTTTGGTGTGCTCTGGAGCAAAACTGAAACACAAGAACTTGAGTATCAGTCCTCAGTCTGTCTGGGTTAGTCCACTGTGTTTCAATCTTACAGTTACTGATGAGGCACTCCTGGCACTTCATTCACTATTTGGAAAGCCTTTTGAGAAAGCCCTGGAACTCCTAGAAACAAACTGTGTGGTGTATCTGCGTGCAACAGGAGGGCGGTGTGTCGTGCAGGTAGGAAGTGTCCTACATTTCACAAGAGAAGGAATTATAACAAATTAGGGTGTGTGTGTGTGCACGCGCGGGAGAGAGGGGTGTGCATGCACTTGGCCCAGGAAGTGACTTATAGTCTGTGTTTATACTGTTATCAGGTGACAGGCAGTTCTGGGATACCCTACACATTGTTTCCAGGTGTAAACTACTGTCCATGCCCTGCATACCGCTATCAAGTAATCAGTAGCCAGATATTCCTAACCTGCAAGCATGTCCTAGCAGCACGCCTAGCTGAGATAACACAGAAGGGACGGAATCTGTCAGTGAGTGTGGAGGAGCTCACAAGAATCCTCTGTGCTGCTGCCAACCTGGATAGAGATGGAGTAAATCATGAGCCCAGTGCCATTTATCTGGTTTGATTCTGTTAACACAGTTTCATTGTGTCCGCACACTGTGTATCAGGGTTTGTTTGCACAGGTTTGGGCATTGCAATAAAAGTTTTTTGCTTCTCATATCCTGTAGATGATTCACAGTAAGGCTTCCAAACTGTTCTGCCATATCCTTTGTTTTGCTCTTGCCATTTGTAAATTTGCTATTTCCAACAGTTTGGCATCAATATCATACTTGCTAAAAAATGGATTGGATAGTTTTCGTGATATAGATATTTACATCCTGCTACTTGAAGGCATGGTGCAATTGGCTATAAATCCAGAACTTTAGCATGCTGGTGTAAAGATGTCTTTAATTATAGTGCTCAAAAAATATGGGTAATTGATTACTCTAGACTTGTCACCGCTGTTTGTTTTCATGATGAAATGTAACACACTGTATATGCTGTATAGTAAAGAGCAGGCACAAAGAAAAGTCACGAAGTTATTAAACCTAATGAAATGTAACCGAACCTAACCTACATTGTAAATTATTCATTTTATTATCCAAACCAATAAATGCACAACATATATATATATATTAATATTTTATATTTCATAAGTACTCCTACATGCTAAGAGTAACGGTCATTTCTCGAGATAAGAATACAGAACAAAGTGACAATATAACGATTGATAATAGTTCCTTTGAATGGGTGGAAGAGTTCAAATATTTGGGAAGAACCTTAACAAATCAAAATTTTATACAGAAGAAATTAGGAGCAGATTGAAGTCAGGGAATGCTTGCTATCATTCGGTGCAGAATCTTTTGTCTTCCAGTTTGCTTTCCAAAAATTTAAAGATTAAGACTATAATTTTGCCTGTTGTTTTGTATGGGTGTGAAACCTGGTCAATCACATTGAGGATGGAACATAAGCTGAGGGTGTTTGTGACTAGGGTGTTGAGAAGAATATTTGGACCTAAGAGGGATGAGGTAAGAAAGGGGTGGAGAAAACTACGTAATGAGGAGCTTAATGATCTGTACTCCTCACCCAATATTGTTCGGGTGATAAAATCGAGAATGAGATGGGTGCAGCACTTTAGCATGTATGGGGGAGAGGAGAGGCATATACAAGGTTTTGGTGGGGAAACCTGAAGGAAAGAGACCCAGGCGTAGATGGGAGAATAATATTAAGATGGGTCTTCAGGAAGTGGGATGTGGAGGTATGGACTGGATCGAGCTGGATCAGGACAGGGACAGGTGGCAGGCACTTGTGAATGCGGTAATGAGCCATCGGGTTCCATAAAATGCAGGGAATTTCTTGACTAGCTGAAAACCAGTTAGCTTCTCAAAAGGACAATAATCATAAAGGTTACAAACTCAATAAAATCAGTGGATTAAAATGTGATTGTTATAGTTGATGATAAAATACAATCTATGAAACGTCACAGCTCACAACATTTTATAGATTTTATTTTATATTCTACTATAACAATCACATTTAATTTACTGATTTTATTGAGTTTGTAACCTTAATGACTATTGTAACTTGAGCAAAATAGAAGTATAAGACTCCCTGAAGTTGATGCAGATGCATCAAAACATGCAGGAGTACTTACGATATATAAAATATTATTAATATATATATATATATATATATGTGTGTGTTTTGCATTTGTTGGTCTGGATAATAAATTGTACAAGATGCACGGTACATACGTCAAAATATATTAGTCATGTTAACAAAAATATGTGAATTGCATCTTACTGACATTCACGATTGCTACCTTCAGTTACATTTTGTAGGTTTAGTAGCTTTACAGCATTTCTTTTTGCCTGCTTTTTACATTTCAGCATATAAAGTGTGTGTTACATTTCAGTACGAAAACAACTGGAGGTGACTAGTCTATTGTAAACAGTAACCATAATATGTTGGTTGGATTGCTCAATCATTACTGAGTAGGCTGTGGGCTGAATGATGGGATTTGCAATTTGGTTCCTTGGAGGCACAAGATGTTTTTATGTTCTCCAAACCAAGTAGACTTGCAACAAAGAATAAACAATGCTGACAAAACATATTTTATGCCACAAAAATTTTTTAAAAATAAAAACATATCAAAGAAACTAAAATAAAATTAATAAACCAATAAAGAAATTTATGCAAGAGTTAAAAAACCTACTATAATAGAGACAATAATGTTGAATAGATTATGTTGGTTTGGGCATGTACAGAGAATGGAAGAAAATAGAATTCCCAAAAGAGTATTATATATTAATTTGGGAGCAGTAAGATTAAGAGGTAGACCAAGAAACAGATGGCAAGATGAGGTGAGAGAGGATGGATGAATAGTTATTGGAGAATGGTGACAGGAAAAAGTACATAACAGAGAGGAATGGAAGAAGCTCCTGAGTATGGCAAGGGATCATCACGTTCTGCACATGCCAAAGGAAAGGAATTAATTAATCCATCAGGAGTGGTTGTGGGGCATTTCCAATCTCATTTCAATCAACAGTCAGGGTCCCAGGGCATAAAACTGACCACATGCCTCCACATACTGCCATGGTTAATAATGTGTGCAGCTGTACCGCCATTTCCCCATATGTCTTTATGGCATGGCACTTGATTAAGCATGGGAGCAATTCTACTTTTGCCATAAAAATTTGTACTCTTCTTGAGGTTATTAGTGACTTGACCGGAAAGTGACCACACGAAATGCTGCCTGCGTGACAGTCACTGAAAACTGTTGTGTGTGTGTGTTTGCATAAGTGCGCGTGTGTACGTGTGTGTGTGTATATATACCGCAAAATGTCATGATTCCTCACCCTAACTTCAGAACAAAGGAAATTTCGTGTTCTGGGTTCAGCTTTCTGTATCTTGGACAGCCAGTATATTTTGTAGCTGCCCATTTCCTCCATAGCTTATGAACAGTAAGTAATTTCTGTGGGAAAGTTTATAAGGAAGCTGTCAGCACAGTCTGGTAATGAATTTTGATTTTACTGCCTCTAAACCCACGGTGGTTGTCTGTTTGCCATGCACCTATATTGCCAACTGTCCAGCAGGAGAGGCCAGTAGCTGTCATACTATTACCATTGCTGTCTGGTCCCTTGGTGCACACAAACCTTGCTATGTTGCACTACTAACATATTTTTATAATGTATATTTCAGGATCTGCCTTGATCAAATAACACTGCAATAATTACATTCTTGAAACATTAGGTTATGAGAGGTTACATTTTATAACAACTCTACTCTAGTCTGCTTTATGAGACACTAGTATGCTATTTATCTGCTCAATTCTGCTGGTTACCCAAAAATTGTTCTTGAAAATTACACAGGAATTTGAGTCATTTTTACTTTAACAAGTCAAATTCAAAAAATGTATGCTTGACACTACCAAACCAATACCATGGCAGCCTAAACAGGGCTGCGAACAATGATGTTTTGGTGCATTGATTGGCTTGATCTGTGTTCAGGTGTTGTATGAAAATAGACGCAAGAATTCATGACATCCCAAAAACAGCCTCTCCTTGATTGTCCAAGGACTAGTATTCTCCTGTAGGATATTGTGGGATATAACACTTAAGCCAAGATCTTATGCAAAAAAATCTCTTGCAGTCAAGACCATTTCAAAATTGTAACATGCAGATCTTTCATTTGTTTACTTCATATATGCATTTTGTCAGTACGTTATATAGGACATGTCAATAAAATGTATAGATATGACAATATCTAAATAACATTTGTAAACCAATATATCTTTATTTGTTTACATTCATTAGATACTTACAAGGGTCAAAAATAAACCAACAGAATGTTGAAATAGTATACAATATAAAGGCATAAAAACATAGAAATTAAAAACACCTGTGATAAATTAAGAAATCAGGAAGCATAACAAATACACAAAAGGCAACAACAACACACCAGAACAGCTTATGACAGTTATATGTATAGGTAGAGTTAATATAAACATGATGAAGTGTTAGAATGTAAAGAAAGAAGTGCACGAAATTCGTTAGAATTGCAGTAATATTTTAATGCATCAACTCCTACATGTTTTGGGCATCACTGTTTGTTGCTTTACTTTGTAACAATGGAATCATAATGCAAGGATTTGGAAATGGAGGAGAGAAAAAACAGCGAAGAGGTGGACTGGGCACGAGCGGTACATACCCCCAAACTTGTACTCCACCCAGTAGAATGTATAGTGCACTTTTTGTTTGTAAGCACTGAGGTGAAACTTTAAATGCTTCTAGTTTGAAGGAGAGAATGGAGAATAACAGAGAGGTAGCCTAAACGATACTGTCGTCCGTCTCCATTGGTTCGGTCTGTTTGGAAGGGAAACACTTTTTGTAACAGGGAGATAGCCGACACTGTAACCAAAGGCCATCTCGATTGCCTGGTTTACCTGAAGGTTGGTTGGTAGGTGTGGGCACACCCACAACTGCCCACAGCTTTCATCTGCTCCATCATAGCACACTGGATTTGTTGCAGTCGGTCTATAATACATTAGTGGCTAAGAAGTTATTAAACTTACCAAATGGGACTCTGTAGATAGAAAGAATATGTGTTTTTTAGGTTCTTGGTTTCTCTCTCGTCAGCATATGTGTTTATATGTGGAATTAATTCGGATTGCACATGCTTCAGTATCTTGTTTATAAGATTAATTTTCCTATGATTAAAATTGTTGTTACATAAACTAAAGAAATTGAAAAAATTATTAAATCCACAAAATCTAAAAACTAGTATGGTTATTATGAAGTCCCAATCAAAATCTTAAAAGTAAACTCTCCATTGATCAGTTCTCCCTTCAATTACATATGCAAAAAGTCACTTTCTTTAAGTATTTTTGCTAAAAAAGGAAAGGTAAAGTGATCCCATTACAGGTCCAATGTGGCCCAGAGGGTGGGCATAGGTTTACCCCTGCTTCCATGACTGTGGCACTAGAAGGGGGTGAGTGATCAGCAGCATGCCCCAGCTGCACTTTACCCCCCAACAAATACCCAGTACCCATTGTACAGGAGGCTGGATGGGCAGAAAATCTTGTCCCCAGCAGGATTTTTTCTCAGACTGTCCAGTCCATATTCAGTCACTATACCAACCGAGCTACCTGGCCCACAAGTATTTTTCCTGCAGTCTTAAAATATTCAGAAATAAAGCCTGTGTTCAAAAAAAGGTGATAAAAATAACAAAACCAATCACAGGCCCATTTTTACTTCATTGTCTAAGATTCTTGAATAGATTATTTGTGCAAGGCTTTCTAAACATATAAATAATAATAGTATATTATCCAATGAACAGTATGCGTTTAGGAGAAATTCATCAACAGAAACTGTGTCACTTAAATTAACTAATGAAATTTTATAAGCACTAAATACCAAAATGCTGTTGGAAGGCATATTTTGCAATTTAGAGAGGGTATTTGATTGTGTTAATCATGAAATATTGTTGTCTCAATCAGAATTGTGTGGGATAGTGGGGAACTTACATGCATTAATCAGACCTTATCTTAGTGGCAGATACCAAAGAGTACTAAGAAACACTAAAATAACGTACCTCCATACCTCTTCTGATTGTGGTAGGATCAAACACGGAGTTCCTCAAGGTTCAATACTTGGACCTCAGCTCCTTTTTATACATTAATAATTTGCCCAAAGTCGTAAATAAATCTGAATCAATTCTTTTTTCCGTGGACAAATATTATTATTAACCCTAACCCCATAAATTTCAAAAAAGATGTCAATATTTTTTTAAAATTATTAATGGTTTATTAGTAAATATCATTAAATTTTAATGAAGTCCTTTATTTAGTATTTAGGACTAAAAGTAGCTCCCTAATACAAAAATTAGTTATAATAATAAAAAGTATGCTGTTAATATTTTAAATACACAATTTTTAGGTGGTGTTAACTGAAGCTACATTGTCATGGAGTAATCATATTGATAACTGACAGATAAATTAAGTAAAGCCTGTTTTGCAATCATAGCAGTTAAGCCCAATTATAACACAAGAAGCATTGATGATGATTAATTTCTCTGACTTTTATATACTATACTCTTTTGGGGGAGCTCATCCAACAGCATAAATATTTTCAGGCTTAAAAAAAAGTTATTATGATAATGATGACTTCAAGAAATAAAGATTCTTGTAGGGAACTATTTAAGAAACTAAGAATTTTACCATTTCATTCACAATACATATTTGCTTTATGAACTTTGGTTATAAATAATTTTCACTTTAAATCAAATTCTGTGACATAACAAAATCAGTACCAGACAATAATAATCACCTTCCACGTGTGAGTCTCAAAATATCAGCAAGGCTTATACTATACTGGCATCAATGTTTTTAACAAACTTCTTACCAATACAAAAAAAATCTGTCCTATAATAAGATACAATTTAGAACTACATTAAAAAACTTTCTTTTGACTAATTTTTTTTATTTGAAAGAATATTTTAGTTATATATATATGGATCTTGGTTTCCTAATTTATAGTATTACAGTTCCGAGTTTAGTAATATATAATAATTATTTAAACCAACAATATATTTAATATTATTAAACATAACATGTCAAAAGGTAATTCAACTTTACTTATGCAATATAATGTAATATTTACTTGTTTTATTCTACATTATATTAGCAAACCTATGTGTAATTTTATGATTGATGCTTTCCTCTACAAAGCGTCTATAAAATTCATTTATGCGTTTTTATTTGTGTTGTTATTGTAAAGGCTTATGACTAATTCTATATCCCAAAGGTTGTTTTACCAAACAGGTTCGGTGGAATTGTATATGCTAATACAGAAGATTATTTTTTATACATTAAGCATTTTTTTCTTTACACGTCCTTCTGTTATAGCGGTATTTTAAAATGAGGGCAATTGTAAATATGTTGTCAATGTGAAAGAAGCAGATACTTTAATCCTTCACCTTTGGCTGCCCTGCAGTGGTTCACATCTATCTTATCCGCGACTAGGCACTTCTCATCCGTAAGATGCAGTAGACCATTATATTATCTGTGGAGCAGACCCTACAAGGTATTAATCTGTGGATCAGACATAGGGATTGTCATTTCGTGAATATGGCATTTAATAGTAAGTTTTAGTCTTATGTACGTTGTTATTGTTACATACTTTAGTAAACACGACTTAATGAACTTTGGATCAACCAGTCTCAGTATACGAAAATACCGATTGATTAGATTCTGAACTGGCTTTTAGTAACCACATATTATCAAAGGTAATGTTACGATGACTATGTGGGACGTACGGCGGAGAAAAGTTGTATGCCTGGTGGGGAGGGCTGAACGAAAGGGATGTCCGTGAAGTGCTTAGCATAGATGGGATTAGAAGGGAGTGAAATGGGCTGATCTGGCTCTGAATGCGGAAAAGTTACAGGCTGATGTGGACCCGGTCATTGAATTATATTATGTTCATAAAAAGGTGATAAAAATAACAAAACCAATCACAGGCCCATTTTTACTTCATTGTCCAAGATTCTTGAATGGATTATTTATGCAAGGCTTTCTAAACATATAAATAATAATAGTATATTATCCAATGAACAGTATGCGTTTAGGAGAAATTCATCAACAGAAACTGTGTCACTTAAATTAACTAATGAAATTTTATAAGCTCTAAATACCAAAATGCTGTTGGAAGGCATATTTTGCAATTTAGAGAGGGTATTTGATTGTGTTAATCGTGAAATATTGTTGTCTCAATCAGAATTGTGTGGGATAGTGGGGGACTTACATGCATTAATCAGACCTTATCTTAGTGGCAGATACCAAAGAGTACTAAGAAACACTAAAATAACGTACCCCCATACCTCTTCTGATTGTGGTAGGATCAAACACGGAGTTCCTCAGGGTTCAATACTTGGACGTCAGCTCCTTTTTATACATTAATAATTTGCCCAAAGTCATAAATAACAAATCTGAATCAATTCTTTTTTCCATGGACACAAGTATTATTATTAACCCTAACCCCATAAATTTAAAAAATGATATCAATATTTTTTTAAAATTATTAATGGTTTATTAGTTTTTGGTTTCCATAAAATTAAGAATTTCTTGCGTGGGTGACAAATATCGTCCCAAGAAGGACTCTGTGGAGTTCGTTGATAGTAATGTAATTCAATTTCAGTAAATCATAGAGATAGTAGACGTGAGTGCACAGCTGTGTTCCTTCATATTCTAGTCTGCCTTTTCCAAAGCAAGTTCTCCACAGAATGCAAGTTAGTTCTGCCTCTTTCAATTTCCAGTATCTTCTCGAAACCGTAAAGTCATCACGTCTTAGTCTTCGTCTTCCCGTCACTTTTAACCTTCGTATTTTCCCTTCATTGACGTGTTTTAGAAGGCAGTTTGTATGCAAAATATGACCAATCCAGTTAGTCTTCCTTTGTTGTATTCTGGGTAGGATATTCCTTTTGTACGTGACTGTGTGTGTGTGTGAGATACTCCCCCCCCCCCACCAGTGATCAGTTCAAATGATCTCCATTTCTCTAGCACCACATTTGAAAACTTCCCAGGTATTTCTGATCTACTTTCCAAAGTATTCAGTTTTCAGTGCCTCACGAAGCTGTGCTCCAAATGTAGCACATTACTAGTTTCTTCCATACATTTATGTTCAGTTGCTGGTGGAAAGGGTCTTATTGTTGATTGCTGATTTTGCCATGGCTGTCAAGGATTTAATTTCATTGTGCTTGTTGCAGCATTTGCTGTCATGCTACTAAAATAGTTGAAGAATTCCACATTTTTAAGCTGTTTTTGATCTGTCATCTCTACTGGGGATCATTGTGTTGAGATTCTCATTACCTTAGTAATTTTCACATTCATTTCCATTCCATCTTGCAAGTTCAGTTAGTGTATCAGTTATGCTGTGGAGCACTGTTTCTTCCTTAGCTAGTTGCTCATGGTCATCTGCATGTTTTATGGTGCAAATTACTTGTTCTCCTGTTTTAAAGTCTCCAAATCCTTCATGTGCTTCCATGGTAAGCTGTGTGCTATATAAGTTGAGTACAGTCAATGACAGTCAACATCCTTGTTTAACTTCTCTTCCAGTCCTTACATATCTATTTCCTGTGGAAACACTGATCCCCAGAGATCTGAATGGTGGAGTAGTTACCTCCAGATTGTTTTGTACCCAGAGGAAGCATCCCACATGTGTCTCTGTTTTTTTGAAAGAGACTGTCTGAGAAAAGTAATAATGCTACAGTTTTTCCATTTGCTTTCTGCATCACAGTACAGCACTCATTCAAACCTCCTTGGTCACACCTGTTCCTACAGAATCATAAGTCATGTTACATAACATTTGCTCTGTGCTTCAAGTCACTACTGATATCACTGTTGCCAGCATCAGAGGGATTTGTATTGGAGTTCCCTTCTCATACGCACCTTTCCTCATCTGGTTCTCACCCTCTTCATCTGTCTGGCTTGGAAGACCTGACTGGTACTAATGCTACTGCACAACTTTGTAAGGATTTAGGTACATACCTTAAAATGTGTTGTTCAGTAGTAGTACAGAGGTCAGAAGATGATCTCTTCTGTCTCTTGGTTGTACGTGTACATTGAACTTTGAGAGGAAGCTTGGTTTTCATTTTAATCCAAGAGTAATAGATTAATTCTTGGCGGATTGTAAGGCGTTGTGTTGGTCTGTGATTATCAAGGTTGTGCCTTGCATTGACTGTTGAGTTTGTTTCATATATTTCTGTTGTTGAAGATAACCGTCTTATCGGATATGATGATGTACAATGTGGTAAATATATAATGATCAATGTTTAGAGGAACATTCTGCCACAAAACTATCAGTGCAGGTGGAAGGAGTTTTTGACGTTTGTGTGACCGTACATCATTAGTACAATGATATTAGCAACCAACAAGATGCAGCAAAATTTGTTCTATTGATTCTTTTAAGCTTGCTGTACATGTTTCGGGTGACAGTTTCGCCCATCTTCAGGAGCACTTGGACTGTATATATATATCCGATCTGTGTCACTGGCTAGCATAAGACAGAAGAGTCAGTACATTGGTCCAGAAAGCTGTATATACAGTCAAAGTGCTCCTGAAGATGGGTGAAACTGTCGCCCAAAACATGTAGAGCAAGCTTAAAACAATAAATCAAGAAAATTTTGCTGCATCTTGTTGGTTGCTAATATCATTGAAAGGAGTTTTATTGCTACTGCTTGTCATACATTGGTCAGAATACATTATATGCATATTTACTGGCAAAATTTTGATGGCAGGTAGTTTTGTCCATATATCAAGTTTGTGTACATTACAAACTAAATGATTTTTCTGTAAGACATTTATGATAGTAATACTATTATTACCAACCTATCACAGAGGCCCAATATCAACACCAGGGCAATCCACATGGGGTTTATGGTGGACAAGTTAACCTGAGAACAGGTTTTTCTCTTCATACTTCAGTGTTCTCCTGTCATTATCATCCCACCAATGCTCTGTACACGTATTCATCTATCAACCATCAACGCTGTGTAATGGTAAAGTTGTCCCCATATGTGCTATGAAGGCATTTGGCAGAATAGAGGGGTATCTCCACACTTTTTTAAAATTAACCTTCCCCCCTTCCCCAGTACCCATTGAACATGAGCTCTGGATGCTTGGAGAAGAAAAAATCTTACACACTGTCGGGATTCAAATCTTGACTTCTCAGTTGTCCAGGCCTCAGCCTACTTGCTATTCTGACCACCCTATCCTGGTTATGCTACCATCAGTGTTGTATGGTCTCAGTAACTGACTGGACTGCTAAATAAAGTACAAAAGAAAAAGGCTAGATATGTGTACAAGGCTTGAAGGGACTACAGTGTACCATTACCACATTGTACAGTTTGCATAGAAGCATGAAGGATGCTGATGAATATGCATCAACTGTGTGTAAGATTTTTTCAATGAAGATTCTATGTATAGTTTAACTTATATCAGAGAGTAACAGTGTTTTTTTTTAAACAATTTTCTTCATTAACAGCTGCCTTGGACCCAGAGATTTTACAGAAGCTGCGCAACAACTTCTACGATGACCCAAAAAATGTTTTAGCTCAAAATGTATGTACACGTATAGATCCCTTTGATGTGTGTCTGTCACGAAAACATATAGCAGAAACACAACATGCCTTTACTCACAAGGTATGGAATGGATTTGTAATCATGCAAATATGCTTGTTACTTGTGGGATTTGATTTCACTTTCCATTTAATTTTTCTGATTACTTTTTTGTCATTTCTGTATTACAGATTGATACAGAAGGCAAGCCAATAACAAATCAGAAGAATTCTGGTCGTTGCTGGGTATTTGCTGCCCTTAATGTTATTCGTATACCCTTTATGCAGCAGTATAATCTAGATGAATTTGAATTTAGCCAAGCATATTTATTCTTCTGGGATAAGGTGAGGCACTTTGAATATTGTGATTTAACCCGAAAGAAAAACTGCTTGAAATGCGGAGAGACATCTTGGTTTTCTTTTTTCAGATTGAACGCTGCAACTATTTCCTTGTCAATATGGTGAAAGCTGCCCAGGCAGGTGATCCCATAGATGGCAGACTGGTTTCATTCTTACTTAAAGTACGTGTCACATTAGTGTCATCCTGTCAGTAGAGGATGTCATTCTGCAGTAATGTATATGATGTTTCAGTCATGTCTGATCCCATTTGCATGTAATATGTCGGTAGACACCAGGTAGTAGTAGTAGTTTTTATTTATTTATTTATTTGTTGTCCAATACTTCTCTTGAGCAGTCATGCAAATTTTATATGCACACATCCAGTTTGTGTATTGAGCTTGCAGTCAAACATGTTGGGATGCCTTGCAATTTGGTAGATACAAATCTGTCAAGTACTTTGCCACCACCATCTTATGGGTCAAAGAGTAAACTACATGGAGAAGAAATGTTACAGATGTAGACAAGGTAGGAGTACAACCATAAGGTACGAGTGGCTAAGAACACAGCTACTGCTTATTTTTCTTCTTCTTCTTCTTCATCATACTTTTGTTTGTTTCTTTATTTCTTTCATCTTTCTTCCTTCCCAAAGGGCAAATATTGATGATGAAAAGTTGAGAAGTTTTGGAGCAACAAAGTTGCCTAGAGGACTTCTTATTTATTTTGTGACAGGTTTGACAACCATGTAGAATGAAAAGATTTATGGTGTCATTTTAATTTGTTGTATCAATCCTTGTAATAATTAATTCCTTTTCTGAATGAAAATTCTTGTAAGGACAGCAGATTTTCATGGCATCCAAACTTATTGCAACTTGTAATGTGGAATACATTGCTGTTGGTTACATACATGTCTGCCCCTAGGCTATTGTGAGCATAGCAGTGAAATTTGAGTTCCACTTAACCTTTGGTACTGAACGGTATGCTTGTGCAGCACACACTGTGAATGTCAAAATGCTGTATGTTATGTAATTATATCTGCTGTTATGCAGCCATAATTTTTCAAATCCCACTCTACTGCTGATTACTGCAAGCATTTAATTCTGATGCCAAAAGTTCAAAAACATGCCATACCATGAAATGTCAGTACTGGATGAAAGTATTTTACTTATGACTTTTTATTCTATTTGCGAAATTTCTCCAGAAGACCTGCAGTTTGTATCAGTGCACACACATTCTTTCTTGTATTGCCCAAGGAAACCTGCCATTTTAGGATTATAAACTTATCATAATTGAAGAATTTTATGGCAACCATGTTATGTATTGTTTAGATTTAGATAAGATATAGGAATACTTAATTTTGTTTCAGCAACCTGACTAACCAGTCCTATGCATGCTTTGACATTGAATGATTTAGGTTAGTAGCACGTTCAGAATGGAGAATTCCTTTAGGACTGATTATGTTGAATCTGTTTTAACAAGATTTCAAATAATTGGTTACACAGCGGTTACAGTACAGCCCTGTTTGTCATCACTTCCCATGTGACTGGTAGTGCTGATCATGCTTTCTACAGTGTGTTTGTTACAGGACCCAAGCCCTGATGGTGGGCAGTGGGACATGGTGGTAAATTTAGTAAACAAGTATGGGTTGATGCCAAAGACCTGCTATCCAGAGTCATTTAGCTGTCAGTCAAGTCAGCACATGAACATTATTTTGAAGAGTAAGGTCAGTCTTTTGGGTAAGAAGGAGCTGAGAGGCACTTCTTTAAAACTGTATTGGCTTTTAAGTTACAGTCCACAGAATTGAAATATGTATAAAGGCACAGTCTCACTTTTATTTCCATGCTGCGGCATCAAGATGTGCATATTATTTAAGGTGTTTTCTGTCCTCTACAGCAAGGCATCCTTACATTCTTTCAGTTGTGACTTAACTGTGTTGTATATAGGATATTACTGGTTCAAATTCCAGCTCTAAGACTAGATATCCTGGAAGATTGTGGTTTTTCTCTGTGCCACCAGGCATATGCTGGAATTTTATCACAAATTGGGTCACAGTTGCTTTCTTCCAAACCTGTTCCTGTTCAGTACTCACTCATCAGGTGAAACTGTTTTGTATAATGTAATCTTTACCTTTTTAGGTAGTAGACAGGATGCAAGAGATGCTGAACTGCATAGTAGCATGCATTCTCCAAATTTAATGTGCTCTTTGTTTCTTTGTGAATGTAATTTTCATTATTTAATGTCATTCTCAAACATTTGAGCTGTGTCACATTTCAAAGGTTTTATTATCTTTGTTGTTTGAGTTAAACCATACACAAGAGTAAGCTGAAAGCCCATGAAATTGTGCCCTTTATCTTCACGACAGTCATCTAATGTCAGTTCTCATTTATAAGGGCAGACAAACAGACAGGCAAGAATGTCACATGGTACGAGTGTTTTGTTGCAGCTTCGTGAGTACACCAAAGAGCTACGCCATATGATAACAGATGGAGCAAGTGATGCAGAAATCAGTTCGTCTATCCAGCAGAAGATGGCAGATCTATATCGCATTGTTGGAATCTGTCTTGGTGTTCCACCAGAGACATTTACATGGGCGTATTACACCAAGACAAAAGAATTCAGCAGCATTGGGCCTGTAACACCGCTTGGGTTCTACATAAAGTATGTGAAACCAGTCTTCAATGTGGATGATAAGGTAAGTGTTGCAGAACCGTATCTTGAGATTGGGAATGAAAGATAAGTGTTCAGAAGCAGGCATTGACCCATTATTACACACTCATCACAGGGTTAGGAGCTCTGTGTTGTTTAGTCATTGTGGGGTTTGTCTTGGTCTGTTAGTATCATCATTGCCATCAGACAGTAATTAAACTAAAGCTGCTCATTTGGATATTTTCTGTCCTAATTTGTATAGGAACCACACTGTCTTCAGAGTGAGTTATTTTCCCATATTGAGGTGAAGAGGCAAGGGATAAAGTCCGGTTCTGTGAGATTTGAAGTTCTCACAGTGGTGTTGATGAAGGTTCAGGTCTTCTGGAATGTGAGACAGTGTAGACTGGTAATTAATTGCCAGTGCATTGGTGGAGCCTGCTTCCTCCATTTTCAAGACAGTCAAAGAAGATTGAGAGAGGGAGGGTTATTACTCTGAAGGTGGAGGCACCAAGCTAGTTTGAAATGTTGGTAATTATTTGCCAGTCTACATGGCATCATATCCCAGATGATGCGAATCTTAGTGCATGTTCTGATGGGCTTTAGTGTACAGGTTTGTTCATATCATGAAGGCTGAAATAGAACCCATTTCCAAAATGTTGTGGGTTTCATAATAGCTAGGATGACAGATGAATTTCAAATAAATGGTCCTGGACATTTTCACATAATTTTCAGATAGCTTAGATTGAACAGCAGGTTATCTGCAGAAAGTTACCTGCTTTGTATACTGATTAATGTATTTTATGTTTTACTGTAGTTTCTCCAGCATACACCTTGATGTTATTACTTGTTAATCACTGTTGTGACTGTGCTTCCATTGCAGTTTTAAATTATGCTCATTTTGATGGTTCTAAATATTTATTAGCAAACATTATGTCTCCCAAACTCTAGTGTGGACCAGGATAGTATAGTCAGTATAGCGACTTGCTTCAGGCTGGACGGTCTGGGGATCAAGTCTCGTGGAGGGCAAGACTTTCCACACCCATCCAGACCAGTCATGGGGCCCACACAGCTTTCTGTACCATGGGCACTTGATCTCTTTGCCGGGGGTAAAGCGGCCAGGCTGTGGCATTGACCACCTACCCCCATTCAGCACCAAGGAGTAGAGCTGTACATCTACTTCCCCTCTGGGCCTCCATGGCCTGTTCTAGGATGAACTTTACCAAGCTGTAATTGTGTTTCCCAAACGTAAGAAAAAAGATTGACAAAGGCGCTTTTCTTGAGGGTGGAGCAGCCCGTTGGGCCTAATCCATGAATTTTTTATGCTTTTAAGAGGTCATCTTTGTTCTGGTAAGTACACCTCCATATTTGCCAGAATATAAGATGAGAATGATTTTCCTTATTCACTTGAAAGATGGGGTGTTGTATTATAAGGGCACACAAACTTAAATATGTTCCATATAGGTGTTTTCCTGAAAATTTAAGGTTTTGGGGCAGTTGGTCATCTTACATTCGGGTAAATATGGGATGTTATTGGGCCTCAGTGTTCCACTTGCTGGTGTTACCAGGTTTGCCTAGTGACAGACCCTCGTCCCACCAGCTCATATGGCAAGGCTTACACAGTGGACTATCTTGGTAACATAGTTGAGGGCAAGCAAATAATCTACAACAACCAGCCTCCTGAAGTGCTTATGAAACTAGTTGCCGAGTCCATTAAGGCGCTTCAGCCTGTCTGGTTTGGATGTGAGGTGAACAAGCATCACGCTATCAAGCTAGGCATTGGAGATTTTGAGGTGTAAGTGCCATCACATCTATGTAAATGTAGATTATAAATCTCCCAGTTCTGTATGGTTGGCAGCCGTATTTAAATGTGGAGGAAACAGTTCATCATCTGGGAGTAGGAAATTTTAAATTTCAAAGTTGTACAGACTGGCATACATATTTTACCTGGGGATATCCATATTACTATTGAAAGCATACAACCTATGATGAGCTACACCATGCACATAACCTGTCAGAGTAATGTGACATGCAGAAGGTAATGGTTAAATAAGATGAGATTCTTAGTGCAGCACTGCTTGTTGTGTTTCAAGTGAATCATTTTATTAACAGCTGTTAGATTCTATAACACAACAATATTTAAAGGTGTTTATTAATGATAAAAGTAAACTACATGTTTCGGCCTAAGTGGCCATCATCAGGTTTACGTTCGAAAGTATAGTGGTATTTCTTTACAGGGTTGGAGTGGATACGTCATGATGGTGAGATCTCAGCATCTGTGATGTATTGGGCGGAGGGGGCTGATCTGTAACGTGCGCTATCTGGGGGCAGCTTTATTTTTCTCGCTGTTTTCTTGAGCGGGTCTCCGGTTTCTGTATTCCTTTCTGCTGTCTACTGCTGGTGGGCTGATGTGTTCTGTGGAGAGGAGAAAATCAAAGAATAAGTGCTGATGCGTGCTATTGTGTGTTGGTAGGTGACTTGTGTGACAAGTTGTGATTGAGTAGTAAATGAAGATGTGTACTTAAATGTGTGCTCTGTCCTTCGTATCTGTGGTGTGGTGATCTCTGTGTCCGGTCCGTTGTGGGTTCGTGTGTTTGTCCTCCATCCAGGGTGTGTTGTATTTGGCGGATAGGTGTTCCAATGCTTGACCTGTTTGGTGATTATTGCATGGCACTGTGATGGTAAAGTCACTTGGTATTGTGGTATCACTGCTGGTATATATATTTGTAGTCTGGTGTCACTTGTATTCTCCGATTAGCGTGTCGTACTTGTGCTGGTTTGTAGTTCAGTTTTTATGAGGAAGCTTAGCGGACTGCGTGCTTTTACGCGTGGGCAGTTGGATCTGCGACTGGTGGTGGTTCGGTGGTATGACCGTTCTGCTGGTGGGGGGGAAGGGGTGGTGGTGGTGGTGGGAATTACGGTTGGTCGGGTGCGAGCAGGGTGTCATAGATCTTGTTGGGGGATATAGTATGTTCGTCATTTAAGTGGTTGTTTTGTGTGAACTCTCTGTATGTGTAGTATCGTTCTATGGTATTAAGGTCTGCTCCTTTGTTCTGTGTTCTGGCATTGTAGTATCTGCATGGTGTCTTGGATGGGGCCAAAAGAGTGTGTGTGTTCGGTGAGGTGCTTGGCGTAGTTTGAGCTTTGGTTGCTTGTTTTGAATGCGGCTTTGTGTTCATTGAACCTTGTTAGAAAACTCCTTCCGGTTTGTCCTACATACGCCTTACTGCAGTCGGGGCAGCTTAGTTT